>FJVV01000378.1_pt1 | contig 12815 bp, 9 predicted proteins | sample 1011911 | NCBI WGS metagenome assembly FJVV01 (sample SAMEA3912450, study PRJEB9761) | metagenome | biome: forest; material: soil | place: USA | collected 2011-06-22 | depth 0.1 m
GGTTTCTCGTTTCGCAACGACGCCCCGGCCGACATGCGCATGGACCCGCGTTCCGGCGTGCCCGCCTCGATCTGGCTCGAAACCGCCACCGAGGAAATGCTCGTGCGCGCCGTGCGTGACTACGGCGAGGAAAAGAACTGGCGCCACGTCGTGCGCGCCATCGTCGCCGCCCGCGGCACCGGCAAGCTGGCCCGCACCGCGTCGCTGGCCACGCTGATTTCCGAGGCCATCCCGCCGCGCGACCGGTTTACATCGAAAATCCATCCGGCCACGCGCGCCTTCCAAGGCATTCGCATCGCGGTGAACGACGAGCTCGGCGCCATCGAACGCGCGCTGCCCGCCGCCTTTGCCCGGCTCAACACCGGCGGCGTGCTTGCGGTCATCAGCTTTCACTCGCTCGAAGACCGCATCGCCAAGCAGTTTTTCCGCCGTCTCTGCGGACAGTCCGAGGGACTCGACGATCATCGCCCGCAGGATCTCCGCGAAAAGACCGCCGAGCCGCTCACCCGTCGTCCGGTTACGCCGACTGACGCCGAGATCGCTCTCAATCCCCGCAGCCGTTCCTCGAAGCTGCGCGCCATCCGCAAACTTTAACCTCCGCCTTCGCCCAGAATTTTACCGCGCCTCCGACCATGAACAAGAAAGACACCAACGCCTTTGTGAACCAGCTCCTCGTGTATACGCTGGTCATGATCTGCTTCAGCGGATCCATCGGTCTCGGCACGGTGTGGCTGCGCCACCAGATTTCCGTCACGGCCAACAACACCAAGCAGCTTGAGCAGCGCATCGTGGAAACCGAGCGCCACATGTCCGAGCTCAACACCCAGATCACCGAGGAGCAGACGATCACGGTACTTAACCGTCGCAACGCGGAGTGGAGCCTGGGACTCGTGCAGCCGCGCGAGCCGCAGGTCGTGCGGGTGAACGAATCTGCCGAGCGCCGTCTCGCCGCGCGCAACAACGCCGAGGTCTTCGCCTCCGAAGCCTTGGCCGTCACCCCGGTGCGTTTCCGGCTGCCCGCGACCTTTCGCTGATCCCGATGTCCAAGGGCTTTGCATCCAACTACCGCATCGTGCTGCTGGGGCTTGGCGTCGTTGCCAGCTTCGGCTGCGTCGGCCTGCGGCTGGTTGATCTTCACTTCATTGATCGCGAAAAGCTCGTGAGCTACGTGGACCGGGCGCGCCGCCAGATCACCGTCGAGTCAGCGCGGCGCGGTGATATTCTTGATATGCGCGGCGACACGCTGGCGACCTCGCGTTCGCTCATCGTCCTCGGCGTCGATCCGCAGGCGTTGCGCAAGGAAGACGAGGCCAAGTGGCCGCAGCTCGCCACGATGTTGAACATGCCGCTGACGGACCTCACGAAGGTCTTCAACGCGAAGACCCGCGCCGCCGCGCCCGACGACAAGAGCGAGGAAGACCGCCAGATCCGCTGGGCGAAGTTGAGCGAAGAGGTCGAGGAATCCACCTATGACCAGATCACCAAACTCGATATCAAGGGGGTCTACGGTCATCGCATCTTCCGTCGCGCCTATCCGCATGATTCCATGGCGGCGCACCTGATCGGCTATGTGAACAAGGAGGGGCAGGCGGCTGCGGGCATCGAGAGTTTCGCCGATTTTTATCTGCGCGGGCAGGATGGCTGGCGCGAATCCGAGAAGGACGGCCTGCGTCGCGAGCTGGCCCAGTTCCGCACCCGCGAGGTTGCCGCGACCCCGGGCTACAGCGTCGTGTTGTCCATCGATTCGGCGGTCCAGCACATCGTGGAGCAGGAGATCGACGCCATCGTCAAGAAGTTCAATCCCGCGAAGGTCTCCGTCATCGTGAGCGAGCCCAACACCGGCTTCATCCTCGCGATGGCCAACTACCCGTCGTTCAATCTCAACGAATACAACACGCTTGGAAAAGACGAGATGGGCAGCATGCGCAACATCTCGATCACCGACGTGCTCGATCCGGGTTCGACCTTTAAAATAGTCTCGATTTCCGGCGCGCTCAACGAGGGGCTCACGACGCCGGCCGCCCGCTTCAACTGCTCGATCGATTCCATCGACTACAAGGGCAAGCCTCGCCGCTTCATGCGGGACGATCACAACTTCGATCACCCGCTTTCGGTCGCGGAAATCATCAGCCATTCCAGCAACGTCGGCGCGGCCCAGCTGGGCATGCTGCTCGGCGAGGACGGCGTCTATCGTTATGCCCGCGCCTTCGGTTTCGGGGAAAAAAGCGGCTTTCCCTTTGGTGGCGAGGTCAGCGGTTTTCTGAACACGCCGGACAAATGGAGCGGCGTTGACATCACCCGCATCCCGGCCGGCTACAGCATTTCGGCGACACCGATCCAGATTCACTATGCGATGGCGGCTATCGCCAGCGGCGGCGTGCTGATGCGCCCCCAAATCATCCGCCAGGTGCGGGACGCTTCGGGCGAAGTGGTTTACAACTTCACCGGCTCCGTGCGCCGGCATGTCGTGACGACGCGCACCGCCGAGCAGATGGCCCGCATGCTTGAGGGCGTTGCCTCGCCCGAGGGCACTGCGCCGATGGCCGCCATTCCCAACTTCGAGGTCGCCGGTAAAACCGGCACTGCGCAAAAGCTCATCAACGGACATTACTCCGAACACAATCACGTAGGCTCCTTCGTGGGCTTCTTTCCCGCAAGCCGTCCCCGGGTCGTTATTTCCGTCATCGTGGATGACGCCAAGGTCCCCGGCGGTCGCATCGCTTATGGCGCCACCGTGGCCGCCCCCAGTTTCAAGCGGATTGGCGAGCAGTTGATCCAATACATGGATATCAAGCCCGTGATCGAACCGGGACGCAATTTGCTGGTCATGGATGGAGGCCGTCGATGATCGGTTATCTCACCCAAAACCATACCCTCATCAACGCCTTCCAACCACGCGCCGCAGGTCGCGTCCGGCGCTTGGATTCCGTAAGTCAGCGTGTTTTCAAAATGGCTCCAAAACTATCCGATTATCTTAACGAAAACGAGGTGATCGCGGTGAAGGGTTCCTTCGATCAACCGATCTCCGGCATCGTCATGGACAGCCGTCGCGTGGTGCCGGGCGTGCTTTACTTCGCGCTGCCCGGGCTTCGCAGCGACGGCTCTTCATTTATCGACGAGGCCATCAATCGCGGGGCGGTTGCCATTGTCACCCAGAAGATGCCTTCCCACGTGCCTTCCAAGGTCACGTTCCTTCAGGTCACCGATGCCCGCGCCACCCTCGCCAAGGTGGCCCAGCGGTTCTACAAGTTTCCCGACCGCGACATGCAGGTCGTCGGCGTCACCGGAACCAACGGCAAGACCACCGTCACGCATCTCATCAAGCACTTCCTCAACGGCGACCAGCGCGTCGGTCTGCTCGGAACGATCAACTACGATCTTGGCGTTCGCACGGTTCCCTCGTTCAAGACCACCCCCGAGTCCCTCGACATCTACGGCATGCTGGCGCAGATGCGCGATGCCGGCTGCCGTCAGGCGGTCATGGAAGTGAGTTCGCACGGAATCGACCAGCAGCGCGTGCTCGGTCTTCAGTTTGGTGCGGCGGTTTTCACCAACCTGACCCGCGACCATCTCGATTATCACAAGTCGCTCGAAGCCTACTTCGACGTGAAGACCCGTCTCTTCACCGGTCACACCGGTGCCGAGCCGAAGGTCGCGATCATCAACTGTGACGATCCCTACGGCCAGCAACTCGCGGCCAAGATTGGCGCCGAGGTGCCGTCCGTTCGTGTGGTCACCTACGGCGAACGTCCGGCGGCCGCCGTGCGCGCGGAGAACGTCTCGCTCAATTTCAAGAACACGACCTTCAAGCTCGTCTGGCCGCAGGGCGAGATGCTCGTGGATTCGCCGATGATCGGCCGCTACAATGTGAGCAACTTGCTGGCCGCCGTGGCCACCGCGTGGGGATTGGGGCGCGACCCGCAGGTGTTTCTCGCGAAGCTCCGCGCGTTCAAGGGCGTCCCTGGCCGCATGGAGCGCATCGAGGAAGGACAGGCTTTCAACGTGCTGGTCGATTACGCCCACACCGACGACGCGCTTACCAACGCGCTCGGCATGTTGCGCGCCATCACTCCCGGACGCCTGCTCGTGGTCTTCGGCTGCGGTGGAAATCGCGACCGCACGAAGCGTCCGCTCATGGTCAAGGCCGTGCAGCAGTTCGCCGATTTCTCCTTCGCCACCGCCGATAATCCGCGCAACGAGGCGCTCACCCAGATTTTCAACGACATGCAGGAAGGCGTCACCGCGCCGATGAGAATCACCTGGATCGAGGACCGCCGCCGCGCCATCAGTCTCGCACTCGACATGGCGAAGCCGGGCGACTGTCTGCTCATCGCCGGCAAGGGGCATGAGACGTATCAGGAGTTTGCCGACACCGTCAGCCCGTTCGACGACCGCCAGGTCGTGCGCGAGCTGATCGACATCAAAAAAATCTCCAAGGGATGACCCGACGTGCCTGTCTTCTCTCCAGAAACCCTCGCCGCTTGGACATCCGGTAAATGGACGACGTTACCGGCCGCGCAGCTGTCCGGATTCACGATGGACACGCGCCAGATTCGTGCGGGACAGGTCTTCGTTGCGTTGAAGACCGACAAGCGCGACGGGCATGATTTTCTGGCAACCGCCCAGTTGGCAGGCGCGGGTGCGGCGCTGGTTTCACGGGCCGATCTTTCGGTGTCGCTTCCGCAACTCGTGGTCGCGGATCCGCTGACGGCGTTTCAAGCCATTGCCCGCGAGCATCGTTCCACCTTTCGCGGTCCGGTCATCGGCGTCTCCGGAAGCGCGGGTAAGACCTCCACCAAAAACCTGCTCGCGCTGCTACTGGGCGACGAGGCGGGTGGAGTGCTGGCGACAGAAGGTAATCTCAACAACCATCTCGGCGTCCCTCTCACGCTCACGCGGCTCGATCCGTCCAAACACACGTTCGCCGTGATCGAGGCGGGCATCAGTGGTCCGGGCGAGATGGCTCCTCTGGCGGCGATGATCTCGCCCGATCTCACGATCAACACGCTGGTGGCGCCTGCGCATGTCGAGGCACTGGGATCGCTCGAAGGCGTCGCCCGCGAAAAAGCAGTGTTGCCCGCCGCGGTGCGCTCCGGCGGCGTCGCGATTTTTCCCGAGCAGAGCCGGCAGTTCGCCGGTTTCCGAGACTTGAATGTTCCCACGCTGGTGATTGAGCACGCCGATGTATTGCGGCCGGCCGCACCGCCGAAGGACCGGGTTTATTTCACGGTGACGAATCGCGACGATGAAACGGCCATCGCCATCGCCTACGGAATGCCACCGCCTCTTGTGTTCACGCTTCGGCGCGTCTCGGCCGGCATGGCACAGAACGCGGTTCTGGCGATTTGCGCTGCGCTGCGGCTTGGCGTTGAGCCGGCGACGATTCAGGGGCGCCTCGCGGGTTGGCAGCCGGCGAAGTTGCGCGGTGAACTGCGACGCGAGGACGGGCGCCTGCTCTATCTCGATTGCTACAACGCGAATCCCGCCGCGATGGGCGATGCGTTGGATGCCTTTTACGCCGTTGCACCCGAGTCGGAGCCGCGGCTGCTGGTGATTGGTTGCATGGGCGAACTGGGGCCGGAGTCGCCTATGTATCACCGTGCGCTGGGCCGGGAGATTCATCTGCGCCGTGGCGATCATCTGATGGTGATCGGCGACGACGCCGAGGCCGTGCGCCAGGGAACGCTTGAAAGCGCGATCTCTCCCTCCCAAGTCGAGGTGGTTACTTCGCTCGAGCCGGTGAAGGCGCGGCTGGCGGGGTTTCGCGGGGCGGTCTTCATCAAGGGGAGCCGTCGCTATCAACTTGAATCCATTTTAACCGGGGAGGCGGCGCTTGCGGCGCACTGATGTTTCCATGCTGAGTTATCTTTCCAACTACGAGAGCTTTTGGGGACCGCTTCGCCTGCTGCACTTCATCACGCTGCGCACTCTGATGGCGGCGGGCACGGCCACGTTCATCGGCTTCATCATCGGTCCCTGGCTCATCCATAAGCTGCGCAAGCTCAAGTTCGGCCAGAACTACGATGACGACCGCACCGGCGACCTCGCGCAGAAATTTGACAAGAAGAACACGCCTACGATGGGCGGGCTGCTCATCTTCTTTTCGGTCTTCATCAGCACGGTGCTGTGGGCCACGCCCAACATCTGGGTCGTGGTTGCCCTCTTCGTCTACACCGCGCTCACCGCGGTGGGTTTCCGTGACGACTACCTGAAGGTCGTTAAGAAAAACCGCGACGGCATCTCGTCGCGCGAGAAACTGATGTGGCAGACCATTATCACGGTGGTGGCGCTGGTCGCGCTCGCTTGGCATCCGCTCAGCGCGGTGAAAATCCGCGAGCTGTGGGTGCCATTTCTCAAGTATCCTGTGTTTCAGTTTGTCGGCGTCGCCGGCCTGCTCGCGTTGTTCGTGCTGATGTTTTTCTGGGTCGTCGGCTTCAGCAACGCCATCAACCTCACCGACGGTCTCGACGGCCTTGCCATCGGCTGCACGATCACGGTGGCGCTGGTTTACGGACTCATGGCCTATGCGGCGGGCAACTCGAAAATCGCGGAATACCTGCTCATCAGCTACGTGCCGGGCACGGGTGAACTCGCGATCATCTGTGGCGCGCTCGTTGGCGCGGGCATGGCGTTTCTTTGGTATAACTCCTATCCGGCTGAGCTCTTCATGGGAGACACCGGCTCGCTCGCACTCGGCGGGCTGATCGGCGTGATCGCCTTCATGGTGCAGCAACCTTTCACGCTGGTGATCGTTGGCGGTGTTTTCGTGATGGAGGCGGTCTCCGTCATTATCCAGGTGAGTTATTTCAAGGTCACCCGGCGTCGCTACGGCGAGGGCCGGCGTTTTTTCCGCATGGCGCCGATTCACCACCATTTCCAAAAAAAGGGCTGGCCTGAAACCAAGGTCGTGCTGCGCTTCTGGGTTATCTCACTCATGTGCGCCCTTGTCGGACTGGGCACGTTAAAACTTCGCTGATGTCACTCGTCGTTCCAGAATTCATTCACCCGTTGCTCGAACATCCGGTCGCCATCTTTGGCGGCGGGGTCAGCGGGCGGGCCGTGCTTGCCTTGGTTGAAAACCTCGGCGGCAAAGGCGTGATCTTTGATGAAAAGGCCGCGGACAACACCCGACCGGAGTTTCGGGGAGCGACGGTGCAGGAGCATCGGCTGGTTGTATATTCCCCGGGCTTCAAACCTACGCATCCGTGGATCGGGTCCGCGCGGGCGTCGGGCGCGGTGTGTCTGGCCGAACTGGATTTCGCCTCGTTGTTCTGGCGTGGCTCGCTGATCGCGATCACCGGAACCAACGGCAAGACGACGCTGACCGAGTTTCTTACGCATGCCCTGAAGTCCATTGGCCGCGACGCCTGCGCGACGGGCAACATCGGGCATTCGTTTGCGCAGCTGGTGGTGGAGCGCGAGGGCGGGGCACCCGACTCGGTAGCGGTGTGCGAGGTGAGTTCGTTCCAGTCGGAGATGCTGAGGTATTTTCGTGCGGACGCGGCCCTGTGGACCAATTTTGCCGAGGATCATCTGGAGCGGCACGGCACAATGGAGGACTATTTTCTCGCGAAGTGGCGGCTGTTCGAGCGCACCGTGGGCGGGCATGTTTTTGCGGGGACGAGCGCGCAGCATTATGCGCAGGTTTTTGGACAGACGCTGCCGGCCGAGGCACTGGTTGCGACGGAGGATCAGCCGGCCGACGTTCTGCTTCGAGGCACGGTTTTCGCCCATTATCCGCAGCGTGAAAACTTCCTGCTGGCCGCCGCGTGGTGGCGCAGCGCGGGTTTGCGGGAGAATGCGCTCTATGCGGCGGCGACTTCGTTCCGCTTGGGTGCGCACAGACTGGCCCGGGTGGGGGAGTGTGGCGGGGTGACTTATTGGAACGACTCGAAGGCCACTAATTTTCACGCGGTTGAGGCTGCCGTCGCCGGGTTTCCGGCTCCGGTCATCCTGATCGCAGGCGGCAAGTCCAAAGGCGGCGACGTGACGGCCTTTGTGGGGCGCATCGCGCCGCATGTGAAACACGTGTTTGTCATTGGTGATACTCGCAACGTGCTGGCCACGTTGTGCGGGGCGTGCAAAGTTCCGCACACGGTCTGCGCGGATCTTGCGGAGGCTGTCGGGCTTGCCGCCAAAATCGCCCGGAGTGGCGACAACGTCCTGCTCAGCCCGGGCTTTGCGAGCTTCGACCAGTTCCGCAGCTATGAAGATCGCGGCGCCCAGTTCATCACGTTCGTGAATAACCTCGGCGCAGTCCTTGTTTAAGTTGGCCAATTTCCCTGTTCTCAAAAAAATCTACTTATGAAAATCCTGAAGATATTCGGTCTCGTTGTCGCGGTTCACGCCGCTGTGTTCATGTTCATTTTTGCCATCCCCGGCTGCCGTTCGACGGGCAAGCAAAAGACACCTGCATCCGCAGACACCACCGCCGTTTCGCCAGTTGCCTCCACGGGTGGGGACACCGCCGCGGGCTCGCCGATCATGGCGGGTGCTGATACCAGCGCGCCGGCGCAGGTGCTCTTCAGCCCGACCCGTCCGGGGACGCCCGCCGCAGCCGCCATCGAGGCGCAGCCTCCGGCCGACGTGCAGCCGGTGAGCTCCTACACCGTGGTGAAGGGGGACAGTCTTTGGTCGATCGCCAAGAAAAACGGTACCACGGTCAAGGAACTCACCGCCGCCAACAACCTGCAGTCAAACAGCGCGCTGCGTCTTGGCCAAAAATTGATCATCCCCGGAAAACCGCTGACGAAGGCGGCTGCTTCGGCGGCTGTGGCCGGCGCTGGTGCTGAAACGCTCTCTTACACGGTCAAGTCGGGAGATACGCTTGTCTCGATCGCACGTCATGCCGGCACCACTTCGGCGGCGATCAAGACGCTGAACAAACTCAAGTCCAGCGTCGTGCGCGCCGGTCAGGTTCTGGTGCTTCCTGCTGGCGGTGCGTCCGCTCCGGCGACGGCGGCTCCCGCAGATGCGGTCGCGTCTGCGCCCAGTGGTTCGTCGATGACGCATGTCGTCAAAACTGGCGACACGCTCGGCAGCATTGCCCATAAATATCAGGTGAAGGTCGGCGACATCGCCGCTGCAAACAACATCGCTGATCCGACCAAGATCCGCGTCGGTCAGAAGCTGAAAATTCCTGGTTGGCAGGCTCCCTCTGCGGCAAAATCGGACGCGCCCGCTCCTGCTGTCAGCGCCCCGGTAACCGCGCCCGCGCCGGTGATGGACGCCTCTCCAGTGGCGCCCGCTCCCGAATCGCCGCTCTTCTCCTCGCCGCTTGTTGCGCCTGCGACCGATTCATCCTCCGGCGCACCCAAGATCAACTGAGGCATTTAATTTTGCCGCCTCGGATCATTTAACCTCAACGCGATTTTGCACCGGAAACTGAACTGATGTCCCAGGACGCACTCGCGCCAGATCCCGTGCGCGGCCGCTTTGTCTTCAATCCGGCCGCGATCATCGTCGTCTGCGCCATCGGGCTCGCCGCGCTTGGGATCACGATTCTCTTCAGTGCGACCGTGTCCTTCAAGCAGGGGCCTTACTCGTATCTCAACAAGCAGATCATCGGTCTGGTCGGGGCGGTGTTTGTGGCCTTCGTGGTCAGCCGGCTGAACCTGGAAAATGCCCGTCGCTATGTGTGGGTCGTGGGTGGTGTGTCGGTGCTGTCTCTCATGCTCGTGCTGGTGCCGCATCTCGGTATTTCCGTGAAAGGCAGCCGGCGCTGGCTCGGATTCGGGCCGATCCGCTTCCAGGTTTCGGAATTCGCCAAGATCGCGATGGTCTTCTGTCTCGCGCATTATCTGGCGATCAACCAGACACGCATCGGTGACCTGAAGCGCGGGTATATTTTCCCGCTGATACTGATCGGGGGATTTTCCGCGCTGATCATTTTGGAGCCCGATTTCGGAACGGCGGCGCTCACGCTTGTGGTGGGCCTTGTGCTGCTGTTCCTGGCCGGAGCCAAGTGGCGATATATCCTGCCCACGGTTGCGATGGCGGCGGTCGGTTTCACGGTGATGGTTATTCACAATCCCAACCGCCTGCGACGGTTCACGGCGTTTCTCGACGTGGAGGGCAACAAGGACGCCGGCACCTATCAGCTTAATCAATCACTGTCCGCCTTTGCGGTCGGCGGCATCGACGGTGCCGGGCTGGGGCAGGGAAGGCAGCAGTTGAACTTTCTGCCCGAGGCCCACACCGATTTCATTTTTGCGGTCATCGGCGAGGAGTTGGGCATGTGGTTTACGCTCGGGGTGGTTGCGATCTTCGCGATCATGTTCACGGCGGGGGTGGTTCATCTCCGGCGTGCGCCCAATCTCTTCCAATTTCTCCTCGTGACCGGGAGCATTTTGCTGATCAGCCTGCAGGCCATCATCAATCTCGGGGTGGTCACCGGCTTGCTGCCGACGAAGGGCATGTCGCTGCCGTTCATCAGCGCGGGTTTGTCCAACCTGCTGCTCATGGGGATACTGGTCGGCCTCATTGTTAACACCCAGCGCGCATGGACACGGCCGGGCCTGGATTCCGGACGGCGCACGATGCAGGAGCTGACGTCATGAGCACCTACCTCATCTCATGCGGCGGAACCGGCGGCCATCTTTCCCCGGGTATCGCGCTGGCTGAAGGACTGGCGGCGCGCGGACATACGGCCGTTCTTCTGATCAGCCACAAGCGCGTGGACGCCCGCCTCGTCGAAAAATATCCTCACCTGCGTTTCGAGCGCATCCCAGGCGCACCGTTCACGCTGAAGCCCGCAGGCTTCCTTAGCTTTGTGGTTTCGCAGACGAAAGGTTTTTTCTTCAGTTTGAAACTGGTGCGTTCACTGAGGCCCGCGGGAATCGTCGGGTTTGGCGGATTCACCACGGCGGCGATCATTGTGGCGGCCAGACTCCGCGGAGTTCCGGTGGCGCTGCACGAGGCCAATCGCGTTCCGGGACGTGCGATCCGTTTGCTCGGACGGCTGGCGCGGCGGGTTTATCTGCCGCCCGCCGTGACGATTCCCAGTGTGTGCGAAAAAAAGGTGCGCCATGTCGGCCTGCCGGTGCGCAAGGAAATCGTCCGGCAGCCGCAGGCCGAGGCGCGGTTACGTCTGGGTCTTGATCCGCATCAAAAAGTGCTGGCCATTTTTGGAGGAAGCCAAGGGGCGACGGTGCTCAACGATTGGGCTCGCCGCGAACTACCGCTTCTCGCCGCCGGTGGCGTTCAGCTTTATTGCGTGACCGGACTCGGCAAAGGTGCGGCTGAGGTGTTGACCTTGAAATCGCAGACCGGTGTGCCGGTGAAGGCGGTGTTCGTGCCGTTTTGCGATCAGGTGGCTGATCTACTGTCGGCATCCGATCTGGTGGTGGCTCGCGCGGGGGCCGGCTCCATCGCCGAGTTGATCCGCTGCGGAACGCCGTCGGTCGTGGTGCCTTATCCGCATGCGGCGGATAATCACCAGCAGGCCAACGCCGCCTACTTTGCGCAGGAGGGCGGAGGCGTCGTGATAGAGCAGTCTGACCTCATGGGACTGAGTCGCGAGGTGATCGGGCTGATTTTCAATGATGCCCGTTTGACGGAGATAAGGAGAAACTTGGCGCGCATGGATAGTGCGAATCCGCTCGATCTCATTTTGGCCGATCTTGAAGTGCTTACGTCGCCGGTTGCCGCCGCCCGCGCAACGGAGCCCACCGCCGTATGAGAGCCGGAGCGCCGCCAATGCTTTTGGGAAAAACCGTGACCGCGCTGCACTGCGTCGGGATCGGCGGCATGGGGCTTGGTCCGCTGGCGATCCACCTTGTTGGACGCGGGTTCTCCGTGAGCGGCGAGGATGATGCGATGACGGCTGTCATGCGCGATCAACTGGTCGCCGCCGGTGTGATTGTGACCGCGACGGGAGCAGTTCCTGCGGATGCCGAGCTGGTTGTTTATTCATCGGCAATCGCTCCGTCGCATCCCGCTGCGCTCGCGGCCAAAGCGCGTGGATTGCAGCTGGTGCGGCGCGGTGAATTGCTGGCGGAGGCCACCCGAGACCGGAAGCTCGTCGCCGTCTGCGGTTCACATGGCAAGACCAGCACGACGGCGATGCTCGTCACGGCGTTGCGCGCGGCGGGTTTTCCGGCCGGCTATGTGCTCGGCGGTCTTTTCAACGATGATGCGGTGCCGCCCGCTGCCGCCGGAACCAATGATTGGGTCGTGGCGGAGATTGACGAGAGCGATGGCAGCATCGGGCATTTCAGTCCGGAGATCACGGTGGCGGTGAATCTCGACTGGGATCATCCGGACCACTACCGGCGCCAGGCTGATTTGGAGGAGGCGTTTGGTGCGCTCTTCGCTCGCACGCGGCAGACGGTTCTGGTGAGCGAGGCGTGTGCGCTTTCCACGAAGGTTTCGGCGGACGCGGCCTCTCGGTTTGCGTTTGGTCGCACGGGGGATTACCGTGCCGAACTCATCAATGATCGTGATGGGAGTATCGAGTTGGCGCTGGGCGGGCGGTTTCCGATTGGAAAAGCCGTGGTGCGGGCGATGGGGGAATTCAACGCCGCCAACGCCACCGCCGCGCTGGCCGCTGCGCATCTCATGGGCGTGACGGTTCCGCTCGGCCAATTGTTGGCGGCTTATCCCGGCGTGCGTCGCCGTCAGGCGGTGTTGCACGCCACGAAGGATCTCACGGTGATCGAAGACTACGCGCATCATCCGGCGGAGATTCGCGCGTTGCTCGGCAGTCTCCGTCAACGCACGGGCGGACGGCTCGTGGTGGTTTTTCAGCCGCATCGTTTCAGTCGCACGGCTCAGTTCAAGGCCGAGTTCGCGGCGGCGCTGGCGCTGGGCGATGC
>FJVV01000080.1_pt1 | contig 12800 bp, 13 predicted proteins | sample 1011911 | NCBI WGS metagenome assembly FJVV01 (sample SAMEA3912450, study PRJEB9761) | metagenome | biome: forest; material: soil | place: USA | collected 2011-06-22 | depth 0.1 m
GACTGCGCTTGGCTACAAGACCGCCGATGCCGACGAGGCCGTGCGTCGCGGCCTGCTTACGCTTGGTCCGAAGGCGACGACGGAACAGCTCATTAAAAAAGCCCTCGGTTCCTGATCGTAATCCGAAGGCTTTGTTTGGCCCATGCGCGAATGTGAACCGCGCTCGTCCAGCGTCGGTTAACGCTGAAACTGGAAGGCCGTGAACTCAACGTTGCCCTGAATCGGACGGCTGCTGCGAAACACGCGGCTGTTATCCTGCTGCAAGGTCGGACGCGTTTCAAAGGCCGTGTCATCTACGACCACGCGCTGCACCGGCGGAAGCTGCACCTGCTGCATCCACTCGGTGCCAGCCACATGCTCGGATGAGTTGGCGTCATCACGGGCCGACGTGAGAGTCTGACTCGCGAACAAAGGCTGAAGGGTGGCGCTGCGCGGAGTCAGAACCGCGACTGAAAGCGGCCCCGTCAGCGAAGACTGGGCCACCAGCGGAGCGGATGCTTTTGCCGACGGAGCCGACCCCGCGTTGGTGGGGGTGGAAGTAGTGCCCGGGCTTAAAAAGATCACTGCGAGGCAGGCGGCCATCGCCGTTAGTCCGCCAAAGGCCGCCGTGTAAGTTCCCCAGCCCGCTTTGCGGCGGGTCGGAACGTCCATGATCTTGCGCTCCGCGTCTTGGAGGGATTTTTCGAGTGCGAATGATGCGGGAGCCTCCTGGCGCTCGCGGTCGAAGAGCATGCCGCAGGCGCGCTGCATGCGGCAGTATTCACGATACGTCTTGCGCCGTTCGGGACTGCGCAGGATTTCCGCCTCCAGTTCCGCAGCTTCCTCCGCTGCGATTTGGTGATCGACGTAGAGGTTTAGTAATTCGATGAAACGTTTGTCTTTCATTTGAACTCCTCCCCCATCGTCGCGCGCAGGCTTTCACGGGCGCGGGCGATGCGGCTTTTTACGGTGCCCACGGAGATGCCGAGGATCACGGCGATTTCCTCGTAGGCCATGTTTTTAACATTTCTCAAAATAAGGATTTCCCGGTGCTTCGGGCTCAGCTTGTCCATGCCGGAGGCGATGCGATCGACGAGCTCCTGGGTGACGGTGATGTCACCGGGCGTCTCCACATCGGCTGCAAACACTTCGGAGAGAGGCGTGTCGTTGTCAGCACTGACCGGTTGGTCGAAGGAGACGGTCTTATCCCGTTTGCGGCGCCACCAATACCAGTAGCGGTTGCGGGCCAGATTGGTCGCAATCTGGTAGAGCCAGGTGGAAAAAGCGGAGTCACCCCGGAAGTTCACGAGACCTCGATGGGCGCGGATGAACGCGTCCTGGGTCACTTCCTCGGCATCCTGTTGGTTGCGGAGGAGTTGGTGCACCATGCCATAAATGCGGTCCCAATACCGGCTTACCATCTCGTTAAAGGCGGCCTCGTCGCCGTTTTTGAAACGGTCCACGAGCAGGCGGTCGAGGGCTACTTCCTGAGCTTTCGAAGACATAAGTTCTTCGGAAGTATGATGCGCGTATTTTTGGATTGTTCCCAAATTTTTTGCGAAGTTTGACTGGGCTGGCGAGCCGGTTGGATCGGTGTTACCAAATGACGGATGGCAGTAGACGTCTCCGCCGGAGACAAAGTGTCAACGGACAAAGGTTCTTAGGAAAAAAACGCCTGTCAAAACGAACAGGCAAACCCAATTCCGGTGCGGGGGCGATCACTCAATGGCAGAGCAGCATCCTTTAAAAACCAAAGCGGAGTTCACCCGTTACGCTTTTCAATGGTCTGCATTGGCGGCGTGTGATCGTTGGAGCTGCGCTCCGCATGAACCGGCATCGGGAGCAAATAACGCTCGCCGACTTAATGCTGGCAACAGCCCGCCGCCTTCGCCTTTGGCGTTGCGCCCGGAAGACAGAAAGCCATTGAGACATCCCCATTAAAAACTGGTGGGTTGGGCGGGGCTCGAACCCGCAACGAACGCCTTAAAAGGGCGCTACTCTACCATTGAGTTACCAACCCAAAAACGAAGGTGCAAAGACGCCGTTCAAACGATGCCGACGCAAGCAGAAACTTTGGGGCCATCTGGGACCATTGCTTCCTGGATGGACGGGGTAATACAGGATAATTCGGGATGATCCGGAGTAATACAGACAAAAAACCTGCTTAATTCACGCCCCGCAAGTGCCCACACACAATGTGTTAGACAAGCGTAGCCAAGGGGAGCCGGTTTAGTTTCTGCTTGTTGTTTCCGGGTTCTGCATCCCGGTCGTCCTGCGCGGCGGGATCGTGGGCATTTGCAGGCTTCGATAGTATCGCGATACCCGACGCAAGTTGCGCGACCCTGCATCACGGGATCGCGCTCCTTCATCAAAGTGGCGCTCCACCGCACTCAAGTCGTGCGATACCAGACTCCAAATCCGCGCACTTCTCCCGTTCATGCGGGTCTGGTTGATTCATGAGACCACCCCAACACGAAGAGGCAAAGCCGGGACTGCATCCGGGGACGACGTCTCGAAGGATCTGAAAACCTTCGAAGCGCTACCGGAGAAGCCCAAGGTTCTGGCGCGTCTTCAGGACGAAACCGGCAAACCCACCAGCCCGGCCTCGGTGACTCTGCATAAAAAGGTCAAGATCACCGCCTCGGTCTAGGCGCGTTTACTTCCCTCCCCCGTCCGGGGCGAAGGAGGCATACACAACACCGATGAGGTTGCTCGGCGTCACCCTGGAGCGGTCGTCTTTTTCGTTGTTAAGCCCGCGCACCCGCCATCCTTTCGTCGCATCGTCCAAACTTACCAGCACATGCACGACCTGGTGCCCGGCGTCATTCATGTAGGCGACCTGCATGCCCGGCTTCAACGCGGTGAAATCGATTGCGCTCAACACCAGCACCGTGCCCTCACCGTAGACCGGCAGCATGGATTCGCCGGCGCCGATCGCACTCAAACGCCCCTTCCCCATCGCGACCACCGCCTCGGCATCCTTCCATGCCTGCGTCCGACCCACGTCGCTCGCCGGCGCGGCTTTGTCGGAAGGATCATCGGACGGCCCGCTCGCGCACCCGGCGCAAACAATCAACGCCACGCCCGCAAAACCCCCGCGAACGGCGGGCGTTTTGTTGATCCCCGAAAAAAATCTGACGGAGGTGTAGGACATGTGAAAATACAAGAGTGCTGAAAAAAATATCGCATCCGAGAGACGGTGCGCTTCTTATGCGGATAACGGTTTGTGACTCCCCCACCAAACCCCACTTCACCATTTCCGTCCAGCCCGCATGAAACGACTTGTCATCATTGAAGATCAGACCGCCATCCGTGAAATGCTCGTTGAGATCCTCCGTCTCGACCCAAATTACAAGCTGGTCGGCGAAAGCGGCGACGGCCAGAGCGCCCTCAACCTTTGCCTTGAGGTGAAGCCCGACCTGCTCGTGCTCGACGCGAAACTGCCCGGCCTCAACGGCGTCGACTTGCTCCGCCGTCTTTCCAAGCAGCTGAAGAATGTCCGCGTGCTCGTTTTCTCGGGACATGAAAACCCCGTTCTCGTGCGCGAGATGCTGGAAGCCGGCGCGCATGGCTTTGTCGAAAAAACCGCCGGTCTCTTCGAATTCAAGAAAGGCCTTGAGACCGTCGCCAACGGCGGCACCTATTTCGGCCCCGCCGTCGCTTCCCTTCTGCGCAACGTCGTCGCCAACCCCGCGGCCAGCACCACCGCCGATTTCCTCACCGATCGCGAACGCGAGATTCTCCAGCTCGTGGCCGAGAGCCACAGCACCAAGGAAATCGCCTCCAAGCTCGNNATCAGCGTGAAGACGGTGGACAACCACCGCACCAACCTGATGCGCAAGCTCAACCTCCACGACGTCGCGAGTCTCACTCGTTACGCCCTTGAGGTCGGCCTGATCGAGCCCAAGAAGCCGGTCTGATCCCCTGGGTAGACGCGGCGTCCCTCCGCATCTCCGGGTAAACATTCAAGGCAACGCGGCAAGATGCCACGTTACCTTGTGTCTCTCGCCTGCCCAAGCCTTTCCGCGAGCAATTCCCCCACCCGCTCGTCCGTCGCGATCGGCTCCGTCATCTGTGTATGCAAGTCCGTCCGCTCCGCCTCGGCCGCCGCGCAGATTGTCGCGATATCCCCGCCCGGCCCCGCATGACGTCCTGGCGATAAAAACTGCAACGCCACCACCACCTCGCCGTGATCAAAGGGCGCCGTGCGTAATGCCGTGGCCAGCAGCGGCTCGTTAAAGTCATACGCCGCGCCCTCCCGGCGCTCCATCGACACCACCGCGAGCGCCTCGATCTCATCGCCCAAGGCTACGCGCACCTGCCGGCCAAGATGGTCGCGCACCGCCGCCACGGCCGCCTGCGGTGAGCCGTGATCCACCAACACCACCTTGGGCCGGGTCCAGCCGCGCGCACGCGCAGTCGTCCGCACTTGGTCCGCCAGCACCCCGGCCATCCGACGGTCGCCGTCGGCGGGATTTACCAACCAAGGGGCCAGTCGCACTCGCGCACGCGGAAAACGCGCCCGCACGCTCGCCAGCCGGGCCGGCACATAGTCGGTCAGCGCCGCGCTTGGCCCGAAGAACAAAGGCAGCAACACCGCCTCGCCTTCAGGAAACGCCTCAAAATGCTTCACCAGCGCCGGCTCCAGCAGTCGCGCCGGCTCGCCGCCCAACGCCTCTGCCGGCACATTGCTGGAGTGCAGTAACGACACCGCCTGCACGGGCAGGCCCGTCCGCACGCCCAATGCCGCCGCCACCCGGCGCAGGCTCAGTGTCGACTCCGCGCGCAACGAACCGTTGTCGAAGAGAAACCAGGCGACGGGATTTGGGGGTGACACGGTTTGCAAGAATCGAGACGTTAAATATCTTGCGACCCAATTTGAATGACCGATAACGTCAAATCACCTCGTATCTTTTTATTGTTCACATGAACCTCTCCACCAAGAAACTCTGCTTCGTTCTCGTCGCCGCCGCTGTCGCACTCACCGGTTGCTCTAAAAAGCCCAAGCGCCCCGACCCCACCGCCACCGTGATCGGCCCTGAAGGCCTCTCCGGCAGCAACATCAGCGGTCTTGATAGCGGCGCAGCCCCCGACACCACCCTTGCCGGCCGTGGTGCCAACGACCTCGCCAATGGTGACCGTGAAGCCCTCAAGTCCCAGACCGTCTATTTCGACTTCGACCAGTCCGGCATCAAGCCCTCCGAACGCCCCAAGTTGGATGCCGCCAAGGCCTACCTCGAGGCCAACCCCACTGCCCGCCTCCTTCTCGAAGGCCACTGCGACTGGAAAGGGACTGCCGAATACAACCTCGGCCTCGGTGACCGCCGCGCCAACGCCGCCAAGCAATACCTGACCACCTCCGGCGTCTCCGCCGACAAGCTCGAAGTCCTCTCCAAGGGCGACCTCGATGCCGTCGAGAACGCCGACGAAGCCACCCAGGCCAAGGACCGCCGTGTCGAATTAGTCGTCCTCAAGCCGTAATCGCGTCATTAAATTTCAACTACAAAGCCCCGGAGCAATCCGGGGCTTTTTCGCGTCTGTTGACCAACGTGTCGCGATGCTGCCAAATATTTCTCATCTTCCGCACCACACGGCCTTGAACTTGCACCTCCATATGTTCATTAATTTGAAAATCGGGAGCGACAGAATCCCCGCCAGCCCACCCGCTCCGCATACCCTATGAAACCGGCCAAGGCTGTTCCCACCTCCTCCATCGTCCGGCCCGACACGCCGCGTTCCCTATATCGCACATCCAAAATGTCCCCTTCCCTTCGTATTTGCGTGACAGGCCTGGTTCTCGGCGGCTCCACGCTGTGCGCCGATACGCCCAAATCGTGGAACGGTGATGATCCCTCCTCGCTTGCCGACATCCCGTTGGAGCAGCTCGCCCAGGTTCCAGTGGAGTTCGTGACAGGCGCCTCCAAGTATGAGCAAAGCATCCAGCGGGCCCCCGCGAGCGTCACGGTGCTGACCGCCGGGGATATCCAAAACTACGGCTGGCGCACCCTCTCCGACGCGTTGCGCAGCGCCCCCGGATTTTTTATCAACAGCGACCGTTTTTACGATTATATCGGCAACCGCGGTTTCACCCGTCCCTTCGACTACAACTCGCGCACCCTCGTCCTGGTCAATGGTCATCGAATCAACGACTCCGTATTCCAGCAAGGTTCGGTGGGCACCGAGTTTGTCCTGGATCTCGATCTGGTAGATCGGATTGAAATCATCCACGGTCCCAGTTCCTCCCTTTACGGAAGCAGTGCGTTCTACGGCGCGATCAATGTCATTCCAAAGAAGGGCCGGGATTTTGACGGAGGCCAGACGTCCCTTGCCTTGGGGTCCGAGCCCAGCGTCAAAGGCCGTGCCACCATGGGTAATCGCACCGCCAGTGGCATCGAATACACGATCTCGGCCACCGAATGGTGGTCCAGCGGCGAAACCGATTTCAACCTGCCGCAAAGCTGGCGCAACGACACCGGCCTCACCGACACCACCGCTTCGGACCGTGATGGCATGCACCACCAAAGTGTTTATGCCAACGCCTCTTGGAAGTGGCTCGAATTCGAGGCCGCGTATGTAAACCGCTTCAAGGAGGTGCTACCCCAAGTTTATGACACCAACCTCACCGACCCATCCCGTGCCACCGACGAACGCGGCTATTTCCTCGTCCGTGCCACCGGCCACCCCGGCGAAGACTCCACGCTGACGTCCACACTCTCGTTGGATTACCTGGGATACGACGCCCTTTTCTCCCCTGCTGTTTTCGGCTTCAACCAGCAAAAACTCCACTCCGAAGCATTATCGCTCAATTACGAAATGCGGTGGCAGCAGGAGTTCGGTAAGGGGCACGTCATGATCACAGGCCTGGAATACCAGGAAAATTTCATTCAGCAGGGCGGCCGTGAAGATCTGGTCGATCCCGCCAACTCGACAAGTATCGATACGAACTCCCACTACGTCAGCCCATTCACCCAATTCGACTGGAATCTCGGCGGCGGCGTCCTGGTGTCCACCGGCGCGCGGTTTGACGTTTACAGCACCGGCGAACAGCGACTCACACCCCGGCTCGGATTGATCTGGAACGCCTCCCCCTCCACCGACTTCAAGCTGCTTTACGGCCAGGCCTTCCGAGTGCCTAATGTCGCCGAGCGTGCCGCCGCCGAGGGCAGCTCCGTCTCTAACCCCGACCTGAAGCCCGAGACCAACGAAAGCTGGGAATTCATCGTCGCCCACAAGTTCAACGCCATCTGGCAGGTTGACACCCACCTCTACTACACCGAGTCCAAGGACCTTATAACCGACAACGCGGTAAACGCCGATACGATCACCACCCAAGGTATCGAAACCGGGGTCACGGCCTTTTTCCCTTCCAATATTCAGCTGCGCGGCAGCGCCACCTTCCAGCATTCCTTCGATGCCAGCGACCACAACATCGTCGATGCTCCGCGCTCCCTCTTCAAACTCAATGCCTCGGCCCCTGTCTGTGAAAAATGGCTGCGTGCCTCCCTTGAGATCCAATACGTAAGCGATCGCATGGATAGCTCCGGCGCCTGGCTCGGTGATTATCTGGTCGAGAACTTCACGCTGAGGGCGATCCACGTGTGGCGTCGGTGGGATCTTAGTCTCTCCATCTACAACATAAGTAGAGCAAGCTGGAATGACGCAACCTACTATACAACAAGGATTGAGTCCGCTCCCGGCTCCGTGGTGGGACGTGCGACGTTTAATTTCTGATGATCCCCGGTTTTGTCATAAGCTGGTGGCGGCTTCCTGGCTTGGCGGCGCTCGTTGTCTGTTTGGGATTGCCGCTTGTTGGCGCCGAATCCTCCCCGACTTATTCAGCCGAAGCCGTCAAAGCGGCCTACCTCGTCAACTTCATCCGGTTCACGGAATGGCAGTCCCCCGTGCCCATAGCCGACAACGCCCCGATTGTCATAGGTATCGCCAGTAATCGCGAACTCGAGGACTACCTCTTTAAAATCACCGACGGCAAGTTCCTTCAGGGGCACAAGATTCGTGTGCGGAGACTCACCGCACCGGCCGACGCGGCCGAATGCCAGCTCATCTACATCCACCCCGCACCCCGTGCCGAAACCTCCCCGTTTTCCACCGAGGACTGGCTGCGGTCCGTGCACGGATTGCCGGTGCTCACCGTCTCCGCCGAGGAGGGGTTTCTTCAAAAAGGCGGCATGATCAATTTTTACGCGGATAACAATAACCTCCGTTTTGAAATATCGCCCAAGGCCGCCGAGGCCGTGGGGCTGCAATTGAGTTCCCGCCTCCTTGCGATCGCCCGGATCGTGAAAATTGCCCCTGTGCCGAAATCCCCGCCTTCCGCGCCATGAAAACCCCGGCGCGTTCCATTCACGGACAAGTTCTGCTGTATACATTTCTAATCTGTCTGGCCGTGCTCCTGCCGGTGGGCGGCGCGCTGCTCGTCACCCATATCAGCCAATTCAAGGCCAAGTTGAGCCAGTCCTTTCAGGCGACCAGCCGCATCATTGCGTCAAATGCGGCCGCCTCGCTTGCCTTTGAGGATCGTGTCGCCGCCCATGAGTTGCTCACCTCGCTGGTCAACGATCCCTCAATCACCGCAGCCGCGCTTTATAACAAGGCCGGAGCCAGCTTCGTGTCGTATGGCAACACGCCCCCCCTCGTGCCTGCGACGGCGATGCATGACGGGTTCTCCACCGTATTGGTGAACGTGGACTACAAAGGAGAGGCCTATGGCCAGCTATTGCTCATCAGCCGCTATCCCACCGAACTGCGCCGGACGGTGACCGTCTGGATTTCGATCTACATCGGGGGCTTCGTGCTCGCCGCAATTCTTGCACTGTTGATCGCCGCCCGGTTTCAGCGCGCGGTCGCGACTCCATTGCGTTCGCTCGCAGCCATCGCCGAAGAGGTTACCTCGGGCAGGAACTACGCCGCGCGCGTCATGCCCGATGGTCCGAATGAAGTCGTCGGACTTGCCCGGGCTTTCAACACAATGCTGGAGGAGATCGGCCGGCGCGACGCCGCCCTCGCCCGCCAGCTTGAGGCGTTGCGCAAGGAGGTCGGCGAGCGTGAGGCCGCCGAACAGCGTCTCGTCGAAAACAACCGCGAGATGATGCGACTCTCCCGTGAAGCCGGCATGAACGAGGTCGCGACCGGCGTGCTCCACAATATCGGCAACGCCCTTAACAGCATCAACGTCTCGACCGAACTGGCCCTCACTCACGTCAACGCCCAGGCGCACGCCACCGCAGTCGCGCTTAATAATTTTTTCCAAAATCCTCCGGAGAACGCGGCACCCGTCTTTACTGCGCACCCCCTCGCCCCCGACGTGCGCGCTTTCGCCGCGTCGCTCGCCGCGCTATCTGTGGATCAATTGGAGGAGGCCGGTCAGGAACTCGTCGCCTTGCGCACCAGCGTCGCCCACCTCAAAGACATCGTCTCCCGCCAGCAATCGCTCGCCAAGAATGTTCCCCTCGCCGAACCTTTCGACGTGCGCGATGCCGTCCGCGACGCCTTGGTGCTCACGAAAAATGACGTTCAAGCGATCGACCTTCGCATCGAGTCAACCGAACCGGGCCGGGTTGATGTTCTTGCCGATCGCAGTTCCGTCGTGCAGATTTTGATCAACCTCATCACCAATGCTGGTGTTGCCATGACCGAGGTTCCACCCGACCAAAAGCATCTCCTCATCAAGATCGGCCCGCCTTGCGGCAAACACGTGCCCGTCGCGGTCGTGGACACCGGCTGCGGCATCGCCTCACACCAACTCGTCTCGATTTTTTCCTACGGATTCACCACCCGCCGCGAAGGCCATGGCTTCGGCTTGCACAACTCCGCCAACATCGCCCGCCTGAATGGCGGCAGCCTGAACGTCACCAGCGACGGCCCGGGCACGGGAGCCACCTTCACACTTCACCTTCTTCGCCAAACCAACTCCTCCCATGACGCCTAAGCAGCCACGCATCCTGGTCGCCGATGATCTTCCGGCCATCCATGATGACTACCGCAAGATTCTCGCTCCGCGCGCCTCCTCCAAGGTCTCGCTATCGGGCATTGCGGATTTCGCCCCAAATTTCGCACTGACCTCCTCCCCTGCGACAGACTCCCTCTCCCCGCTCCAGATCGACTCCGTCATGCAGGGGGAAGATGCCGTGCAAGCCGTCATTCAGGCACGCGCCGAGGGCCGTCCCTTCGCGCTGGTTTTTCTCGATGTTCGCATGCCTCCGGGCATCGACGGCGTGGAAACCGCGATACGCCTGCGCATGGTGGATCCTGACCTGCAGATCGTCTTGTGCACTGCCTACTCGGACTATTCGTTCGCTGAAATCTCGAAGCGTTTCAAGGAAAGTGACGGCTTGCTCATCCTCAAAAAACCCTTCGACCCCGTCGAAGTTCAACAGATAACCCAGGCTCTTTGCCGCAAATGGATGCTCTCGGTCGATAACAAGACCATCCTTGCCAACCTTGAAGCCCGCGTCCGCCAGCGTACGACCGAGTTGGAACACGCGAAGGCCCGTCTGGAACTCGCGCTCCTTGGGGCCGAAGCCGCCAACCGCGCCAAGACCGATTTCCTTCATTGCATCAGCCACGAGCTCAACACCCCGCTCAACGGCATCATGGGAGCGGCCGCCGTCATCGAGCTTTCTCATGACGCCGAGTCGGCTGAACTCGGTCGGATCGTGCTCGAATCCTCCGAACGGCTTAACCGTCTCTTTTCCCGTATTCTGCGTTACCTCACACTCGGGTCCGCCCCCTGCAAGATTAGTGCGTCCATGAACATGCAGGGAATCGTGGACGCGGCCGTCGCGCCCCACCTCCTTGTGGCCACCCGCGCGGGCGTTCCGCTCATCGTGGACAACCGCTGTCCGCCCTTGCTGTGTTTGAACGGCGAGGCCCAGCAACTTTCCCAGGCACTCGACTGCCTGGTGGAAAATGCCGTCAAGTTCACCACCAGCGGTCGCATCGAAGTGCGGCTGCGCACCGAGTCCGACACCGTCTTCGTTGCAGAGGTGATGGACACCGGACCGGGCATCACCGGGCAACAGCTCGACAAGCTCTACGAATTATTCACTCCCGGCGACACCCGGAGCAACCGCAAGCATGAAGGCGTTGGCATCGGCCTGACGTTCGCCAAACGCGTTGCCGAGTATTTTGGCGGACATCTGGATTTCCGCAACCGCCAGGAAGGGGGCAGCGTCTTCACGCTCACCCTGCCCTGCCAGCTGCAATAGTCGCCGATACTGAACCGGGTTGCGCACCGATCCGTATCATATCTGCACGTTTTCAGTCAGGAATGACATGCCCGGACCAGCTTTTTTTCACCACCCCTAACCATGAAAATCAGACGCTTCGAGCTCGCCGATACCGATGCCGTGGTCAAGGTTTACCGGGATGCCATCCGTCGCTTCGGTCCTTCCAAATATAGCCCGGAACAAGTCGCCGCCTGGGCCCGCTATCCGACTGATGTGCACGACTTCGGCTGCCGTCTCACCAAGGGCTACACCCTGGTCGCCGAAGAGGACTCACGCATCTACGCTTTTGGTCAACTCGAGCCGCGCGATTGCTTCGCGTTTCTCTACACCTCCGGATGTGCCAAGACAAAATGCCTGGGTTCGTTGCTTTACGACGCTCTGGAAACACACGCCTACGCCGACGGGCTGATCGATGTATATGCCGAAGTGAGTCGCCTCGGCCGGCTCTTTTGCGAGAGACGGGGGTTCACCAGTTGTGAGGTCATTCACCTCACCCATTTCGGCGTCGAATTTGAGTGGTATCGCATGAAGAAATCACGCGAAACCGCCTTGGCCCTCCTCAACCAGGCCTCGAAGAACCCGCAGCTTAACCCCGGTGCAACCGAGGCTCCCTCGATCCTCCCGCGTGCTGGGAGTCAGGCGTCCGTGACCGTCTCGGTTGATGCCTCGATACGGCCAACCAGCTTGGTGCCGGCACTCCCGCCATAGGCTTGGCGAAAAGCCCGGATGACATCGAAGCCTATCCGGTTGGATTCTTCCGTAATCATGCCAGGATAGGGAGAATCCCGGTCATGCATTTCGTGGGCGTCGCAACAAGTGGTGAAAAGCCTCACTTCCAGCTCTTTCGTTTCGGAGGCATAGACGTGATAGGGCCACCAAAAACATTCCGACGGCTTCAAACCCAGATTATGCAGGCGGCAAAGATTCTCCCCGTCCAGAAACTGACAGCCGGTCCTTTGGTCGTAGAGGAAGAAGAGCCCGTGATCGGTGGTCCGCGCGGCAAACTCCTTCGCTTCGTCCGGTCCCAGCATCAACACATGTTGATGGATGCGTTGGTATTCCTCGAGCGGCAAAAAAATCTGCCCTTTTTTACAGCAAGCCGATCCGCATTTCTGACAGGCTGTTGCGAGGGAATCATTAACCTCATCAGCGGACATACGTTAATGTTTTACCGATTTTTGCCTAGGCGCAAATCACAATCCACCTATAGGGTATTTTCCTCCAATACGCAGCGACTTGCGGATGCACCGCCCGTCACACTGCGCTGCTACTGCATCCGCCTCGGGTAGAGTCGTTAATTGTTCCGACCACGTTACTGTCCCGCAATCGACTCGATGATCTTCTCCGAGGCGCGCATCCCCTTTCCCATCACTTTCAGATTAAAACTCTCGTTGGGCGCGTGCAGATTATCTTCGGGCAGGAACAGTCCCATCATCACTGAGTCGAGCCCGGTCACGCGCTTGATATCGGCGATGATCGGCACACTGCCACCTTCGCGCAGGTAGAGCGGTGGTTTGCCAAACACCTCCGTGATGGCCTTGTCCGCCGCACGGAAGGCCGCCGCCAGCACCGGCG
>FJVV01000710.1_pt1 | contig 12771 bp, 12 predicted proteins | sample 1011911 | NCBI WGS metagenome assembly FJVV01 (sample SAMEA3912450, study PRJEB9761) | metagenome | biome: forest; material: soil | place: USA | collected 2011-06-22 | depth 0.1 m
TCCTCGTCGCCCTCGGCCTGCGCAAGATCCGCCTCCTCTCCAACAGCACGCGCAAAGTCGTGGGCCTTGACGGCTACGGACTGGAGATCGTGGAGATGGTCGCGGTCGCAGGAAAATGAGTTGCCGAGGGGCGTGCGGCTGCGCACACCCTTTCCTTCCTTCTTTCTCATGAGTCTCGCCGCTCCCACGTCCCTGTCCATCAAAGGCGCCGCATTTTCTGTCGGCATCGTGGCTTCGCGGTTTAATGCGGCGATGGTGGATGCGCTCCTCTCTCGCGTGATTGCCGGACTCAAGGCCGCCGGCGTGAAGGAAAGCCGCATCACGGTCGTGCGCGTTCCCGGCGCCCATGAGGTGCCCTGGGCGGCGCAGGCCCTGGCGTTGCGCGGCAAGCCCGATGTCGTGATCGGCCTCGGGGTCCTGATCGGCGGGGACACCAACCATCACGAGATGGTGGGGGACAGCGTCTCGCACGCGCTCCAGCGCGTCGCGCTCGACACGCGCCGCCCCGTGATCAACGGCGTGATCGTCGCCAACACCCGTGCGCAGGCCGAGGCCCGCACGCTTGGCAAGATCGACCGTGGCGCCGAATTCGCGGCCGCCGCGCTCGAGATGGCCGCCCTCAAAAAACAACTTTCCAAATGAGCAACAAAGCCCTGTTTGCCCAGCGCCGTGACGGCCGCGTGGCCGCCCTGCAATATCTCTTCGCCTGGAGCATCAACGTGCCCTCGGACCTCTCCGAGGATCTGCGCACGTTCTTCGAGACGCAGGAAAAGCCGCGCGACCACTACGCGTTTGGCGAGGAGATCATCCATGGCGTGATCCTGAACATCGCCGAGATCGACGGACGCATCCGCAGCCTGGCGCACAACTGGGAGTTCGACCGCATCGCGAAGATCGACCTGGCGATCCTGCACGTGGCGATCTACGAGATGATGCATCGCAAGGACATCCCGCCGGTCGTGTCGATCAACGAGGCGATCGACCTGTCGAAGCAGTTTTCCAACGCCGACTCGAAGCGCTTCATCAACGGCATCCTCGACCGTCTGAAGGACCAGCTCGGCCGAGACGCCCGCAAGGTGGAAAAGGCGGAGTGATTTTTTATAGGGAACTCAGGAAATCAGGAACATGCCGGAGATAGGCCATAAGGAATTGAGCAGTCGTGTGATCGAGGCGGCGATTGCAGTGCACATGGCATTGGGCCCGGGATTCATCGAATCTGTTTACGAGAACGCCCTTTGCGTTGAACTCACCGCCCGCGGCATCGTGTTTGAGCAACAGAAGGTCATTCGCATTTTGCACCGCAACGTGGTTGTCGGTGAGCATCGTTTGGATCTGCTTATCGAGGGATGCCTTTTGGTGGAAATGAAGGCCGTCAAAGAGATAGAGGATATTTTCTACACCATTGGTCGTTCCCAAATGAAGGCTGCAGGTATACGTGACGGATTGATTCTTAATTTTGCGGCCATGCCTCTCGCGATCAAACGGATTGGTGCCGGGATTGTTTCCTGATTTCCTGAGTTCCCCATAAAAATGTTCGGCCTTTTCAAAAAGTTTAAGGACGGGTTTGCCAAGACGGTCGCCGCCATCAGCGCGAAGACCAGCGGGCTCTTTGGCGGGCGCGCCATCGATGCATCTTCCTTGGAGACACTCGAGGAGGCGCTCTACACCGCCGACTTCGGCGTCGCCACGACCGAGGAGATTCTCGTCGAGATCAAGGACGCCTACAAAAAAGACAAGGAGCTGCGCGGCCAGCAGGCGGCGGCCATCGGTTCCGCGGTGCTGCGGCGTGTGCTGGCCGGCAGCGAACGAGAACTCACGCCCGCAACCGCCGGGCCTACCGTGATCGTGATGATCGGCGTCAACGGCTCCGGCAAGACCACCACGTCGGCCAAGCTCGGCTGGCTGCTCAAGCAGGACGGCAAGTCCGTCATGCTCGCGGCGTGCGATACGTTCCGCGCCGCCGCCGTCGAGCAGTTGAAGGCGTGGGCGACGCGTCTCGAACTGCCCATCGTCGCCAGCCACACGGGCGCGGACTCTGCGGCGGTGGCATTTGATGCCTGGCAGGCCGCCAAGGCGCGCGGTTGTGACTATCTCATCGTGGATACCGCCGGACGTCTGCACACCAAGAGCAACCTCATGGAGGAACTCGCCAAGATCCGCCGCGTGCTGGCGAAGAATGATCCCACCGCGCCGCATCATTCATGGCTGGTGGTGGACGGCTCGCTCGGGACGAACTCCATCGAGCAGGCGCGCGTGTTTCACAAGAGCTTCGGATTGAACGGACTCGTGGTGACCAAGCTCGACGGCACGAGTCGTGGTGGCGCGATCGTGGGCATTTGGCGCGAGTTGAAGCTGCCGATTTATTTTCTGGGGCTGGGCGAGCAGCCGGAGGATTTGCAGCCGTTCAACGTGGAGAACTACGCGAAGGCGGTCTTCGGGACGGAGTGAGAGAAGGGGCGCGGGCCGGTTCGTTTCCGTGCTTCTGCAGATTACGAGTAAACCAACGGGATTGTTGTGACGCGTTGGCATGAGCGCGATATCCCATGCGCCTCGTCTGCCAGCATACCCCAACCCTAAACCTCGGAGGAAAAAATGAAGACGCCCCTGCGTATTCGTGTTTTGATAATGACCGTTTTAGCCGGCGCCCTGTCCGCCGTTTCCGCATTTGCCGCGACCTATTATGTGAAGCCCTCCGGCAACGATCTGGCCGACGGCCTGAGCGATGCCAACGCCTGGGCCACCATCGCCAAGGTCAACGCCACCGCATTGTCCGCCGGTTCCCAGGTCCTGTTTCAGGCCGGTGGCGTCTATCGGGACGCCACGCTTGTGCCCTCGGGCTCGGGCACGTCCACCAGCCGGATTGTCTACGGGGCCTATGGCGCCGGAGCGAAACCGATCCTCACCACCGCCATTGTGCTGCCTTCGTCGGGATGGACCACCGTGGGCAGCGGCGTTTACAGCCTGCCGCTCGCCAGCGCGACGCGCATGGTCACGGTCAACAACACCTACATGGTGCGCGCGGCCTCGCTGGCGGCGATCGTCAATGGTCAGTATTTTTGGGACTCCGCCACGACCACGCTCTACGTGAGCGATTCGGCGGGCAGTCCGAATACCACCGGCAGGATTTACGAGGCGGCCCAGCGCGACGATGTCGTGCTTTCGACCGCCGGGCGCGACTACATCACCTTTCAGGGACTGCGCTTCGAGAAGTCCAGCCGGGGACTCGTGGTGGTCGAATCCGCCTCGACCTACCACACGTTCGACGGATGCGAATTCTTCGCCGCCAGTTCGAGCACGACGCGGTCGGGCGCCGGCATCCACGCCAACAACGCCGCCGGGCTGCGCGTGCTCAACAGCAGCCTGAGCTACCTTGAGGGCGACGGCATGTTTATCCGGGACAGCACGGGCGTCGAGGTCACCGCCAACACGGTCGACCATCTCTTCGACCTTGGCGGCGACGATGGTCCGGACGGCATCCAGCTCGATGGCATCAGCGGCACCGTCAACAACTTCATCGTGCAGAACAACGTCGTGCACCGCGAAACCAACACCACCAACAAAGGCTGCATTATCGTGCAAGGCGGCACCGGCGGTCTCGTCTCGGGCAACCGCACCTACCTGGGCAAGTTCGGCATCGCGATCTACACCAGCAACACGGTCGTTGAAAACAACTACATCGAGGGCGCCGGTTTCAACGACTCTCTGCGCATGTGGGAAAACGACGGCCAGACCAACGTCACCCTGCGCTACAACATCGTGAACGGCGGCGCCAACTGCGCCCTCAGTATCGGCAACGGCACGCAAACCAGCACGCCGATGGCCAATATCAACGTCTACAATAATCTTTTCTACAATACCTATTGGGGGGTGGCCATCGGTGTTCCCATCTCCGGTTCGTTCAAGAACAACATCGTCTGGTCCGATGCGCACAGCACGCCGCAGACGCGGCTCAGCGTGGGTGCCATCATCGCGGGCGGGACGTTCGACTCCGACAACAACATCATTCAGGACAAGGGAACCAATCCCATGGTGCATCGCGGCGGGGTGTCCTACAACGACATGCCCACGTATCAGGCGGGCACCGGTCAGGACGCCCATTCGCTCACGGCGGCGCCCGTCTGGGTCTCCCCGGGCACGGGCAACTTTGACCCGCTGGCCGGTTCTTCGACCATCGACGCGGGGGCCGCGCTCGGCTCGACGGTGGATTTCGACGGCAATCCCGTGCCGATGGGCGTTTCGACCGACATCGGCCCGGTTGAATACGGCGGCCTGCTGGCGTATGAGGGCTTCGATTATCCGGTGGGCGCGCTTTCGTCCGCGAACGGCGGCATCGGCTGGGCGAATTCATGGACCATCGGCGGCGGCGTGGGCGTGACGGAAATCCTTTCCGGCAGCCATGCGTGGACGGGCCTGCCGACCACGGGCAACCGTTTCCGCATCTATGACACCGACGGCGTGCACCAATCCATCGTCCGCACGCTCACGAAGACATTCGGCGCGAATGCGGAAACCTACTGGCTCTCGTTCCTGGTGAGGAAATACGCCTCGGGCCGCGAAGCCTATCTCGAGATGAACGGTTTCAACTTCGAGGCGACCAGCGGCAACTGGCAGGTGAAGACACCGTCCACGAGCTACGCGGACATTCCCGGCTCCAACTACGCGAGCCTGCACCTGATCGTGGCGCGGGTCGACGCGACCCTGTCCGGCGACACGGTCTATGTGTGGGTGGACCCGGTGATCGCATCCGGCGAACCATCCCTCGCCAGCGCGGCGGTGACGCGGAGCGATCCGGGCTTCACGTTTAACACGGTCCAGCTCCGCCACGGCCCTTTTGGCAACTCCACGCAGTCGAGTGAATGGGACGAACTCCGCTTCGGGTCGTCGTTCCACGCCGTGGTCTCGGGTGGCAACCTGGATGTGGACAACGCCGACACCGCCCATACGGCGAGCACGGGCGCGTGGACATCTTCCACCAGCACGCCGGGCTACCTGGGGACCGACTACGTGCATGACGGCAACACGGCCAAGGGCACCAAGACGTTCTCGTTCCTGCCTCCGGTCACCGCCGCCGGCAACTACCTCGTCTACGCGCGCTGGCCGGCCGACACCAATCGCGCCACCAACGTGCCCATCGACATCATTAAAACCGACGGGACGAGCTCGACCGTGACGGTCAACCAGCAGCTTAACAGCAACACGTGGGTCCTGCTGGGAGTGTTCCCGCTCTCGCCCGCAAACGCGGAGGTGCGGATACGAACCACGGGGACCACCGGCTACGTGATGGCCGACGGCGTGCGTGTCGTGGCGCAGTAATCCACCCTCGAACCAAAGTAGCCCGAAGGTTACTTTGGTTCGGGAACGTCGTCATGCCGCGACCCGTTCCGCCCGCAGCACGCGGGCGCGGGTCAGGGCGCGGGCGTGATTGGCAGGGTCGATGTTGCAGCCGGTGAGGGCGACCAGCACGCGCTTGCCGGCGAGGGTGGGCAGGCGTCCGGCGAGACACACGGCGAGCGCGGTGGCGCCTGCGCCTTCGAGTGACACGCCGTGTGCTTCGTGGGCGGCTAGGAGCGCGAGCGCGAGGTCGTCTTCCGTCACGGTTACGACGTCGTCCACGAAGGCGCGGGCGTGGGCGAAGGTGTGCGCGCCCGTCTGGGCGACCGCGAGTCCGTCAGCCAGCGTGGGCAATGTGCCGGTGCGCACGGGACGTCCGGCGTTGCGAGCGGCGACGAGACCGGCGGCGTGGGACGGCTCCACGCCGATTACTTGAACATCGGGGCGGAGGGCTTTGAAGACGGTGGCAACACCTGAGAGCAGGCCTCCCCCGCCCACGGGCACGACCACGGCATCCACGTCGGGTTCGGCAAACAGCGCTTCCAACGCGAGTGTGCCCTGGCCCGCGATGACCGCGAGATCGTCGAACGGATGGACGTAGGCGAGCCCGTGGCTACCGGCGAGGGTGTGTGCGTGAACAGAGGCTTCGTCGTAGGTGTCGCCGTGCAGGACGACGTGCGCGCCGAGGGTATGGCAGCGGCTGGCTTTCACTCGCGGGGCGTTGCGCGGCATCACGACGGTGACGGGCACGCCGAGTTCGCGGCCGTGGAAGGCGAGGCCGAGGGCATGGTTGCCGGCGGAGGCGGCGACGACACCGCGGGCGCGTTGTGCGTTGGTCAGGCAGAGCAGGGCGTGGCGGGCGCCGCGTTCCTTGAAGGAGCCGGTGGCCTGGAGATAGTCGTGCTTCGCGATGATCTGCATACCCGCCAGTTCGCTAAGGCGCGCGGAGAGCGCGCAGGGCGTGACGCGAACGCCGCCGGCCAGGCGGGTTTGCGCCTGGAGGACGTCGTCGAGGGAGAGCAGTGGTGGATTCATCGGAGGAAGAGGTGAGAAATTTGGACAACAAAAAGCCCCGGGCTTGCGGCCCGGGGCTGAGGAGAAGTCGTTGAAAGTGAGTTATGAGTTCACGCGACGTGTCCATGCCCGAGCCGGCGGCGGATAATAATCATGCCGATGATCATGGCTTGGGCGTTGTGGATGGCGGACGTCATGCGAATAGGACGGAACAATGCCAATCCGCGGGGAAAAAACAAGGCCGGTGTCCAAAATTAATTCAGCGATTACAAACGGAACAGATGAAATCCGGGCGGGAACGGGTGTATGGTATGCACGTGGCCGGAAGGTCGCTTACTTACTCACTCCGCCAAGTCCATTGGGACAGCCGACGAAGAAAACCGCCATAGCCGCGGTCAGCGGGCATCAAGCCTGCAACTAAAATGCCGCCGCAGCCTCCGAGCTGACGGCGGCTTTAATTTTTGAACTTAAGAGGGATGCCTGAAGCCTGTTGGATCATTTGACGGTTTCTGGGGAACACCGGGACTTGCTTTCAAGTCGCATCTTGGGCGGCCTGATGCAGGCTGACCCGGCGCCCCTTCCAACGTTGATTACCCGATTCACCACTTTTCGCGGAACGGCCACTTTGCTTGGCAAGGTGGTGGGCGGGCTGGCGGTTGCGATCATCGCGATGTTGCTGGTTGGCAGTGTGTGTCCCGAATTGCACGACCGGGTGTGTCACCATCATGCGGGCGATGCCGGCGCGGATCACTGCGTGATCTCGGCGTTCGCGGCGGGCGAGGCGTATGCCTTGCCGGTGGATGTGCGGGTTGACCGAGTTGACGCCTGGGTTGAAGTGACCTTGCGGACGGAAGTGGCGGCACCGGTTGCCAAGGCCGAGTATCGCCTGTTGCCGGCTTGCGGACCGCCGTTAGCGGGACGCTGGTTTGTCTGATTACGCCGGGTCCGCGGGACTTTGGCTGGCCGAGGCTTTCCTGCGCGGAAGCCGGTGGTGGTTATCAATCCAACACGCCCGTTCGTGTTTCAACGTCATCGTTCAATGTCCTTACTCACTCTTTCCTCCCTTCAAAAGGCGTTCGTGTCACCCGACGGTGAACGCAGGCTCATCGTGGATGTGCCGGAGTTTTCTCTCGCGGCCGGCCAGCAGCTGGCGGTGCGCGGTGAAAGCGGTTCCGGCAAGACCACGTTTCTTCATCTCATCGCCGGCATTCTCGCGGCCGACTCCGGGGCGATCCGTCTTGGCGATCACGACATGGCAGTGTTCGGCGAACCCGCCCGCGACCGGCTACGCGCGCAAACCATCGGTTACATCTTCCAGACGTTTAACCTGCTGCAGGGTTATTCCTGTCTGGAAAACGTGCTGCTGGGGATGGCCTTTGGCGGCGGCGCGGATCACGCGCGTGCCACGGCGCTGCTTGAGCGGGTGGGGTTGTCGCAGCGTTTGCGGCACTACCCGCGCCAGCTCTCGACTGGCCAGCAGCAGCGCGTCGCGGTCGCCCGTGCGCTGGCGAACCGCCCGAAGCTCGTCCTCGCCGACGAGCCCACGGGCAATCTCGACCGCAAGCATGCCCACGAGTCGCTCACGCTCATCCGCGAGACGTGCCGCGAAAACGGCGCGGCGCTGCTGCTCGTGAGCCACGATCCGGCGGTGCTGGCGGAGTTCGCCGAGGTGCGAGACTTTGCCGAGATCAACCGGGCCATGAAGGAGGTGTCGTCATGACGCTCGTCTTCATCGTCATACGGAGCCTGCGGCAGCATCTGCTTTCCACGGTCATCACTGCGCTTTCCATCGCGCTTGCCGGCGGTCTGCTTCTGTCGGTGTGGGTCGTGAAGACCCAGGCGCAAACCACGTTTACTCAGGTGAACACCGGCTTTGACGCGGTGCTGGGGGCGCGCGGCTCCAAGCTGCAGCTTGTGCTCAACGCGATTTTTCATCTCGAAGCTTCTCCGGGCAACGTTGCCCAGGCCGACTACCTCTTCATCAAGAATCATCCGCTGGTGAAGCGGGCGATTCCCATCGCGGTGGGCGACAACCTGCGCGGCTTCCGTATCGTCGGGACGTCGCCGGAGCTGTTCACGGACGTGGACTATGCGCCGGGAAAAAAATTCGCGCTCGCCGCCGGACGTCTTTGGGAAGGCGACGCGAAGGAGGCGGTGGTGGGTGCCTTTGCCGCGCGCAAGCTCGGTCTAAACGTGGGCGACACATTTCATCCGTTCCACGGGCTGAGCTACGATCCTAAAAACCAGCATCCCGACACCTACGTCGTCACCGGTCTGCTGGCCCCGTCGAACACCCCCGCCGACAAGGTCGTATGGATTCCGCTGCACGGCCTGCAAACGATGGCTGGCCACGATGCGAAGGCGGCCACCGACGTGAGTGCGGTGCTCGTCCAACTGCGGACGCCCTCCGCCGGCTTCATGCTGGACATGATGTATAACAAGCAGGGCAACCGGCTCACGTTCGCCTACCCAATCGGCGCGATCATGGCGGAGTTGTTCAGCAAAATCGGCTGGTTTGACCAGGTGCTCGCGCTGGTCGCCTACCTCGTTGCGCTGGTGGCTTCCGCCGGCGTGCTCGTCGCGATCTACAACTCGATGAGCGCGCGCCAGCGGGACATCGCCATCCTGCGCGCCCTGGGCGCGCGGCGGCGCATGATCTTTGGTGTCATCGTGCTGGAGGCCTCCGCCATCGGTGCGCTCGGCATGGTCGCGGCCTTCGCCGTTTACGCGGTCATCGTGGGCGGTGTCGCCAAGATCATCCAGGCCCAGACCGGCGTGATGCTGACTCCGTTTGCCTGCAATCCCGTCATGCTCTGGGCACCGCTCGGCATGATCGCGCTCTGCGCCCTCGGCGGGCTGCTGCCCGCCTGGAAAGCCTATCGCACCGATGTGGCCGCCCATCTGGCGCCCGTTTCCTGAATCCAACCCTTCACCTATGCCTTTATGAAAATATCCCTCACTGCGTTGATCGCCGGTTTGTTGATGACCGCGTTTGTTTTTTCGTCTGCCTGCCGCCAGAAATCCGAAGCCACCGCCGCGTCCGCCAAGCCAGCCAAACATGAGCACCATCCGCCGCATGGCGGCACACCGGTGGTGCTCGGCGACGAAGTCTACCATGTCGAACTCGTCCTCGATGCGCCCGCCGGCAAGCTCCAGGCGTTCGTGCTGGATGGCGAGCTGGAGAACTTCATCCGCTCGACGGCTCCGTCGTTCGAGGTCGTCGCGGCGGTGAATGGTGAGTCGAAAACGCTGGTGTTTTTACCCGTCGCCAATCCGGCGACCGGGGAAACCGTGGGCGACACCTCGTTGTTTGAGGCGCAGGCCGACTGGTTGAAAAGCACCAAGGAGTTCGACGCCGCGCTCAAGACGCTCACCGTTCGCGGCACCGTGTTTTCCGAGGTGAAGTTCAACTTTCCGAAGGGTAACGACGAGGACGCAAAATAAATTCCCCCATGAATATACCTCGCTTACGATTAGCCGGATTCTTTCGCCTGGCTGGATTTTTGTTTAACCGGCCCCCCATCGTGTTCGTGGCGGTCGCCGTTGTTTTGCTGTCCACGACGCTGGTGCTGAATTCGCAGACGACGGGTCTTATGAAAGGCGAGCCGGCTTCGCCGGTGCCAGCGGCGGCGGTTTCACCGTCGGCCTCATTAGCGGCTCCGGTTGTTTTGCCTGCCGCGCCGGTTGTTCCGGCGGATGGTAAGACCTTGAGCCTCGATTTTTTTAAGCTGGGCTTTGAACCGGTGAAAGACCCGGTCGATGCCAAGACGGGGCAGCCGCATTACAACGACCAGATTCCTGCGGCGATCAAGGCCTACGATGGACGCAAGGTGCGCATTCGTGGTTATATGATGCCCATAAAAATGGAGGGCAACGAGGTGCGGGAGTTCCTCGTCATGCCAAACCAGATGAGCTGTTGCTATGGCTCGCCTCCGCGCTTTTGGGAGTTCATCGCCGTGCGCATGAAAACCGCCGCCGCGCCCAACGTGATGGACCAGACGCTGACGTTTGAGGGCACGTTGCGCGTGGGGGACGTTTATGAGAACGGTTACTGGACCCAGCTCTACACGATGGAATGCACGGCGGTGATCGAGTGAAGGTTTGCGCCCCGCCAGGCTTTGATGGCCGGGCGGGGCGCAAGGTTCAGAAACTCGTGCGGAGGCCGAGGGTGAGATTGCGGCCGGGGAGCGGGGCGACGTCTTTCAGGAACGAGGTGCTGAGGCGGGCGTCCTCGTTTGTCAGGTTGGTGCCGCGTGCGAAGACTTCATAGGCGACGCGGCCCAGCGAGAAGCGGTAGGCGAGGTCCGCGCTGATCAGCGTGTAGCCGGGCGTGTCGGTTTCGCCGGGGGCGTTGCGGGTCTGGTCGAAAGCGTGGCGCGCGTTGACGCCCGCCAGCCAGGCGCCGTGCTCGTAGCGCAGGCCGACGCCTGCGCGCCACGGAGGGATGCGCGGGAGGGGTTCGTCGTCGGTCGTCTGCTGCGCGTGCACGGTGTCGGTGCTGAGGTCGAGGTTCAGCTTGTCGGCATCGGTGTCGATGAGGTGCAGGGTGGCCTCGGCTTCGCCGCCGTAGAAGAGCGCGTCCTTGGCGATGAACTGGTAGACGTCGAGGTTGTCGGGGTTGTTGATCAGGACGGGCTGGGGCGTGAGCAGTTGCTCGAAGACGAAGTTGTTGAACTTGTTTGCGAAGACGCCGACCGAGCCGGTGACGAAGCCGGCGCGTTTGCGGAGATTGAGATCGAGGCCGACGGAGGTTTCGTCGGAGAGGCCGGGGCTGCCGATCTCGTAGGCGCTCGTGCCGCCGTGGGGGCCGTTCGAATACAGCTCCTGGGCGACGGGAATGCGTTGCGACCACGCGAGGGAGACGCCGAGCGAATAGTCCTTGGCGGGATAATACACCGCGCCGGTGGAGAGACTGACGCCGTGGTCGGTGCGGGTTTCGCCGCTGGTGGCGTTGTAGCCGAGGGCGGCGACGGCGGGGTCGAGCGGAGGCACGGTGCCGAGCTGGATGCTTTGCTGCTCGTAGCGGGCGCCGAGCTGCAGGGTGAGCGCACGGCTGAGCTTGTATTCTTCGAGGGCGAAGAGGGCGTGATTGTATGTGAGCGAGGGCGGGGTGACGGCCTCGGCGCCGATCGCCTCGAAATTGGTGCGGGAGGTTTGAAAGCCGAAGGAGCCGCCGAGATCGCCGAGGTCTTCCTGGATCAGTTCAACGCGTCCTTCGTAGGCGTGGTTGTAGAAGGTGGTGTTGGGCGTGGCGCCGCCGACATCGACCTCGGCGTGGGTGTAGTCGGCGATGCCGAAGCTGGCCTTGGCGCCCTTGAAGATGCTGAACGGCTGGGTGATTTCGGCGCGGAAGTCGGCGCGGCGTTGTTTCATGTCGATGTAAACGGGAGCAGGGTCGCCGGGCAGGATAGGAGGCGGATCGCCAGCGGGGATGCCGTAGGTGGTGTTGTATTCGCCGACGGAGGCGCCGAGGAAACCGGCGTCCCAAAACCAGGTGGCGCCGACGGAGCCGCTTTGGGTGGAGATGGCGCTGTTGGGGATGGTGCCCTTGGGCCAGCCGGGGGCGCCGGAGTTGCCAGGGATGGAGACGTCGTCGGTCTCCGTGTGGAGGGCGTTTACTTGAATGGCGAAGTGTTGGTTGCCGAGGGTGGTGGCGATGACGCCGGTGCGCTCGTTGGCGGCGGTGTCGCCGCGAATCTCGGCTTGTCCGGAGACGGGCTGATCGGGCGCGACCGAGGGGATGCGGTTGTCGATGACGTTGACCACGCCGCCGACGGCGGAGCTGCCGTAGAGGAGGGTGGCGGGGCCGCGCAGCACCTCGATGCGCTCGGCGAAGAGCGGCTCGATGCTGACGTTGTGATCGGGGCTGACGTTGGAGGCGTCGAGCGAACCCACGCCGTTGTCGAGCATGCGCACGCGGTCGCCGCCGAGGCCGCGGATGATCGGGCGGCTGGCGCCGGGGCCGTAGTAGGTGGAGGTGACGCCGGGAAGTGACGAGAGGGTTTCGCCGAGCGTGGCTTGTTCGTTGCGGTGGAGATCGTCGCCGCTGAGGACGGAGGCGCCTTGGACGAGATCAAAGGCGGATTTAGGGTCGGGATTACCGGTGACGATGATGGTGTCGAGCACCACGGGGACATCGAAGGTCGATGGAAGGATCGGGATGGTCTGGCCGTGCGCGCAAGCGGCGGCGAAGAGGAGAAATGAAACAAGGATACGAGAGTGCATGATGAGTCGGTGAACGGATTTCGCCCGCGGGGCAGGCGGGACGGGAAGGTTTCAAGCGGACGCGAGGGTGCGCGTTGAAGCAGGAGCGGGACGGGGTCGGGAAACGCACGCATGGCGGCGTGCGGTCAGAGCGGTTTAACTAAAACTGGAGACGGAGATACGGAGTTTTAACCACTCATGGAATCGCCCAATGGGGCGATT
>FJVV01000185.1_pt1 | contig 12620 bp, 11 predicted proteins | sample 1011911 | NCBI WGS metagenome assembly FJVV01 (sample SAMEA3912450, study PRJEB9761) | metagenome | biome: forest; material: soil | place: USA | collected 2011-06-22 | depth 0.1 m
GCCGCCGAAATCGCCGACGAAAACGGCCAGCCACCCGCCGTCGCCTGCTCCAGATAAGCGACCGCCAGCGGATGCCCATGCAAACTCGCCATCAATTCGGCACGTTGACGGCCGATATTGTGCGAAGCCTGCCGCGCCTCGCTCGCGGTCTTCACGGCCGAGGACAACACACACAGCTCGCCCACTCTCACCCAATCCGGTCCCGCAAACGCCCTGTAAGCATGCGCTGCCAATGGCAGCTCCACATGTCGCAACGCCGGTAGCGCCGAGAGAAACAAAAACTCGCGCAACGTCGCCCGGTCATGCACCGCGCCAACCTGCACCAAACCTTCCAATCCGAACGAATGCGCATAGCTCCCCGTCGGATAAAACGAGTCTCCCGCCTGCAGCAGGCTTACAATCCAGCCCGCGTCAATGTTTGTGGCTGGGACCGAGTTCATGGGGAATGGCGGCGGGCGTGCCCCGCGCAAAACGACCGGCGCGAAACACGGCAGTCGTCGGCCAATAGGTGATCTGGATGCGTTCGAAAAGCTGGCGTGCGGCCGGCTCATCCGGAGTGAGCAGACGCGTAGGTTCGGAGGAAAACTCCAGGTGCAAATTCCCCACCGCCCAGCCGATGCCGGCGGCGGCGCTCGGCGGCAGATCCAGCGCGATCTCCAGCACCGGCTCCGGCTCCTGCACGATCACATAGCGGGCCGCAGGCGTCTGATGAAAGACGGCTCCGTGGCGCAGCGGGGTTTCCAATTCAAAACCAAACTCCACGCCATCCTCGGCCACCCCACGCCAAAGTCGCTTGGCCAGGGAGCGTCGCTCCACGCGCAGGACGACCTCGGGCAACGTGAGCTCTGTCTGTGAGACTGGGGCGGTGATAAAAATCATAACGAGGCGGCTCCCAACCATCGCGCCGTAAAGCCGCTCCTGCAACAAGGCGATTTTCAGAACAGGAAATACCGCTGCGCCATCGGTAGCACCTTGGCAGGCTCGCAGGTCAGAATCTCGCCATCCGCTTTTACCGTGTAGGTCTCGGGATCGACCTCGATCTTCGGCAAGGCGTCATTGAGCACCATGTCGCGCTTGGTGACGGTGCGCGTGCCCTTGACCGGCTCCAGACGCCGGCGGAGGCCGAGCTGCTGGATCTTGCCGTCGTCGAGCGAGGCCTGGCTGACAAAAGTAAGATGCGTTGCGCCAAGCGCCGCACCCATCGCGCCAAACTGCGGACGATAAAACGTGGGCTGCGGCGTGGGAATGGAGGCGTTCGGATCGCCCATGTTGGCCCACGAAATAAAGCCACCCTTGAGAATGAGCTCGGGCTTCACACCGAAAAGCGAAGGTTTAAAGAGCACGATGTCGGCCAGTTTGCCCACTTCGAGCGAGCCTATGATGTGCCCCATGCCATGCGTGCGGGCCGGATTGATCGTGTATTTGGCCAGGTAACGGAGCGCGCGAAAGTTGTCCGCCGCCGGATGTGAAGGGCCGGTCATCCGGCCGAACTGCACCTTCATCTTATGCGCGGTCTGCCACGTGCGAATGATAACTTCACCGATGCGACCCATCGCCTGCGAGTCGGACGACATCATCGAAATCGCTCCGAGATCGTGCAGCCGATCCTCGGCCGCGATCGTCTCGGGACGAATGCGGGATTCGGCAAACGCAACGTCTTCGGGAATCTTGGAATCGAGGTGGTGGCACACCATGAGCATGTCGAGATGCTCGTCGATGGTGTTGACCGTGAAAGGCCGCGTAGGATTGGTGGACGACGGGAGGACGTTGGCTTCGCCACACACGCGGATGATGTCAGGAGCGTGACCACCGCCCGCGCCTTCGGAGTGGTAAGTGTGAATCGTGCGGCCCTTGAAAGCCTTCAGCGTGTCTTCGACAAAGCCAGCTTCGTTGAGCGTGTCGGTATGGATGGCGACCTGAACGTCGAGTTCGTCCGCCACGCCGAGGCACGTATCAATGGCGGCAGGCGTCGTGCCCCAGTCTTCGTGGAGTTTGAGTCCGATGGCACCCGCAACGACCTGCTCGCGAAGAGGCGCAGGCGTGCCGCAATTGCCCTTACTGAGAAAACCAAGATTAACCGGAACGGACTCGGCCGCCTGAAGCATGCGATGGATATTCCAAGCGCCCGGCGTGCAGGTCGTGGCAAACGTTCCCGTGGCCGGACCGGTGCCTCCACCGATCAGCGTGGTCACGCCGCTGGAGATAGCTTCATCCACCTGCTGCGGACAAATAAAGTGAATGTGTGAGTCGATACCGCCTGCGGTGATGATGCAGCCTTCGCCCGCGAGCACTTCGGTCGCGGCGCCGACGACCATCGGATTCTTTTTTCCGGTGCGCGGATCGGCATAGACGGAACCGAGTCCGCTCTGAATACCGGGATTACCGCCGTGGCCGATACCCACGATCAGGCCGTGCTTGATGCCGAGGTCGGCTTTTATGACGCCGAGAATCGGATCAAGGATGAGAGCGTTGGTGATGATGAGGTCGAGGCACTCGGCATCGAGCGCGGTTGACGACTGGCCCATGCCGTCGCGAATGACCTTTCCGCCGCCGAATTTGATCTCGTTGCCGTAACCGCCGCCTTCGGCGATGAGATCACGTTCGACCTGCACGAAGAGTTCGGTGTCGGCGAGACGCACCTGATCGCCCACGGTGGGGCCAAACATCTCGGCGTATTGGCGGCGGGTGAGGTTGAGAGCCATGGGGAATCAGAGTTTGCCGTTGATGAGGGCGTTCAGGCCCCAGACTTCGCGGGTGCCGGCAAGGGCGACGAGTTCGACAGACTTCAGGTCACCTGCCTCGAAGCGCACCGCCGTGCCGGCCGGAATGTTGAGGCGGAAGCCGCGCGCGGCGGCCCGATCAAAACGGAGCGCAGTGTTGGCCTCGAAGAAATGATAGTGCGAGCCAACCTGAATCGGACGGTCGCCGGTGTTGGCGACCTCAATGGTCTTGGTCTCAAGGCCAGTATTGGCAAGAAGCGGGGTTGCGTCGGACGCTACGATGATTTCGCCGGGGATCATGGTCAGCGGATGGGATGGTGAACGGTGACGAGCTTGGTGCCGTCGGGGAACGTTGCCTCGACCTGCACGTCGTGGATCATTTCGGGCACGCCTTCCATGACATCGGCCCTCTTCAAGATGGTTGTGCCGTAGCTCATGAGATCCGCCACGCTGCGACCGTCGCGGGCACCCTCGATGATCTCGTAGGTGATGATCGCAATCGCCTCGGGGTAGTTGAGCTTGAGCCCCCTCGCCTGCCGACGGCGGGAAAGGTCGGCGGCGGTGACGATGAGGAGTTTTTCGCGTTCGCGCGGGGTCAGGTGCATGCGGTGAAAGCGGAAGAGTTAACCACTAATGGGCACTGATGAACAGTAATGTTCGGAAAAGATAAACTCAGACCTGAAGGTGGGTTTTCACGACGTCGTCTGTCAACGAGGCGATATCCCCGGAAATCGTGACAGCACCGCGGTCCATCGCGTAGAAACGGTCGGAGATTTCGCGGCAAAAATCGACATATTGCTCGACGAGCAGAATCGCGAGTGAGCCGTCGGACTTGAGTGCCTTAAGCGCGTCGCCGATCTGGTCGATGATCGAGGGCTGAATGCCCTCGGTGGGTTCGTCGAGGATCAGGAGCTTTGGCTTGGTGAGGAGCGCACGACCGATGGCGAGCTGCTGCTGCTGTCCGCCGGAGAGAACGCCGCCCTTGCGTGAAAGCATTTCCTTAAGGACGGGGAAAAGCGTGAAGACCTTGTCCAAACCTTCGCGAGCCTCGGCTCCCTTGCGTCCGTGGACGACGAGGCCGACATGTAGGTTTTCCTCGATGGTGAGATGAGGGAAGATGTCGCGACCTTGGGGAACGTAGCCGATGCCGGCACGGGCACGGGCGTCGGGCGGCATCTTGTCGATGCGTTTTCCGTCCAAGGTGATAGAACCGGCGCGAATGGAGCGCAGGCCGGTGATCGAGCGCAGCGTGGTCGTCTTGCCGACGCCGTTGCGGCCCATGAGAGCGACGAGTTCTCCGGATTTCACTTCGAGGTTCACCCCGCGCAGGATGCGGGAACCACCGATGTCGGCCTCGACGGAGGCGAGTTGGAGAAGAGCGCTCATTTGTTGGACTTTCCGCGACCGAGATAGACCTCGCGAACCTTGGGGTTGGACTGGACGGCGTCGAATTTGCCTTCGCAGAGAACGCTTCCCTGATGAAGGACGGTAACCTGACCATCACGGGCGATCTGTTTAACGAAAGTCATGTCGTGCTCGATGACAATGATGCTGTGCTTGCCAGCGAGCGAGATGAGGAGTTCGCCGGTGCGGTGGGTTTCTTCGTCGGTCATGCCGGCGGCAGGCTCGTCCACGAGGAGAATCTTGGGGTCTTGCGCGAGCAGCATGCCGATCTCCAGCCACTGCTTCTCGCCGTGGGCGAGCTGGCCGGCCTTCCAATCGCGCTTGCCGTCGAGACGGATGAGCTTGAGCAACTCGTCGATGCGGTCGCGATCCGCCGAGGAATGGCGTTTGAAGATGGAGGCGAACACGCCGCGCGATCCTTTGAGCGAAAGCACGAGATTATTAAAAACCGTATGCTCGGTAAAAACGCTCGGCGTCTGAAATTTCCGGCCGACACCGAGACGGTTGATCTCGTATTCGTTCATCGTGGTGAGATCGATATCGAACCCGAACTCGATCTTGCCTTTGTCCGGCTTGGCCCGACCGGTGATGAGATCAAAGAAGGTGGATTTACCCGCGCCGTTGGGGCCGATGACGGTGCGCAGTTCACCTTCGAACAGGTAGAAAGTGAGGTCGGTGATCGCTTTGAAACCGTCGTAGGTTTTCGAGACGTCCTCGACGGTGAGCATGTATTTGGCAGACATGGCAGAACTTAGTGAGGAGTGGTTTGAGTGACGGGAGTGGAAGGCGCAGGTGGCGCGGGATCAGGGTCAGGCGCAGGGCGGCTGAAGCGCTGGTAGAGAGCCTTCAGACGGGCGGGGATGCTCACGATGCCGCCGGGCAGCAGAAGCACGACGATCACAAAAAGCCCCCCCAAGATGACGAGCCAGTAATCGGGCGCCGCACGTGAGGCCCAGCTCTTGAGCGAGTTGATGCTGATCGCGCCGATGATCGGACCAACGAGCGTGCCGCGTCCGCCAACGGCGCACCATACGACCGCTTCGAGCGATTTGTCCGGGGTCATTTCCGACGGATTGATGATGCCCACCTGCGGGACGTAAAGCGCGCCGCCGATGCTGGCGATAAGCGCCGCGATCACGAAGATGAAAAGCTTGAAGTGCGCAGTCGCGTAGCCGCTGAAGAGCACGCGATTTTCACCATCGCGAATGGCCCGTTGCACGAGGCCGAACTTGGTATGGCTGAGCAATCGCAGGGAGGCGTAAACCACGAGAAGGACGACCGCCGTGACGATGAATAGGCCGCGCTGGGTGGATGCCGAGCGCAGATCATGGCCGAGGATGAATTTGAAATCCGTGAAGCCGTTGTTGCCACCCATCAGCATGTCGTTGCGGAAAAACATGAGGGACGCGCCATAAGTCAGCGCCTGAGTCAGGATCGAGAAATATACGCCCTTGATGCGGGAGCGGAAAGCGAGAAATCCAAAAACAAGGGCCAGCAGGCCGGGGAGCAGAAGGATAAGAGAAAAGGCAAAGGGGAAGCTGTCAAAAGGCTTCCAGAACTTGGGGAGTTCCGTCCAACCAAGGAACACGAGGAAGTCCGGAATGGGCTTATGATATTGGCCCAAGTCCCCGATCATGCGCATGAGATACATGCCCATCATGTAGCCACCTAGACTGAAGAAGAGCGCCTGGCCCAGACTGAGAAGGCCGGTGTAGCCCCAGAGCAAATCCACCGAAATCGCCAGCAGGGCGTAGCAAAGATATTTACCCCAAAGATTGATCGTGAAATCGCTGACCACGCCGTGGGCATTGAGCAGCGGAAAGATGACGATGAAGAACAAACCGATGACGCCTGCGGCGATCAATTCGGCTTTGTGTCGCGTGGAAAGGGTGGGCATTAGACGGGAGAAATTTGGAAGTGTATTTACCGGGGCAGGAAGGCCTCCTGCATCAGTCGTCAAGATTGCGACTGCGCGTGACGAAGAGGCCGGACGGTTTCCATTGCAGGAACAGGATGATCGCCACGAGCACGAGAATCTTGCCGAGCACCGGATTCAGCAGGATTTGCTGAAGCGACTGGTCCACGAGACCGATGCCAAGCGCACTATAAATGGTGCCGGCAAGGTTGCCCACACCACCGACCACGACAGTCATGAAACAATCGACGATGTAGTTTTGGCCGAGCGAAGGCCCAACGTTGCCAATCTGGCTGATGAACGCACCCGCGAGTCCGGCAAGTCCACTGCCGAGACCGAAGGTCAGCATATTTACCCGCTCGGTCCGCACGCCCATGCAGGAAGCCATGTTGCGGTTCTGCATCACAGAGCGGATGAGCAGGCCGAGCGGCGTCTTGGTGAGGATAAGCCACACACCAAAAACAATGAGCCCCGCAAAACAGATCACAAAGATGCGATTCCAGCCAAAGGTGATGTCATCGATCGTCCAGTTGCCGCTCAGATAACTGGGGCTGCTCACCTGGACATTATTGGAACCGAACATCAGCTTGAGCCCCTGCTGCAGCAGAAGGGACACGCCCCAAGTGGCGAGCAGGCTTTCCAGCGGACGGCGGTAAAGAAACCGGATGATCGTCCGTTCCAAGGCGATTCCTACCAACGCGGCGGTGAGAAAGCTGAGTGGAAGTGCCACCAAAAAGTAGGTTTGATAAAACCATCCAGTCGCATGAATGCCGGCAATCGGCAGACTAAAACCAAAGAACGGAATGGTGATGCCGGTGCCGAAAATATTTTCGACCAAGTAGGTCGTGTAAGCACCGACGGCGATCATCTCGCCATGCGCCATGTTGATCACGCCCATGAGTCCGAAAGTGATCGCGAGCCCGATAGCAACGATCAGCAGAATGCTGCCGAGACTGAGCCCGCGGAAAAGCGTTCCGACGAAATTGATCTTGGTTTTGTGCAGATCAATCGCCTTGAGCGCGTGCAATCCTGCCGCAGCGAGTTCCGGCTTGCCGGCTTTTTCGGCATCGCGCATCGCCGAGCGGATCAGGTCGTAACTGGAAAGGGAGTGAAGGTCTTTAAGCTCGTTAAAAGCAATGAGCCTTTCGGGATCGGAAGCCTTGAGACGCGTCACTGCGAGGGCTTCGTGGAGAGATTTAAGAGCGTTGGAATTGGTTTCGAGTGTGAGGCGTTTTTCCAAAGCAGGAATTTTTTCAGCATCCTGCGAGAACCCCACGGCCTGGATCGCTTGAATGCGCTTCGTCAAATCGGGCGTGGAGAGATCGAGCAAATCGATCACATTTTTCATCGCATGCCGCAGCCCGGCATCGTGCTCGACGGCGGTGAGATCCCCGGCAACAAGACGCACAGGCTTGCCGGCGGGATCGAGCAGCGGTTGTCCGTTATCGACACGAAGGGCGGCCTGGGCGTCGTTGGCATCCTTGTCTCCCGTGAGCATGACTGGAATCGGTGCAGCGTCGCCGGAAGCTTGATAGACAAATAATCCATCCTCTTTCCAAGCGGCCAAGAGGGGTTTTATCGCTTCATCACTTTCGCCCACCAACGAACTTATCAGCTCAAGCTTGCGGGCTTCGTCCTTGGCCAAAATTGCCTCGGTGATGGTGGCCCGGGGCGGCTGGGCCGCAAACGCGCACATCAATGTAGCCAGTCCCAAGAAATTAATTGAAAGAAATCGTGTAAGTGAGCGCACAAAAATAACTACGATGTGAAAGTGAGGGGCAAAAAAAAGGCGGGTCCGTAAGAGGACCCGCCCTCCCGTATGAACGGGATACCTAGCAAAGCCTGTGCCTAAACACACAGGCCGTGTGATTACTTGGCTTTGAACTTACCGAGCAGCCAGGGCTCGCCGTAGACGTCCTTGAATTCTTCAAGGATCTTGAACTGGCCATCAGCCTTGGACTCGCCAATGAACACGTTTTTGGTGAGATGCATGTTGGGCTGGGTGGTGACCTTGCCGCCGGGGCCATCGAACGAGATGCCGGCCTTCAGAGCAGCGCGAACCTTGTCCACATCGAAGCTGCCGGCCTTCTCAACGGCGGCCTTCCAGAGGTAAACGCCATCATAACTCAGCACCATCGGGGAATCGGTGACCCGGCCTTCCTTGACGATGCCGGGGACCGTGGTGGTCTTGATCCACTTTTTGAAGTTCTTAACGAATTCCTTGTTCTCGGGGCTCTTGATCGACTGGAAGTAGGTCCAGCAACCGAGCTGACCGACAAGCTGCTTGGCGGGAAGACCGCGGAACTCGTCCTCGGCGATGGAGAAGGAAACAACTGGAACGGTTTCGGCGGTTAGACCGGAAGCGGCGTATTCCTTGAAGAACGGCACGTTGGTGTCGCCGTTGAGCGTGCTCACGACGGCTGTCTTGCCACCGGCGGAGAACTGTTTGATTTCAGCAACGATCTGCTGGTAATCGGTATGGCCGAATGGCGTGTATTTGCCGGCCGAGATGATTTTACCGGAGTCATCCTTCTTGAAGCCGCCGCCGATGTTTTCCAGAAGAACGCCCTTGCTGAGGAGATATTCAAGCAGCACGAGGTTGGTGGTCTGAGGATAAACGTAATCGGTGCCGATCAGGTAGAACTTGGTGAAGCCCTGCTTGAGGAGGTAGTCGATCGCAGGGGTGGCCTGCTGATTGACGGCCTCGGCGGTATAAAACACGTTCTGGGACTCTTCCTGACCTTCGTATTGCACGGGATAGAAGAGGAGACCGTTGTTCTTCTCGTAGACAGGGAGACAGGACTTGCGGGACACCGAGGTCCAGCAGCCGAAGGTCACGGCAACCTTGTCCTGCTCGAGGAGCTGCTTGGCTTTCTCGGCGAAAAGGGGCCAGTTCGATGCACCATCAACGACGACCGGCTCGATTTTCTTACCAAGAACGCCGCCCTTGGCGTTGATCTCATCGAAGGTGAAAAGAAGCACGTCACGCAGCGAGGTCTCGCTGATCGCCATCGTGCCGCTGAGGGAATGAAGAACGCCTACTTTGACGGTATCTTCCGCGTGGACGGAACCCACGAGCACGCCGAGCGCGAGGGCACCGGCAGTCATCAACTGATTTACTTTGAACATGTGGTTTGGGACTTGGTTAGTTTGAAAACCCTCTGATCGCTAAAACGGCGACAGATGGGGGACCTCCAGAATAGCACTCGCTTTGCCAACTTGAGGGAAAATTCAATAGCCCCAATAACCTCACGTGAAACGCCCAAGAAATACATCTTACTCATTATAAATAAGAATGTTACTTTCAACCCCGAAGCAGAAGGTGAAAATATCTTGATACTCTTCCTGCGGCGGCTCTCAGGGTGCCTGAGAATCGCTTTCTCAAGCGCTCATGCAAAGGGCACAAAAAAGCGGGCTGTGGAGATCGCTAGAAAACCACTGCCCGCCCAATTAAACTACCAACCTAAACACCTGCTTTAATTTATACAGGAACTACTCTGCACAAAGCTTGTTAAAACAGGTGCGTATTGGATGAATACGATGCGCTTAGAACACGAACAGAGCCTGGACACCGTAGAAGAAGCCTCGGCTCTTGATGACAGCACCAGCGGTGCCTTCAGAAGCATCGGCATACGAGACTTCACCACGAACGCTGAGCGCGGAGGTGATCTTGTAGGTCGGAGCAACGGTGTAGTATCCACCGGTGTCACCGCCCGATACGTCTTCGGCGCTCACGCGGACAATGCCGGAGAGCTTATCGCTGAAGGCATACTGCACTTCGGCGAGATAACCTTTGCCAACGCTCTCTTGGGTATCGAACTCAGCGGCAAGGGTCGTCTTGGCGTTGAGCGCGTAGCTGGCCCAAGTGTCGAAGGTAACCGGACCGGTCACAACCTCATTATCATAAGCACCGCCAACCCAGAGGGTGAGCTTGTCGATGCCGGTGTAGCTGACGTAAGCCTCAGTGCCAGTGCGATCAAACTTTCCGTCGCCCTGAGCGTAAGGCGCCCAACCGGAAGAACCGGGATTGTAGACGGAATCGACAACAGCGATACCGGCGCCCCAGGTCTTGGCGGCGTAGTCAACCTTGGCACCAGTGTGGTAAGCAGGGATGGCGAAGAACGTGGAACCGTAGGTCAGCTGGGTCATGTTGCTGGTATCGAAAGCCTCGTAACCAAGGTAGCTCAAGAACTTACCAGCGGTTACGGTGAATTCTTCCTTGGTGTAGGTCACGTAGGAATCCAAGATACCGGAGGTGTCATTGGTGCGGGCGCCAGCGGTAGTGCCACCGTTGGGCACATACAGCAAGCTGACCTTGCCACCGAAATCACCATATTTGCCAACAGCGGCAACCTTGAGGACATCGAGTTCAGGATTCCCCGAATTGAAGAACGTGCTGTTGCTCTTGGGGCCGTTAGCGGGATCGGAATACGTGGCCGCAGCAGCGGCGTAGCCGTTGAGCGAGAGGTAATCGTTGACTTTGACGTCAGCGGAAGCGGTCGCGGCCAACGCCACGAGGGACGCGGTCCAACCAGTCAGTTTGGTCATGTGTTTGATCATGGCTTGTGTGTTTTGTTTTGTAGGTCGGCTCCACACTCCCCGAAGGTTATCCTCGGAAAGGGCTAGCCAACGCACCATAAGCAACTGGCCTGCCAACTGGGGTCAAGCTTTGGATTCGCTGCCCCAAGCCACCTTACAACCTCCCCCCAGTTCGGATTCCAGTCTTAACTGACAACATTATAGCTCGTAAACTCATGACATATTTTCATCAAAAGATGTCCGCTCATTCTCTTTTGAAAGGCCTCTAGATTTTGCCGACAAGCTCAATTTCGAACAACTAATCGCTAAAGAATGGGTTCGTGTTAGCGTGGCGCGACCATCATTGGCTGGGCAAATTCCACAGCGCACGATAGGAAACTCGTCGCGCAACTATGGTCGCTGTCTCCCCATCCATGCCGCCATAGGGCTTGGGAAAGTATCACGTCTTGGACTCGTGAAGTCCTTTGGAAAGTCCGTCAAAGTTGCCCTGTTCGGATGCACGAACAAAACCTTCGGTCACACTTTTCAACTCTTCCCACCGCTGGCGGATCAGACGGGCTTCCTCTTTGGTGATTTTGCTGTCAGCCGCGGCCGTGGCGATTGTCGCAAGCATATCGGCAAACTCCTGCACAATCTCGTTGGCCACCGGAATGATCGATGAGGCACGGGGGGCAGACTTGGGATTGGCGATGTAAAAACCTCCCGCACGTTCGCATACCCACTGGGCGATCCGACGGTCACGAGTGCTTTTCAACAACTGCTCGATGCGATCCAGAGGGTTATTCGCGCCACTTCCCTCATCGCCCGAGGGCGGCTCCGCCCATTTGTAAATAAGGGACAACGACAGCCCCATGTCGGCGGCGATTTGTTTGGCGCTGGTCTGCTTCAGAACCTCCTTCAAAACCTCATGCGAGTGCATGGCAACCGATGCTGCCGCCGCATAAGCCAAACGCAACCCCGCATGCTTTTTCTGCATACAATCGTGCGGCACCGTGGTTTTGGCGTGTCATCTACCGCCACTTTGTGCCAATCCTTCCTCTTTATACATGAACATCCACGAGTATCAGGCCAAGGCCCTCTTCGAGAAATTCGGCGTCCCCGTCCCCAAGGGAGTGGCGGCAAAATCACCTACGGAATTCGAGTCTGCCCTCGCCCAGCTGCCTGACTCACCCGTTGTCGTAAAGTCACAGATACATGCGGGTGGCCGCGGCAAAGGCACGTTCACAGACGGCTACAAGGGTGGCGTCAAGTTCGCCAAGACCAAGACCGACGCCCTAGACTACGCGAATAAGATGTTTAACAACACCCTCGTCACCATCCAGACGGGCCCCGCCGGCCGCAAGGTGCAGACGATCTATTTCACCCAGGCGAGCGACATCAAAAAGGAATACTACCTCGCCATCCTCCTCGACCGCATCACCTCCCGACCCGTGATCGTCGCCTCCACCGAGGGCGGCGTCGAAATCGAAAAAGTCGCCCACGACACGCCCGATAAAATCTTCAAAATCGTCATCGATCCCGCCTACGGCATCGCCGATTTCCAAGTGCGCGAGCTTATCGCCAAGCTCGGCCTCGCCGGCTCCGAAGCCAAGAACGCCGCCAAGCTGATCCGCAATCTCTACACCTGCTATTGGGAGACCGACGCCGCCATGATCGAGGTCAACCCCCTCATCACCACGCCCACCGGCGACGTCCTCGCGCTCGATGCAAAGGTCTCCTTTGATTCCAACGCCCTCTACCGTCACCCCGAGATCGTCGCCCTCCGCGACCTCAACGAAGAAGATCCGAAGGAAATCGAAGCCTCCAAGTTCTCACTCAGCTACATCGCGCTCGACGGCAACATCGCCTGCCTCGTAAACGGCGCCGGCCTCGCCATGAGCACGATGGACATCATCAAGCACTACGGCGGCACCCCCGCCAACTTCCTCGACGTCGGTGGCGGCGCCTCGAAGGATCAGGTCATCGCCGCGTTCAAGATCATCCTCGGTGATCCGAACGTGAAGGGCATCCTCGTCAATATTTTCGGCGGCATCATGGACTGC
>FJVV01000777.1_pt1 | contig 12472 bp, 8 predicted proteins | sample 1011911 | NCBI WGS metagenome assembly FJVV01 (sample SAMEA3912450, study PRJEB9761) | metagenome | biome: forest; material: soil | place: USA | collected 2011-06-22 | depth 0.1 m
GCCGTCGAGCGTGACGGTGCCGACCGTGTCGCTGTAGCCGTCCATGTCCAGGATCGCGGTCGCGCCGTTGACCGTCACGGCGCCCGTGGCGATCGCGTCGTCTGTGCCGTAAAGCAGCGTGCCTGCGCTCACCGTGGTGAGACCCGTGTAAGTGTTCTTGGCGTTCAGCGTTACGGTGCCGGAAGTCGTCTTGTTGAGGACGATGCCGCTGCCGCCGAGGATCGCGTTGACGGTGCCGTCCTTCATCTCGAAGGTGCCGCCGCTGGTGAGCGTCGAAGTGCCGCTGCCATCAATAGTGCCGCCATGATCGAGGGTGACGGTGCCGACCGTGTCGCTGTGGTCCTTACCCAGATCGAAGACCGCGGTCGAACCATCCACCGTGAGGAAGCCGCTGTCGGCCAGGAATCCGGTGGCGCTTTCGCGCAGCGTGCCACCGTTGACGGTCGTGCCGCCCGTATAGGTGTTGGACTTGTTGAAAATCAGGACACCGGTGTGCGTCGAATCGCCGACGATGAGTCCACCGTTGGAGAGGACGCCGTTGAGGATGGCGTTGTCGATGTTGGCCTCGATGTCGTTGTCTTCATCGGCCAGGTTTGCGGTGACGAGAATGGTGCGGGTCGCGCCGCCGAGGTTGATGGCGTTGTCAAAGGTGACCACATCGTTCGCGCTCGTGGAACCGAAGAGGAGCTTGAAGCCGTTGCCGACAAAGCTCGTGGTCGTGCCCCAGGTGAGCGCATTGTTTTGCTGCAGCCGAACCTCAAGCGCGCCGCCTTCAGCGGCAAAACCGCCGTCGCCGGTCCACTGAAGCCTACTGCTGTCGGTGCCGATAGAACGACTGATAAATCCGTTCGACTGCCACACGCCACCAGCAAGGTTGATATTGCTGTTGGGATAAATGCCGGTTCCGTCCAAAGCCTGCAGCACGCCGCCCACGCCGATCTTGGTCTGGCCGGAGTAAGTGTTCGTGCCATTAAAAATAACAAGGCCGTCCTGAACCGTCAGGCCGGCTCCATTGCCATCAACCCAATTGGGGCCGCCGGACGCCGCACTGTCATCGGCAATGGTCCCGTTGAAAGTGATGACATGCCCCTGACCGGGGGCGAGAATCACGGTGGATCCCTTCATCATATAGAGATCCGTGCCTACGCCTTGTCCGAGACCACCGGCACTCGTGGTAGCGTCTACCAGTTGATGGTCACCGCCTGCGGCGCGGTTCCCACCGAACAGCACATCGCCGGTAATGGTGACCGAGCCGCCGCTGCGCACAAAGATCGCGCCGCCGTAGCCGTTACCGCCGCTGCCGCCTGTCACATCGGCACCCGGGGCACTACCCGAAGCGCCCGTGCCGGCACCGAAGCCGCCGTTGCCACCGCCGCCGGCGGAGCCATCCAAGCCGCTGGGCCGGCCATCGGTCGTGCCACCCGCAACCGCGGGTTTCTCAGGACTGATCACGTAGGAAACGTCCTGGGCCGGCGCACTCACCACCGTTGACACCGTGACCTGCTGGGTCGTGCCATCGCTTACCACGACGAATTGAGTGAAGTCCGAGGCCGAACTGGTGAGGTTATCCGACAGTTTAACGATGGCGTGGGTGATCGGGTCGGTATATTGCTGCTTGTAAGTCGCATCCACATGCTTGGTCCCGTCAACTTCAGCCACCGCGGCAGTCGGCCCATACGTCGCGGCGTCGGCGCCGGCACCACCGGTGCCGCCATTGCCACCCGAGCCGCCGCCGGCGCCAAAACCACCGATACCGCCGGCGCCGCCACTGCCGGCATCACCACCTGCGGCACCGCCTTGGTAAGCGGAGTTAGCCCAATTCGAACCGCCAACGCCGCCGTTGCCACCGTTGCCGCCGAGGCCGCCACCGAAAAAGTCGGTGCCTTTGCCACCGATGCCACCCGTGCCGCCCGTGCCGCCGAGGCCGATCTGGCCGTCGGAAAGCGACTTATCAAAGGAATCAAGGGCAATGGCGGCGTTGGCCATGTTGATGGCCGCACTCGTGGTGGAAAGCGCCAGACCAACACCAACGTTGATCGTGAAAGGATTGGCGAAGGCGCTGCCCATTTCCAGAATGACACCCGCCAGATCCAAAGCGGCGCTGGTTACACCCAAGACAAGGCTTTCGCTGTGATCACCGCCATTGCCGCCATTACCGCCGTTACCGCCGTTACCGCCAAAGCTGGTGGCAGCGACCGAGCCGTTGTTGCCCTTGGTGCCCGTGGTGCCACCGATATCGGTGAAACTCGTCTGCGTAGGAGTATATCCATTGCCTCCCGAAGCGGCCGCACTGCCGGTGCCGAAAAGGTTGTTAAGCGTGCCACCGGTGGTGCCGACGCCGCCATTGCCTCCCGTGACCGCATTATTTGTGAAATTGACGCTGTTGATCGTGACCGAGGCACCCGAGTTGACGAAGATCGCGCCACCCAAGCCGGCGCCACCGCCGCTGCCGTCGCCACCCTTGGTCGAGAAATTCGACAACGTCGCGTTGCTGATGGTCAGGGCTCCACTCTGCACAAAATAGCCGGACCCATTGTTACCGTCGATGACGCCACCAGAGCCATCCACTGAACTGGCGCCATTTATGATAGCCGGCGGCGTCGCCAGCGTCTGATCAGCGCGAACCGCAGCCAAGAGGGCCAAGCTGCTAACAAAAGCCGTGAAAAAACGGCCTGAACGGAAGGACGGAGCAGTTTTCATTGTAAAAAAATTTACAATAGGCTCTGTCGCCCAAGATTTAACGCAAACCGCCCTTATTGAGTGATTATACTCAATTTGGGAATCCCTGTTGATTTATTGAGTGTAATTACTTAACAATTTTTTAACATTTTAGCCATGCTTCATGGAACTCCTTTAATCTCACCCCCTGGCAGCGGACGTGATTTTGTTCTGATCGAAGACAATGCCACGCATCAGCGGCTGATCGGCGAACGCATCCGAAGGCGGTTCATGCCAATCCGCTGGCGTGACTTCACCTACGGTCGTGCGGGGCTCGACGCCTGCCTGCTGGAACCACCCGATCTGCTGCTGCTTGATCTTCATCTTCCCGACATGCACGGGATGGACATCCTGAACGCGCTGCGTCAGGCGGGACACCATTTTCCGGTGATCGTCGTCACCGCCTCGCCCGAAGGCCATCTGCCCATGGAGCTCTGCAAACTCGGCGTGGCCGGCTATGTTGATAAGATTTGCCCCCCGGGGCGGCTGGAAGATGCGGTGGCCGGCGTGCTGGATGGCGGTGTTTTTTTCTCAGCCAGCGCTTCCCCTTTCCCGACGAACCAGCAGGCGCAACCGTCCGAAGCGAGCCTGCGACTTTCCGAGCGCGAGCGGGAAATCGTCCTGCTCGTCACCCAAGGACTTTCATCGAAACAGATCGCGTCAAAAACAAGCCTGAGCCCTCGCACCGTCGAAAACCATCGGGCCCGCATCCTCGGCAGGCTGGGGTTGGCCAACACGGCCGATCTGGTCCGCTGGTGCCTGATCAACGGCTTGCTGGCGGCACACCCCACCGAAGTCGCCGTCGTCATCTGATTACTGCAGGGTTTATCGTCCGGTTTTTCTGCTGGGCGCCGATCTTTCCGCCTTCAGCACCTCCACCAACTCCTCCGTGCCTTCAGCCATGCTCACTCGCGGCGTGTAGCCGAGGTCGCGGCGCGCGGCCTCGATGGAAAACCAGTGGTCTTTCGCCAACTCGGCGGCGACGAAGCGTGTCATCGGCGGCTCGCCCTTCAGTGGCAGCACGCGCCACGCGGCCTCGCACACCGCGCCGACCGCCGAAGCTGCGCCGAGCGAGATATGTTTCGCCACCGGCGGCTCGCCGAGCGCGGCAAGGAGTCCGTTGATCCAGTCCCACAGAACGACCGGCTCGCCGTTGGTGATGAAATAAGCGCGCCCCGCCGCCGCACCGGCAAGCGCGGCCTCGGCGGCAAGATGGGCGTCGACGGCGTTTTCCACGTGGACCATGTCCACGCGGTTGGTGCCGGAGCCGATGATGCGCAAGCGTCCGGCACGCGCACGCGCCAGCACGCGGGGCACGAGGTGCGGATCGCCCGCGCCCCAGATGAGATGCGGACGCAACGCCACCGTACGCAATGTCGGTGAGTTGGCCGCAAGCACTTCTCCCTCGGCGATGGCCTTGGTCAATGGATACGCGCTCGGGCAGTCGGTCGTGAGCGGCAGGGACTCGTCGTCGCCCGCGATCCCGCGGCCGTTGTAAACGACACTGGGCGTGCTCGTGTAGACGAGGCGGGGCACGCCGTGCTCACGGCAACCGGCGAGGATCGCCCGAGTGCCGAGCACGTTGGCGCTAAAAAAATCAACGTAACGCCCCCACACACCGACTTTCGCGGCGACGTGGAAAACCGTGTCCATTCCGCGGCAGGCGGCGCGCACCGCCGCCTCGTCGTCGAGCGCGGCGCGGATGAAACGCACGCCCCGCGCCTCCAGGTCCGGCGCGGGCGTGCGCGCCAGCACGGTGACGGCGCGGCCCTGCGCGAGCAGACGCCCAACGAGCCGGCGCCCGAGAAATCCGGTGCCACCGGTGACCAGCGCAGAGGTGTTGTTGAATGATGAGTCCACGGTTGCCGATTCCTGATTTCCTGAGTTCCAGATCAGCGTTTCGGGTCGGACTCGTAGCCGATGTCGCCGGCGGCCCAGCGCGCGAGGGCGAGGCGGTGGATCTTGGCGTTGTGACGCACGTCCACCGGGAATTTTTTCCGGAAATAGAAGAGCTTGATCCCGTCCGTGTGCGGATGGCGCAGCGCGATGGTCCGCAGCTCGCGTGCGAGCCGGCGGCAGTCCGAGCTCGATAAAATGGAATCAGCAGACACTGGCTCGATCACGAGGGCCGCGCGCTGGCGTCCGCGTTCGCCGAGGCCGATCAGCGCCGCGCGGCGCACCTCGGGATGCGGCATGAACAGCGGTTCGACCTGCTCCGTGTAAAGGGGACCGTCCCGAGTCTCGACGCGCTCGGCCTTGCGTCCGCAAAACCAGAGGCGCGCCTGCTCGTCGATGTAACCGAGATCGCCCATGCGGTGCCAGATGGCATCTTCGCCGCCAGGTTGAGAGTTGAGGGTTGAGAGCCGAGATATCTTGGCGGCGGCGGTGGCCTCGGACAGCGCGTCGTATTCGCGCGTGACCGTGGGACCGCGCACGATGATCTCGCCGATTTTTCCGGGCGAAAGCTCGCGGGTATCCGCCAGCGTGGCGGCGGGGCCGTCGGTGATGGCGATGATTTTGACTTCGTTGGCGGGCAGCACGCGGCCCACGCAGGTGCCCGCACCGTGTTCCGTGGCGATGGCCATGCCGGCGGTCACCTCGGACGCGCTGATGCTGCTCACAGGCAACGCCTCCGTCGCGCCGTAGGGGCTGTGCAACGTGCCGTTGGGCAGCACGGGCGCCATGAGTGCCCACAGGTCGGGCGGCACGGGGGCGCCGGCGCAGAGCACGCGTTTCATCGTGGGCAACGTGACGTGGTGCGCGTGGCAGTGGACGGCGATCTTGCGCCAGAGCGTGGGTGAGCCGAAGGAGCTGGTGACCTTTTCCTGGCGGATGGCCTGGAGGATTTTCGCCGGGTCCACGCGCGCGGGATGGCTCGGGTCGATCTCGGGCACGATGGTCGTCATGCCGAGGGCGGGGTTGAACAACGCGAAGACGGGCAGCATCGGCAGGTCGATCTCGCCGGACTGGATGTCGTAGGTCGCGCGGATAAGTTCCACCTGGGCGTCGAACATGCCGTGCGTGTAGCACACGCCCTTGGGCGCGCCGGTGGAGCCGGAGGTGAAGAGCACGGCGGCGAGGTCGGAGGCGGCGGACGCCGCCGGTTGAGAGTTGAGAGTTGAGGTTTGAGAGACGGAAGAGCGTCGGGCCGTAGGCGAGCCGCTCACGCGGATGCGGATTTCGACGGTGCGGAAGGGCTTGCGGAAAATCCGGCTCAAGAACTGTGCAAGCGAGATTCCGAGGATCACGCGCGGGCGCGATCGCTCGACGCACGAGAGAAAGCTTTTCAAGCCCATTCCAGGATCAATCACCACGGGCACGGCACCGAGGCCGAAGAGGGCGAAGGCCGCCGCGATGAGCGGGAGTCCGGGTTTAACCATCACGAGCACGCGGTCGCCGCGCTTCACGCCGCGGGCGGTCAAATCCGCCCGCCAGGCGGCCACCTCGGCGTCAAGATCAGCGAAGGACAACGCGAGGTAGTCGATGTCGCCGTCACGCGTGCGTCCGCGCGGCACCTTGAGGGCGGCGGTGTGCGGCTGGCTGGCAGCCATGAGCGAAAGATGGCGCGCGATATTGGCGTTATCCGGTGACACGGGTGACAGAAAGCTCGCGGAACGGCCTGCGGTGGCAAAGAAAAACCCCGCGCGGCACGGGGCCGGACGCGGGGTTGAAAAGAGTTGGACTGAAAGAGATCAGTAGTCCGTCCACGTGATCGCACCCCACAGCAGCTTGATCTCATCACCCGAGGGATTGACGCGACCGAAAGCCTCCGTGCCATCAACCGGAATGGTAATAGGACCGGGCGGCATGTAGCTGCCGGTGTTAACCTGCGCCAAGCCACCAAGGAAGGTGTTGTTGCTGCCGGTGCGGGTCCTTTGAGTGGAGCAACCGGAAAAAACAGAGGCGGCAAATACACACAGCCCAAGGGCAAGAAGGGTCTTCGGATTCATAGGGTAGATGGAGAAGTTGCCGCGCACCCGCCGGCTTGGCAAGTGGGGAAAATATCAAATTTTCAGAGGGGTGGTCAGGCGGGATTGAGCGAGGGTTCGGCGCGCAGCAGGCCGGCCTGCCATGGGAGGAGAATGTCCTCGATCTTGTCCGGCGCACGGGCGATCTGGGCGAGTTGCGCACGGTTGGCGATGAGGGTCGGCTCGATCTCAAGGCGCGCGGCGACGCGGTCGCGATCGGCCTTGATACGGTCCTGCAAGGCAACTTCGCCCGGGGTGAGCGGGGCGTGTTCGGAGCGGCGGCGGCGCGGAAGCGTCTGCGGGTCGCGGCCCACCCCGAGGCGAATGGCCGAGGCCAGCGCGGGGGCAAGGCGGTCGTGGCGTTTGCCGAGGTTGACCTTGGCCATGATGGTCGTCTCGGATTCCCCGTCTTCGGCGGCGTAAGCGATGTCAAGAAGCAGATCGCCGCTGCACACCTTAAAGGGAGGGACATCGAGCTTCTGCGCCCAGTCTTGCCGCCAATGCCAGATGGCGTGGAGCACGCCGAGGCCGGAGCCGCGCAGGCGTTCGGAACGGCCGATGCGCCAGTCGTTTTCGTCGTCCTGGGGGAATCCGATGAGGCCGGATTCGATCTGGCGGCAGCATTGCTGGTCAAGCCAGTCGATGCGGTCGAGGCGGACGAGTTCGCGGGTGAGGATGTCGCGCAGAGCGGGCAGGTGCCAGACATCGAGCGCGGCATAATCGAGGAGCTTTTTCGTGATCGGGCGGCGCGACCAGTTGGCCTTTTGACCTTCCTTGTCGAGAATCACGCCAAAATGCTGCTCCAGCAGGCCGGCCAGGCCGATGCGCGAGTGGTTGAGCAACTGCGCCGCCAACATGGTGTCGAACAGGCTCTTCGGGCGGAACTGGCAAAGGTCAGACAACAGACGCAGGTCGAAATCGCTGCCGTGCATCAGAAGATGCTTGGTCGCCAGTTTTTCCCACAACGAGGCGAGCGGCAGCGGAGCGAGCACGTCGACGAGGAAGATTTCCCCTGCCACCAGAAACTGCAACAGGCACACCCGCGTGCGGTAGTGGAACATATTGTCCGCCTCCGTATCGAGCGCCACCTCCTCGACACGGTCGAGGGCGGCCAGCAGGGGAGCCAGCTGGTCGGGCTGGTCAATCAAGGTATAGGCGGGAAGATTCTCGTTCAACTGGGGCAAAGAAACGCCCAACCGCCGCCGGACGGAAGCGCGAAATATGAAAAGTCTTTGGCGGAGCCGGAGAAGTTCGCGCGGTTTCGCTTTGCGCTTTGGGGCGCAGTTTGACGCCATCACGAACACATGAAGGTCGTTGTGCTTTGTTCCGGCGGGATGGATTCGGTGACCGCGCTCCACTGGGCGCGGGCGCAGCACACGGTCGTGGCCGCGCTGAGCTTCGACTACGGCGCGAAGCACAACCCCCGCGAACTCCCCTTCGCCGCCGAGCATGCCGACCGTCTCGGCATCCGCCACGAAATCGTAAAATTGGATTTCGTTAACCGCCTCTTCTCCTCCGATCTGCTCACCTCCGGCGGCGACATCCCCGAAGGACACTACGAAGCGGCCAACATGAAGCAGACGGTCGTCCCTTTCCGCAACGCCGTGATGCTCTCCATCGCGACCGGTTTCGCCGAGAGCGCCGGCGCCGAGGGTCTCGTCATCGCCGCTCACGGCGGCGACCACGCGATCTACCCGGATTGCCGCGAGGCGTTCATGCGCGCGATGGGCGACGCCATGCGCCTCGGCACCTACGCGGGCATCGCGCTGCTCCGGCCGTTCATCGCCTACAGCAAGAGCCGCATCGTCTCCGAAGGCGCGAAGCTCGGCGTGAATTTCGCCCGCACCTGGTCTTGCTACAAGGGCACCGCCATCCACTGCGGCAAATGCGGTACCTGCGTGGAACGCCGCGAGGCGTTCATCGAGGCCGGCGTGCCCGACCCCACCGCTTACGAGAGCACCGGACCGCTGCCGGAAAAACCCAAGGATTAACCACTCATCCGATCCCAATAAGCGGGAGTTTTCAGGAATCCGATCCTCCTTATTCCTTATCATTCCCCTTCATTAGTGCTCATAAGTGGCTAAAAATCCGCCTCTCCGATGTTCATCTCCGAAACCTTCTACTCGCTCCAAGGCGAGGGTGAGCTGACCGGCGTGCCGTCGGTCTTCATCCGCACCTCCGGCTGCAACCTCCGTTGCAACTGGTGCGACACGCCCTACGCCTCGTGGAATCCCGAAGGCACCGAGCGCTCCGTGGATGAACTCGTCGCCGAGGTGCGCCACCACCCCGCCCGCCATGTCGTGCTCACCGGCGGCGAGCCGATGATCGCCAAGAACATCCGCGATCTCGCCGCCGCCCTGCGCGCCGCCGGCCAGCACATCACGATCGAAACTGCCGCCACCGTCGCGCCCGACGGCATCGCCTGCGATCTTGCGTCGCTCTCTCCGAAGTTACGCAACTCCCTCCCTGACGACCGCCTGCCCGCCGCCTGGCGCGAGCGTCACGAGGCGACCCGCTGGAACCCCGATGCCGTGCGCGCGTGGGTCGACGGCTACGCCTACCAGTTTAAGTTCGTCGTCTCCTCCCCTGCCGACGTCGAAGAGTTGGAAACCCTCCTCGCCTCGCTCGGTCGCGACATCCCGCGCCACAAAATCCTCCTCATGCCCGAGGCGATCTCGCTCGACCGCCTGCGCGAACGCGCCGCCTGGCTCGGCGAGCTTTGCAAAACCCGTGGTTATCGGTACGCTCACCGCCTGCATATCGAACTCTATGGCAATAAACGTGGCACCTGAGCCTTCCGGGCACGAGCCGGAGACGCCTCTTGGTGACGCCGGCACAATCCCGCCCCCCGGCGCCGCCCTCGTGCCTGTCGCCGGCCCGGCTGCACGCAAGCTCTCCGAGGAGCTGGAGAGCATCGCCGCCGACCGCGAAGTGACGCTGCGCGAAGTGATCGTGGTGCTGCAGGGCCGCGCCTACAACCTGCTCATGTTGCTGCTGGCGCTGCCGTTCCTGCTGCCCATCCCGCTGCCGGGTCTCTCGACCGTCCTCGGGCTGGTCATCTCCATCATCGCCGCCCGTCTCACGCTCGGTCAAAAACCCTGGCTGCCCGCCCGCCTGCTCGACAAAAAGCTCCCCCAGAAATTCTTCCCCACCGTGATCGGGGGCGCCCGCCGTGTGCTGCGTTTTCTGGAGGTGATGATGCGCCCGCGGCTGCTCTGGCTGACGTCCCCCCGGTTCGTCCAACTGCACTCGTTCATTATTTTTCTGGCCGCCGCCGTGCTGCTCCTGCCGCTTCCCCCGGGCACCAATTTTCCACCCGCCTTGTGCATCGTCATCATGGCGTGCGGCCTGCTCGAACGCGACGGGTTGTTCATCCTCGGCGGCTACGTGGCGGGCGCCCTTAACGGCGTGTTCTTCACCTATTTCGCCATTTACGGTCAGAAACTCGTGCAAGCGCTCTGGCACTGGATCTTCGGCTAAAGCGCTCGCCCGCCCGGCCGGCATTTGTCAGCCAAGGATGCGCTAATCTTTGCAATTCCCGCATGGTTCCGGCTCGGGGTTTGCTTTACACTTTCCCCTGCCCTTCGCTCGCGAACGCTTCGCCTTCAACATGGACACCTCAACGCCTTCCGCCGACTATCTCCGCCACGCCATCAACCTGCGCCTCGCCCTCCTCGGTTGCCAACCGGTTGAAGACGACCAGTCCGCCGCCTGGGCCGGCATCGCCGCCCCGATCTTCGCCCAGCAGCGCGAGATCACCCGCCGGCTTTCGCAGGGTCTCCCTCCCGTTGACGAACGCATCCAGACGTTCCTCACCAACTACCTGAGCGATACCGGTCCCGCGCCCCGCCTGCCTTCGCGCACCTTCGTCCTCGACCAGCCCGGCATCGCCCGTGTCATCTCCCTTCCCGCCAACGGCGATGTCGTCGAGTCACCCCTTCTCAAGAGCTACCGCCTCCACAACGGCGTCCTCCACAACCCCGCCAAGGATCGCCGCACCACCCAGGGCGTCTTCCACATCGCCGAGGGCGGCCTGCCCGTCCCCGACGATAAACTTTCCGTCCCCAAGGTCACTTTCTCGCGCATGCTCGGCCTCGCCCTGCGCCCGCCCCACGACCTGCTCCGCCTGCCGTACACTTCCGGACGCCCGCAAGAAGCCGAATGCCTCGTTTCCCTCATGCTCCGCCCGCTCGTCGTGCCCGCCGTCCCCGGCTTCATCGGCGAGAAACGCATGGAGATCCGTTTCTTCGCGCCCGGCTCCCTCGTTTCCAACCTCGATTTCGTCGAGTCCATCTTCGGCAACGCCGGCGATCCTTATCTCCCCGAAAACAACGCCGGCCTCGATGTGGACGGCTGGTCCGGCCACACCGGCTGCGTCATCCTCGCCCCTCACCTCATCGGTGTGCGCAAACATCTCGTGGGTCTCCCTCATTGGGACCTCGCCACCCCGCGCCAACGCCGCGACGGCATGTGCTGGAAGAACGAGGACGAACTCTACAACGGCGGCAGCGCCTTCAAGCTCTGCGCCCGCGATGCCAACGGCGTCATGGTCACCCTCATCGCCGACAACTACTACGGCTACTGCAAGAAAGAGGTCAAAACCCAGATCAGTTTCGCGAGCAACCTCTACGGCCTCGGCGAGGAAGAACACGCCGGTGGCGCTCTCGTGTTTCCGAGCTACGACCTCGGCGACGACTTCGCCGGCTACGCCGAAGCCGACACCACCTACACCGTCGAGTCCGTCGTCGCCCGCGATCCGCAGCGCTTCGTCCTCCAGCCCGAAGGCCACGCCTTCGACAACGTAGATCCCGCCATCGTGCTCGTGCCCGAGCTCACCCACTTCAACCTCCGCACCCAAAGCATCACCTGGAAGACCGCGGCAGGCACCGACTTCAAGATCAAGCTCCTCGCCGGCAAGTCCTACGTCCGCCCCAGCGGCTACCATGTCCACATGGAACAAGTCCGCGGCCAGCGCGGACAATGGCGTCTCGTCGGCACCGTCGCCGAGGGCTTCATCTGCCACAAACCGTGCACTGTCTCCGGCGGCGGCAAGTCAGAGATTTCGAAAGCCATCTCCGACGCCATCCTCCCCGGCAACGTCTTCATCGCCGACATCGAGAAAGATTTCGACTCCGTCACCGCCCTTCTCGCCCGCGACTGCTCCGCGCGCTTCAAGGACCTGTCCCGCATCAGCTCCGACCACCGCCCGATTCTCAGCGAGAAACGCTCGCTCGGCAGCGTCATCAAGCTCCTCACGCCTTCCCGCAACGACTACACCGACGAACACAACGCCTGGTTGCGCGCCATCCCGCAGCACATCAAGGAACTCGTTTTCGTCATCAAGCGTTACTACAAACCCGAGTGGGGCACGGACTGGCGCAGCCACTTCTCCGTCGACATCATCAACGGCTACCCCGGCAACGAGCTGAAGCTCGAAGGCCGCAAGCTCATCGTGAACACCCTCCGTGTCGGCTACGAGGAGGACGGCTCCTGGCGCGTCTTTGGCCTCCGCCACGACTTCCACCCCGCCGCCAAGGTCCAGCGCGAGGACGACATCACCGCCTCCGTCGTCGCCCCCGCCTCGGCTTTGTCCGGTCTCTCAACCCTCAACTCTCAACTCTCAACCGGGACGGCTTCGCCGTCCCTGAAATTCGTCGAAAACTGCGAAGCCCTCCTCTTCCAGCGCCCCGACGACGCCATCCATCGCGGCTACGACAAACAGGCCGAGGCCGACATGGCCGCGCCCGGCACGTTCATCTCCAACTACGAGCCGCTCACCGCCGCCG
>FJVV01000186.1_pt1 | contig 12368 bp, 15 predicted proteins | sample 1011911 | NCBI WGS metagenome assembly FJVV01 (sample SAMEA3912450, study PRJEB9761) | metagenome | biome: forest; material: soil | place: USA | collected 2011-06-22 | depth 0.1 m
GAGAAGCGCCGCCCGGATAGGCGAAAATCACATCCACACCCTCGCGGGCGAGGGACTCTACGACGACGTCGGCACCGTTCATGGCGCGGCCAATTTCGGCTTGGGGAAACGACGAGGGTGAGGTGGATGATTTCATGGTGGTTGCAGGTTAAGGCAAAAGGAGGAAAAAGAAAACGGTTTTGACCCTCGGGAGGCAAGAATGGAAAACGGTCACTTAGGAGTTGGTTTGGGCGCCCGCCTGTGTTCCCTAGGCGGCTGTGATCAAGATTTTGTTCATCGGCGATATTGTGGGAAAACCGGGCCGGGAAATCCTCCAGGAGCGGCTGGCGCGTCTGCGCACCGAACTTGGCGTGGATGTCGTCGTGGCCAACGGCGAGAACGCCGCCGCCGGTTCCGGCATCACAGGGACCATTGCGAAGTCCCTGCTGGCGATCGGCATCGATGTGATCACCTTGGGCGATCACGTCTGGGATCAGCGTGGCTGGGAGGACGAGATCGACGATTTTCCGACGGTGTGCCGTCCCGCCAATCTGCCCGAGAGCAATCCGGGGCGCGACCACGTGATCGTCAACGTGAAGGGCTTCAGGCTGGCCGTGTGCACGTTTCTCGGGCGCACCTTCATGGGCATGAAAGCGGAGTGTCCTTTCCTTGGCGCCGATGCGATGCTCGCCAAGCTGGCGGGGCAGGTGGATGGCGTGTTCGTCGAAATCCATGCCGAGGCCACCAGCGAAAAGATTGCGCTCGGCTGGCACCTCGATGGCCGCGCGATCGCGGTTCTCGGCACTCATACGCACGTGCCCACGGCGGATGCCAGCGTGCTGCCCAAGGGCACGGCCTTTATGTGCGACGTGGGGATGACCGGTCCTTATGCGTCGGTTCTGGGCCGCGAGGTCGCGCCGGTGCTGGGACGTTTTATTGACGGGATGCCGCGCCGCTTTGAAGTGGCCGAGGGCGACGTGCGCATCTCGGGTGCGCTGGTCGAGTATGATGAGGTCGCGAAACGCGCGACCAAGGTCACGCTGATCACGGTGCGCCGCGCGGGCGGGCGTTAATAAAAAAGGCGGGCCATGCGGCCCGCCTTTTGGTTCTTGGTCGGTGAACCAGACTCAGTTGTGAACCACGCCCTCTTCCTCGTAAATTCCGAGGCGGCGGTAGCGTTCGTAGCGTGAGTCGAGCAGGGCATCACCCTTCATGCCACGCAGATCGTTGAGGTGCTTCTGCAGCGCGTAGCTCAGGGTGGCGGCGGCTTTTGCGTAATCGTTATGTGCGCCACCGTAGGGCTCGGGGATGACCTCGTCGACGACCCCGAGTTTTTCGAGCTGGTCGGCGTTGAGCTTGAGGGCTTCGGCGGCCTTGGGGGCGGCGGCGGGATCTTTCCAGAGAATCGCGGCGCAACCTTCGGGGGAGATGACGGAGTAGTAGCTGTTTTCGAAGATGAGCACGCGGTCGGTCACGCCGATGCCGAGCGCGCCGCCCGAGCCGCCTTCGCCCACGACGATGGAGATCGAGGGGACGCGGAGCATGGCCATTTCGCGGAGATTGACCGCGATGGCTTCGGAGACGTGGCGTTCTTCGGAGCCGAGACCGGGATAGGCGCCGGGAGTGTCGATGAAGGTGATGACGGGGATGCCAAATTTCTCGGCGAGCTTCATCAGGCGGAGGGCTTTGCGGTAACCTTCGGGCTGGGGCATGCCGAAATTGCGGGCGATTTTCTCCTTGGTGTCGCGGCCTTTTTGCTGGGCGATGACCATGATGGCTTCGCCGTTGAAAAAGGCGGTGCCGCCGATGAGGGCGCGGTCGTCATTGAACTGACGGTCGCCGTGCAGCTCGACGAAGCCTTCGCAGATCATGCCGACGTAATCGAGGGCGTAGGGGCGCTTGGGATGGCGGGCGATCTGGACCTTTTGCCAAGGGGTCAGGCCGGAATAGATTTCTCGCTGGGTGGCGGCGATTTTACGTTCGATGGCGGCGATCTCGCCGGCGACATCAAGATTGTTCTCGAGGGACTGCTGCCGGAGCTGCTCCAGCTGGGTGCTGAGGTAGCGCAGGGGTTTCTCGAACTCGAGGGTGTAGGAGGGTTTTTCCATTTTTGAAGCGTGGAGGGTAGGGAGCTTCCGTTGCCGCTGTCAATTGACCCGATTGGCTGCTCATTGCAGCTGCATTGAAAACGACGTTGTAATCTTTGGCTTTCGCATTATCCGCCATACTTCAAGGAGTTAACCGGTCATCTTGCCCGATTTCAGCCCATGCAAACCAATCTGCCCCTCGATCCCGCCACCGAACGTCTGCTCACTGCTGAACTGCGCTCCGGCGAAACCTCGCTCTGGCAAAGTTCCAGCGATCCTCGCCGGAGCTTTCGCGTGGGGCTGGTGATTTTCTTCTTTGCGATACCATGGACGGCGTTCGCGGTTTTTTGGATGATGATGGCCTCGCGGGGCAGCGTGTTGTTTGGGCTGTTCGGATTGCCGTTTGTGCTCATCGGCTGCGCGATGTTTGCCTCGCCTTGGTGGGCGGCCCGGCGGGCGCGCCGCGTGGGTTACGCGCTGACCACGGATCGTGCGATCATCCTGACGCCCGGATTTTTGAGCTCGGTTTCCATTCGCTCGTTTTCTCCGTCCGATCTTGGCGATGTAGAGCGGGTGCAACGCGGGAACGGCGGCGGTGATTTGATTTTTGCCCGCGAATATACGGGCGGAACCTCGGACAGCGGTCCGCGGCAACGCCTGGTCGGGTTCATGGGGATCCCCGACGTCCGCGCCGTGCAGACACTCATCGATGAGCTGACCAAGGGTTACGCCAAGCCGCGTTGAACGAAGTGGCTGACGGCGGACGTTACAGGCCGCCTTTGTGCTCCTCGGGGTTCTTGAGCTGGTCTTTCCAACTGAGAATCTTGGCCTGCGCGCCGTATTTCTCGGCGGTGGCCTTGTCGCCTTTTTCCATCCAGATGCGGGAGAGCGTTGTGTTGATGAACAGGTCGTCGGGGCGCAGGACGAGGCCGTGTTCGGCGGCGTTCAGGGCGGCGTCAAACCGGCGCAGGCTGAAATTGATCTCGGCCAGCGCATGCCACGCCTCGAACGCAGTCGGCGCGATGTCGGTGGCGCGGGCGAGCTTGGCGAGGGCGGCGTCATTGTCGCCCATCGTGTAGTCGAAGGTTGCGTCCTCGATGAGCGTCTGGATTTCGGCGTCGGTCATGGCGGTGAGGTATACGGGGAAACAGACTGAAAGGGAGAAGTTTTTGCGGGACGTTCGTGGAGCCCTTTGCAGACAGGAAAAAGCCGCCCGCTTTTGGCGGACGGCTTGGAGAATGAGAGCTGAGGAGGGCGGCTTACTTCTTGTAGTCAGCCTCGACGTTGATCGTGACGGCGACTTCATCGCCCAGTGCCTTGCCGAGCATGGAGGGGCCGTTCACCCCGAAAACGGATTTGTCGAGGGTCGTGGTGACTTCCCAGCCGGAGAGCTGCGCGCCGCCCATGCCGGGGCCAAAGCCGAGGAGGTGGGTCTTCAGCACGACGGACTTGGTCACGCCATGCATGGTGAGGTCGCCGGTGACGTCGAAGGTGTCTTCGCCGGTCTTTTTCCAGGACGTGCTCTTGAAAGTGATGGACTCATACTTGGCGGCGTCGAAGAAGTCGGGCGACTGGAGGTGGCCGTCGCGTTTTTCGTTGGCGGTGTTGACGCTGGCGACGGCGATGGTGGCCTCGACGGTGCTCTTTTCGAGGTTGTCGCGGTCAACGGCGATCGAGCCTGAAACCTTGGTGAAGCTGCCGGAAACCTTGCTCACGAAGTGGCGGATGGTGAAGCCGACGGAGGAGTGGACCGGATCAATGGTGTAGGTCTCAACGGCGGCGCGGGACAGGCCGGCGGAACCGAGGACGAGGGCGGCGAGGGCGAGGAACTTGACGGATGTTTTCATGGGATGCGTGGATTAGACGAATGAGTGTTTGAATGGACTTAACGGTCCCCATCGGAGCGGACTGACCTTAAATTGCAACCAAAATAGTTACATAATGCTTTTTCTACAAAATAAGCATGGCGTCACCATAGCTGAAGAATCGGTATTCGCGGGCGATGGCTTCGGCGTAGATTTCGCGAAGCCAGGCGATGCCCTCGGTGGAGCCGGGGGTGAGAAACGCCGATACGAGGCAGAGCAAAGTGGAGCGGGGCTGGTGGAAATTGGTGATGAGCGCATCGACCCCGCGAAACGTGCGCGGCGGATAAATAAAAATCCCCGCCTCGGCGATGTGGGTGCGATCAAGCGGCGCGTCGTGCTGCCAGAGAAAATCCTCGACGGAGCGCACGCTGGTCGTGCCCACCGCGATGCGCCGGCCGGTGGTGCTGCGAGTGGCCGGAAAAAGCGCGCGCTGAGTCGCGACGGGCAGTTCGTAGATTTCACGGTGGATGGAGTGTTCCTCGACCGTGTCGCTCATGATCGGCTTGAACGTGCCGAGCCCGACATGAAGCGTGATTTCGGCGGCGGCGACGCCTTGCGCGGTCAACGTGGCCAGCAGCTCGGGCGTGAAGTGCAGCCCCGCGGTGGGCGCGGCGACGGCGACCTGGCGGGCGCGGTCGGCATAGACGGTCTGGTAGCGTTCCAGATCGCGCGGACGGTCGGCTGGGTCGCCGTGACGCTCGATGTAAGGAGGGAGCGGCACGTCGCCAAGGCGGTTGGCGACGGCGGTGATGGAGTCGTCGTGCGGCGTGTAGAAGCGGATGAGCCCGGCGCCCTCGGCGTCTTTGGCGAGGACGGTGCCGGTGAAATCATCGCCATGCGCGAAGGTGGCGCTGACGGGAAGTTTCTTGCCGGGGCGGATGAGGCACCACCACACGTTATCACCGTGGGAGGGATCGGGGCGGAGCAACAAGCACTCGACGGCGCCGCCGGTGGGGCGCTCGGCGTGGAGGCGTGCAGGCAGCACGGCGGCGTTATTGCGGAAGAGGGTATCGCCCGATTTGAGAAATTGTAGGAGGTCGGCGAAGACGTGGTGAGAGACGGTGCGCGAGGTGCGGTCCACGACCATGAGGCGGGAGGCATCGCGGCGCGTGGCAGGGGTTTGCGCGACGAGGTGCGGCGGGAGCGCGTAGTCGAAGAGATCGGTGGAGAGTGGCACGGTGAAGACGAGGAGGGAAAATGAAGCTTGCGGTTATCCCTTCGGCGAGTTTCTTCCGCTCTTCCGATCAATGCCGATGTAGCTCAGTGGTAGAGCAATGCTTTCGTAAAGCATGGGTCGTCGGTTCAATCCCGACCATCGGCTCCAGTTTTTTAAGAGGTAAAACGGGGCGTTTTTGCGAACGTCGTTTTGGTCGGATTTGCCAAACGTGACATCGCCACGGGCCCGCATGTGGTCTCGTCCTGCAAGCCCGCGAGGTCTTTCGCCTGCCGGTCGATCTTGGGCCAAATAGCGCCGGAGGCCGCTAGCGGCGATGCGCCTATGGTTCCTATGAAAGATATGACTGACTAATCATTTGAATTTCCAAGACGGTGGTGTATTCGCATGTCTGACACATGACCTTTTTCCGCAGACTTCGTCGGAAAATTCGAAAGCGGTTTTTTCCCACCAAGGCGGAGAGAATCTTGCGCCGCTGGAGTCGGGATCAGGGGGAACTCAAGCTCAGGTTGGAATACGATCTCAACTGGGACTCGCTGGTTTTTGACGTGGGCGGATACGACGGCGACTGGACGTATGCGATTCATTCACGCTATGGCTGTCCGATTTTTGTATTTGAGGCGGTGGAGTCATATGCCGCCATCCTCAAGGCTCGTTTTGCCGGCAACAAAGCGATCCAAGTCTGCCCCTATGGCCTGGCCGGCAAGACCAAGGATTTCAAAATTGCCGTCAGGGCCAACGACGATGCGATTTTCAGTCCGCTGCAGAAAGCCCAGCAAATCCAACTCTTTGACGTGGTCGACTGGTTTGCGACGAACAACATTGCCGAGATAGCCCTGATGAAAATCAACATCGAGGGAGGAGAATATGAACTGCTGGAAAGAATGATCGAGAAATCGCTGGTCGGTCGTGTCGTGAATTTCCAGATCCAGTTTCACGATATTGCGCCCGACTCCGAGGCCCGCATGGAGGTGATCAAAAAGCGCCTGAGGGCGACGCACGAATGCACCTACGAATACCGGTTTCTGTGGGAAAACTGGAGACGGAAGCCGGTTGGGTGATGCATTGAGACAGGCCGGCATTCGTCCGATTCCGGCTATCTCGATGCAAACCGCGTCGGGGGAGGCCGCCAAGCGGCATCTCTGTCAACATCCAGCCCCCTTGGATAGTCATTGCATGTGATTGGCGTGCTAGTTGCTATGAACCTGTCTAGCTAAATATATGCATTGGCTAAATTTTAACCTTGGAAAACTGACTGTGAACGCGAAAGCCAAAAGCTTCATTGTTGTAAGTATCCGCAATGTAAATGGATGTGCGCATGGTGAGCATTTGCTTCCTCTTTTGGTGACTCTCATTGATTCGCATGCTCCCGACCATCGCGTTATCACTAACAGGGGAGTGGTGGTGCATTTCCGCACGTCGAAGAGGAAATTCAAGAGAGTGCGGACCCTCGTAGCCCAGGCGGAATCCCTGAGGGCAAGGGATGCTCGATTTGCCGAGCTGAAGATCGGAGTGGCGGAAGGGGAATTAACCGGCGAGTTCGACTGGTTTGGTCGCGTCAAATCGTATGGTTATGTGGGTCTGTTCGGCGGAGCAAACCTTGAGGCGGTGCGATCAGAGACGACGCCCGGAGCCTGCAAAGAGAAATTGAGATCGATTGCGCAGCATCTTGATGTACAAGCGGCCTAGGCTCCGTCATCTGCACGAGTCGCCATCGATCATGCCGGCAAGCCGTGAGGGCAGGACGGGTTGTACTGCAATTTTTTGGTGTCACCCCGTTGGTTGAAATCAACAGGATATTGGAGCGGTTTAACCCTGCCGAATTCCCATGATCCCCCTGATGTTCATTCTATTTTGGGTGATGGCGATTGCGCAGCAGGCCATTGGCAAACGTCGCTATCTGCACAGGACGCGGGACGATTCCGGCATGAATTGGGGTGCCGGAACAGGCGTGGATGGTGCTCAATCAACTTTCGACGGCCATCTACCACCACGATTCAGGTGGTCATCATGGCCGGCCATGATTCCGGATCTAACGGAGGAGATTTCAGCGGTGGCGGGCATCACTGATCACTTGGTTGCCTCGGCGGTCGAGTTTCCAGTTTGGAGGTGGCAACTTAAGGAGTAGATATGCCGGGGAAAAGACTGCTGAGATCAGCAAGAGGAATGGCGGCATCTCCTGAGATAGAGCCGGTAGATATGCCGGTGGCATCATTTACGGTGCCAATGATGGCGGAACTGCGCCAGCTGCCAGGTAACCAGATGGAGCCAGATGATCCCAGATTTTTGATCTTATACCCAATCGTAACCAGTGCTTGCTCAGTGTATTCGCTCCCCAAGGAAAAAACCATGATCGAGCTAATGGAAAGTGAGCCTGAGGTGAGGCTGCTGTTTGGGGCTAAGACCCAACGGCCGGTTTGGGCATTGCCAAAGTCTCCCGAATCATCGACCCCAATGGCGTTACTGACATCGATGGCCGTTTTGCCATTGAGTGCGTAAATCCATTTCATAACGCCGTTGCTGTCGAATACCCCTACGAGTTTCCAACCTGCGAGGGAACCGGGAGGGACAAGCTGCGATGCTTGGCAGAAGGCAATGATCTCCCGGTTTCCAGACCGCTCAGTATACATTTTTTCTTCGGTGTATATCGAGCCGTTCGGCAGCTTAGACTGAACAAAAGAGCCGTTTGTCGAGTGAGTAAGCGCAAAGGTCAGGATGGAATATGAGCCTGGGGCTGCGCTCATGGAAACCGTCAGGAGAAGGAAAGCTAAGATGATGATTTTTATGAGAAAAAGGGAATTTTTTGAGGAAGAGCTGTTTTTTTTGATCGGGCAAGAAGGCACTCTTCCGAGCAATTCGATTGTTTACTTTTGGTATACCTGGGGGGCTCCTCTCAGAGATATACGTTTGTAATGCATTATCTATAATAATGTTATTGGATATACTTGGCCGCAGTTTTTTCCATCTCGGCCGTAATGCAGGTCTGGAGGTCATCAACGCTGAAGGGTTTCTCCAAGACGGATTGAATCCCGAGGCTGTGGGCGAGGTCCACGCAGTTCTGGGCTCGGATCATGTGGCCGCCGCCGGATATGACGATGATACGCACGTCTGGGGAGATGGCGCGCAGTTCCATGATGGTTTCAACGCCGTCCTTTCTGGGCATGAGGATGTCGGTGATCACCAGGTCAAATTTTCTGCTTTTGAAGCAGTTGATGCCCTCGTTGCCGTCATTGGTCACGGAGACCACATGACCCCTGTCCTCGAGCGAGGTCCGAAGCATGGCCTGATAAGCATCATCATCCTCGATCAGGAGAATCCGTGGCATGGTGTGTTCATTGCCGGATCAACGCGGGCGCGGCAATGAAAAGCCCTTTGTTGCGACGGCTTTGCGGGGAGGGTCGTGCCCGTTGTCGCGGAAATCACGCCAGCTCGGCGGCGATGCATGCTTCGAGGGCGTCGATCGTGAAGGGTTTTTCCAGCACCTCGTTCACGCCGAGGCTCCGGGCGATTTTAAGGCAGTTCACGGCCGGGACGAGTTGGCCTCCGCCCGATATCGCAATGATGCGCGTCTCCGCATTGATCCGGCGCATCTCGATGATGGTTTCGACGCCGTCTTTTTTTGGCATGAGGATATCGGTGATCACCAGGTCGAACTTGCCACTGGTGAAACATTTCAACGCCTCATGGCCGTCGCGGGTATCGGCGACGGTATGGCCTTTTTCCACGAGGGAAGCGTGAAGCATCTCCCGGTAGGAATCATCGTCCTCGACGAGTAAAATATGGGCCATGTTTGGAAAATTGGATACGGACAGGTTTGTGGCGACTTTATAAAAGACGAAACCCGGCGGATTTTTTGCCGGGGAGATTACGGCGGCAGGCCTGGTGTTCTGATTCCATCTCAACCGGGGGAGCGGGGGGAGCTCTTTGCTTGTTTACCTGTGGCTTGAAAATAGCTGATCTTGAGCCGGCCAAAACATGAAATCATTCCTGACCCTTCTTATCGCGCTCACGATGGCGGGCTCGGCGCAGGCCGGCATCGTCGGCTGGTTCACCTCCAAGACGCAGCCTTGGTCGTTTATCCAGAAGACGGGCGGCATCCGTATCGCCCCGCCGATGCAGAAGGATGGGAAGAAGGTTTTGCCGGTCACGTATTGGCCGGAGGGCAATTCGGGGCTGGTGGTGCGCAACATCAAATTGAAGCAGGTGGAGAAGCAGCTTTCCATTCAGGTGGTGACGCAGGTTATTGAAAAAGGAAGTGATACGGCGGCGCGGCACTTTGTTGATTTGTCCAAGATTCCTCCCGGGCTGTATGATGTCTACTACGAGACAGTGGGTGATCCGAAAAAGAAGCTTGGGCGGATACTGATCAAATAACGTAGGTTTCTTGTGGAGGGATCGTGTCCTCGGCGGGCGTTGCGCGTTCGAGAAGGAGGGAATGTCGCCATCATACGGGCGTTAAGTAGCTGATGTTGTCAGGAATGGATCTTCCATGGGTGTGGACAGATGAAGGATGTCAATGTATGGAATGAGGCTTACGAGCGCGTCGCGAAAAGGGAGGGATTATGATTTCAAAAAACATCATTGAAACATTTCACCGGTGTTCTGCTTCGTGTGCCTACGGCAAAAAATATCCGGAATACCCGTTCCGGATGCTGGAAGGACTTTCTTACGTTTCCAGGCAGTCGCTGTTCAATAATTTGGACTCAAAACAAGCGACGGCCATCATGGAAATGGCCGTGAAGCAGGGGTGCCCGATGATGCAGAGGCTGCTTGGCCGCTAGTTGGCCGTGCCGGTGGGCGGAGAGGTTTTGGCGACGGTGCCAGTGGCGCCGTAGAAAACCATGATGCCGGGCGCGGTCTTGTGGACGGCCAGCTTGACGAGGGTCTTGCCGGGATTGGGCTGCACATCGAGGCCGAAGATGAAGTGGTGGGTGCGCTCGGCCATCTTGTTTGTCTTGGTCCATTTTCCGAGATCGGCGGCCAGATAGAAGCGGTGTTTGTCGTCGGGCTTGAGCTCCCAAAACCAGTCGGGAACCTCGAGTTCGCGGCGTTCGACGGTGTGATCGTCGTAAAACAGCTTGATGCTGATTTTGGAGGCGCCCCAGCCGCTGGTGCAGAAAAAGAACAGGCGGGAATAGGCGCGGGCGGGAACGGGAAAGCCGAAGACATCTTCGCCCTGAATGCGGAGCGCCTGAGGACGCGTGGAATCGGCGTTGCTGTAGTTTAAGACGACGTCGGGGTGTCGCTCGTTGGCCGGGAACCGGCCGTCGTCGGGAAGGGGATGGGCGTCTTTGTCCTGCAGGAAATCGGAGGCGGACTTGGTGGCGAGGCCGCCGGCACCATCGATGTCGGCGGTGAGTGGAATGAGGCTGCCGTCCTTGAGAATGGTGATGACCCGGCAGTCGAGGATGGTGCTTACGTCGATTTGAATGGTTGTGTCCGCTGCGGGGGTGTCGGGGGCTGCCTGAAGGCGGCCAAGGAAAATCAGGGCAAGGACGAACCAGGGGCGGGGCAGGTGCATGTTATTCAGTCGAGGGCGGACTAGTTGTTCACGATGCGGTCGTCGGGCAGGTCTCCTTGGAGTTTTTTGCGGAGCTTGAGCGCGTCAACCTCGGAGCGGAGGTGGCGGTTGAGGAGTTCGAGGCGCTTGTGGACGTCGAGCGTCTCGAGCAGCTTTTGTTTGAGGCGCGGGTCTTCGCAGACGCTGAAGGCGGCGAGGTCGGCGAAGATTTCCGGATCTTCGACGGTCTTGAGGAAGCGGGTGAACTCGCTGGAGACCGTTCCGCCGAGGCGCTGCTTGGTGGTGATCAGGCGGGCGAGGCTGGTGCGCAGGCGGATGTTTTCGTCGGTCTCGGCGCCGGGCTGGCTGGCGAGGGCCTTGATGCGGATGCGGCGGTAAGGGTGCTCGCCCATGATGGCCTGCACCTCGACGCGGGCGAGTCCTTGGAGAAGGAGGTTGGACGTGCCGTCTTCGTTGCCTTGGCAGGCGCGCACGATGCCGATGGTCGCGATGCGGTGGAGCGGCTCGAACTGGCCGGAGGTGCCCTTGGGGTTGAGGCCGGCGACGGTGAAGAGGCGGTTGGTGGCGAGCACGTCGCGCAGCATTTCCTGGTAGCGGGGCTCGAAGATATGGAGGGGAAGAAGCGCCTGCGGAAAAAAAGCCAGATTCGGCAGGGTCATGACGGGGACTTCGTCGGGCACCACAATTTCCATCTCCATGAGAGAAAACGTAGGACGGGAGCAAAGGATTTCAACTTATTCAACTGTGACAAAGTGGGACAAAGAGGGGGCGGACGGCAGTGGGGCGATGTTTAGCTGGGACATGTTGGCGCGGGTTTCGTGGTTGGGAGAAGTGGGTAAATGAGATGGATTTATTTTAAAATATTATGGGATAGATGTTAGTATGACTATCTGGCGCCCGCGCATGTGCATTGCTTAGAAAATGGTAATTATGAGCCGAATTCTTGGTATCGATCTTGGGACCACCAACTCCTGTATGTCCGTGATGGAAGCCGGCGAGCCGGTGGTCATCCCCAACGCTGAAGGCGCCCGCACGACTCCGTCGGTCGTCGCTTTCACCAAAACTGGCGAGCGCATCGTCGGTCAGGCCGCCAAACGCCAGGCCGTCACCAACCCGCGCAACACGATTTTTTCCGCCAAGCGCCTGATCGGTCGTAAATTCTCCGAGGTCGGCGAAGAGGCGAAGAATCTCCCCTACAAGGTCGTGGCTGGCAAAAACGGCGACGCCGTCATCGAGGCCCAGGTCGGCGACAAGACCGAGCAGTTCGCTCCGCAGCAGATCGCGGCGTTCGTCCTCGGCAAGCTGAAGGCTGATGCCGAAGCCTACCTCGGCGAGAAGGTCACGCAGGCCGTCATCACGGTCCCTGCTTATTTTAACGACGCGCAGCGTCAGGCCACGAAAGACGCCGGCAAGATCGCCGGTCTCGAAGTCCTCCGTATCATCAACGAACCTACGGCCGCCTCGCTCGCTTACGGTCTCGACAAGAAGAAGGACGAGAAGATTGCGGTGTTCGACTTGGGTGGCGGCACCTTCGACGTGTCCGTCCTCGAAATCGGCGACGGCGTGTTTGAAGTGAAGGCCACCAACGGCGACACCCACCTCGGCGGCGACAACTGGGACGAGACTCTTATCAACTGGCTCGTCGACAGCTTCAAGGCCGAGCAGGGCATTGATCTCCGCAAGGACCCGATGGCCCTCCAGCGCCTCAAGGAAGAAGCGGAGAAGGCCAAGATCGCCCTCTC
>FJVV01000640.1_pt1 | contig 12330 bp, 11 predicted proteins | sample 1011911 | NCBI WGS metagenome assembly FJVV01 (sample SAMEA3912450, study PRJEB9761) | metagenome | biome: forest; material: soil | place: USA | collected 2011-06-22 | depth 0.1 m
CCGAGTGGAACACCGCCGCCCTCGGCCCCACCAAGCTCGACTACGCCCGCCGCTACGCCCGCCAGCTCATCAAGGACGCCTACCCCGGCGCCGTCATCCTCGAAACCTCCGGCAAACATTACCCCGGCGAACCCCTCCCCCGCTGGGCCCTCCTCCTCCAATGGCGCGCCGACGGCATCCCCCTATGGAACGACATCAAACGCCTCCGCGGTGACATCAAAAAAGGCCGCCACACGCTTAAAAACGCGCAGGCCGTCATCACCTCCCTCGCCAAAAAACTCCCCGTCCCCGCCGCCGGCATCCTCCCCACCCATGACGCCGCCTCCCCCGACGCCGGCGCCGGTTTCGTCCTCCCGCTCGACCACAACGGCGAAACCTGGATCAGCGACAACTGGCGCGCCGCGTTGAAGCAGGACTCCGCCGTCCTCTTTCCCGGCGACAGCCTCATCGGCCTCCGCCTACCCCTCGCCAGCCTCGCCGAGAAAAACCTCCGCCGCGCCCTCACCGTCGAAGTGCTCAACGGTGCCGTCACCATCTTCATCCCGCCACTCACCGTCGAAGCCTACCTTGAGCTGATCGCCGCCATCGAAAGCGTCTTCGCCTCCCTCAAGCTCACTGACGCCGTCCTCGCCGGCTACGCCCCTCCCACCGACCCGCGCCTTCCCACCATCGGCTTCGCCTCCGATCCTGGCGTCGTCGAGGTCAACCTCTCCATCTGCAACGACTGGGCCGACTACGACCGTCAGCTCGACCGTCTCTACACCGCCGCCGGCAAGATCGGCATGACCGCCCGCAAACTCCAGTTCAACGGCCGCACCACCGGCACCGGCGGCGGCGCCCACCTCGTCTTCGGCGGCCCCCTCGGGCTCGCCTCGCCCTTCTTCGCCTTCCCTGCGCTCCTGCCCTCCGCGATCCGCTATTTCCAACACCACCCCGCGCTCAGCTACGCCTTCTCCGGCCAATACATGGGCCCCAGCTCGCAGGCCCCGCGCATCGACGAATCCACTTTCGAAGCCCTCTACGAACTCGAAATCGCCTGCGCCGGCGCCGAGCAATTCGGCTCCCCTCAAAACTTCGCTCTCTTCGACCTCCTCTTCCGCGACCTGCTCATGGATCGCTCGGGCAACACTCACCGAGCCGAAATCAGCGTGGACAAGCTCTGGAACCCCTTCGCCGGAAACGGCCGCCTGGGCCTCGTCGAACTCCGCGCCTTCGAGACGCATCCCGACCGCGAAGCCATGTCAGTTGTCGCGCTCTTCATCCGCGCCATCTTCGCCCGCCTCGCGATTGATCCGTTCAAAACTCCCTTCATCCGCTGGGGTGGCGAACTTCACGACAAGTTCTTCCTCCCCGCCTTCGTGTGGGAAGATCTCTCCGCCATCTGCGCCGACCTCCGCGCCCACGGCATCCCCTTCGAAACCGAATGGCTCCGCCCTCTCTGGGAATTTCGCTTCCCCAAGTGCGGCGAATTCACCTTCACGATTCCCGCACCCGCCAAAACCAAGAAGGCCAAGCCCGTCACCTACACCGTGGCCTTCCGGCAGGCCTTGGAAGCGTGGCCGCTCCTCGGCGAACAGCCCAACGGAGCCGGCACCTCGCGCAGCGTGGACGCCAGCATGGACCGCGTCGAAGCCATCGTCAGCGACCCCGTCGCCCTCGAAAAAGGCATCCTCCTGGTCAACGGCTGCCCCTGCGAATTCCGCCCCCTCGAAAAATCAGCCTCCTCCTCTGGCTCTAAGCTCTCAGCTCTAGACTCTCAGCTCGGCGGCGCAGCCGCCGCCGGCATCCGCTACCGCGCCTTCTTCCTCAACATCGCACTCCACCCGCACGTCCCCGTTCACGCGCCGCTCCTCATCGAGTGGGTGGACAAGGAAAACCTCACCGTGGTCGCCGCCGCGCGCTGGCACATCTGGAGCCCGACAAGCGTGCCCTACACCGTCCGCCCCGCCACCCCCGCCGACGCCGTCCAACGCTTCGCTGAACGCTGGGAAACCTGGCCGCACACGTTGGGCCAGCACCGCTGGGTCCCGAAGATCGATTTCCCCCCCGAAGGCCGCCACACCCTCGACCTCCGCCGCTACCCCGCGCAAACGAGGTAGCCACCAAGCAGAGCATGACCAACGCGCAGCTGGTTCCCGTCATTCTAGCCCCGCTCCTCGTCTGGAGATTATATGGCCGTTTCCGACGAAGCGTCGGCCTCCAGAAACTGCAGCCCAAACGCACGCTGTTTTCCATCGGCATCATGGCGCTCGCCCTCGTGCTGATCGCGTTTTCCGTGATTCACATGGGCGCCGCCCTGCGGCCCTTGTTCGGCGGACTGATCGCCGGCGCCGGGATAGGCGTGATCGGATGCAAACTGACACGATTTGAAATCATCGACGGTGAAAAATCCTACACCCCAAACGCCTATTTGGGCATCTCGGTTTCGATGCTGCTCGTTGCGCGCGTGCTCTATCGTTTCTTCCAGCTCTATTCGCCCGCCAACAACACCCTCCCCACAACTCCCGATCTGGGCCACAGCCCGCTGACGCTCTTCATCCTCGGGCTTACTTTTGGTTATTACATCACCTTTAACGCCGGCGTTTTCCTTTCATTGAAAGCCGCCGCCCGCCAGCTCCAAAGTCCGGTCCATTCCTGAAATTGGCATCCGGAATTGCGACTGGCGACACGCCATGTTACGCAAATGGAAATGAAAAATCCGCGCAGCAATCTCTGGCCGAAGGCGATCGCCCTGACGATCACCATACCGTTGCTCGGTTTTGTAATCCTCGGTCTTTGGTGGCGCCTCACGTTTCATTGGGAGATGGATTATGCGCAGCCCTTTTATTGGGCTCCTTTGGTTGTGCTCGCATGGCTCCTGATCGCGAGCACCCCGATCCCGCTTCTCTGGACGATCCTCAGAACCGTAAGACGGAAAAACCGGCCGCCAAGGCTGGCCTCCACACCCCTAAACAGTTGAGCCTTCGCGAACGGGATCGGGGAGGCTCATCATGGTGCGGTGCGTAACTTTAAAGACCCACCCCAGTCTCGCGCACGCCATTTGCTATGAAAAGGGTAAAAGCGCGATGCCCATGACCACCATATCCGTAATCGTTCCTTGCTATAACGCCGCCGAGTTTCTCGCAGCGACCATCGAAAGCGTCCTCCACCCAGACACCTCCGACTGGGAACTCATCCTTGTGGACGATGGCAGCCAAGACGACACCTGGGCCATCATCAGCCGCTACATGCTGCTCGATTCCCGCATTCAGGGTTTCCAAAAAAACAACGGAGGAACGTCCAAAGCCCGCAATTACGGCTTCTCCAAAGCCGACGCCGCGGCCCCTTACCTTTTTTTCCTCGATCACGACGATCAACTGGTGCCCCACGCCCTCAAGCGCATGTCGGCCTACCTCGACACGCATCCCGACGTGGGTCTGCTCGGGTGCCAGTATGAAGATGTCCGCGCCGACGGACACCGGCTCGGCACCGGCAAAAGAAGTCGATGGGCGCCGGGACGCTTTTTTCCTCATGAGTTGAGGGACGACGAAGTCTCCACTCCCTTCGTCACATTTTTCTGCGCAACCGGCCAGGGCCCCTTCGCCATGTATCGCCGGTCGGTTTACCTGCAAACCGAAGGCTGGACCACCGCCTTTTGGCCGCACGAAGACACCGACATGTTCTGCCAGATGGCACTCCTGACCGAAGTCCACTTCACTCCCGAGCGTCTCTACCGCAAGCGCATCCATCCGACGCAAGGCATGAGCGACGGAGCACGGGTTCAGAGATCGTATGTCGCGTTCCGTGAAAAATGGGCCAACCGACTCCCACAGAATCACCACGAGGCGGTTCTGTTGCGGCACGCCAAGACCTATTACCACTCCATGCACAGGCCATGCCGCGACTTGAAGGTGGCCCGCATTGCATTGCTCGAGTTTTGCACCCGCCTCGATCTGCAGAGCCTGAGTCACTTCGCACGCCTTGTGATGTCGGCGCTGGAAGGATTGCTGTTCAGCAGATTTAAGACAACCGCCTCGGTTTTTCCGAACGGAAAACAGGTTTCCGTCGCCCACCGGAGCATATAGCCCCGAAATCGGCCTGCCACGAAGAAACCGGCTCAGACGTAGAGATAAACGTAGAGGGCGAAGGCGATGGCTACCACGCCTGCACCGGCGGCCAGCGACCAGAGGAGGTTGCGCTGTTTGGCGGCCATTGCGAACGTTGCGATGATCACGCCCATCTGCGCGGCGAGCATGCCGAAGAAGAATCGCTGGCTGCGATTGTGATGCCGCTCGGCGGAGACGTTGCTCTTGCGCACCTGAAGTTCGTAGATATTGGCCACGGCTTGGTTCAGGCGGGCCTCGGAATCATAGCGGAGACTGTTGAAGCGCAGGCGGGCGGCGGTGAAATTACGGCCTTCCACCTTCACAATTAAAGCTTCATCGGGGTTGGGCTGCCCAAGAGCCCTTTTGGCGGCGATCTCTTTTTCGATGGCATCAATAGCCTGGCTGAAAGGCGCGGTAGTCTTGTCGGCAATCAGCGCATAATCTTCGGCAGCCTGCAGGGCTTCGGCCAGCGTCGTGGTGGAAATGGGCGCTATCAGCGCGAGCACGTCGGCTTCGGGTTTCGCGTCGCGCAAGGCATCGAGCGCGGTCTTCACCTGCGCATCCACGACGGGGGACGGCGGGATTTTTGGAAGTTTGCCCGCCTGCAACGCCGCCAGAGCCTGCTTGCCCGCCTCCGATTCCAGAACCGCCTGCGCCTGAGTTTTAGCGACGATACCCGTAAGCGCACTTTCTGAAATCGGATAGACCTCGGTCGTGCTCTCCACCATGTCGAGCGTGTTGCGCTGGAGGGCGCTGCGGAGCTTCTTGGCCTGGAAAAAACTCCACTGGTCGCCCGCCTTGGACTGCTGCTGGGCGGCAAGCGAGCGGTCGTATTGCGCGCGCGTCATCTCGCTGGAGGCGAGGCCGGCAAGCATGGTGGCGATCACCGTCATGATGACGGGCGTCGCGGCAAAGAGCTTGCCCAATTTATTGGCAGGGATGTCGGCCTTGAGGGCGTCGGGAATGGTGGTTTTCAAAGGAAGATGGATTGAAGGTTGCCGGAGAATGAGGTCTCACGCCTAGGCAACCGAACGCCGTCGTAGTTGCCAGTTGAAAACAAACCGGCGACCGGTGCCCTACCCTTCAAACTCACCCACGCTCAGACTCCTGCCGTTGTCCTTGGGACCGAGTTGCAGGATGAACGGCGCGGCGACCTTGGCCCACGCTGCCGCCTTGGGATAGCTCGCGGCGCCATCAGCCCAGGCGAGGCGGAGCATGTCGGTGTCGATCACGCCGGGGTTGAGCGGGATCGCCGCCATGCCCTCGGGCAGCTCCTCGGCGAGGGCCTTGGTGAGTCCTTCGATGGCCCACTTGCTCGCGCAGTAGGGCGCGACTTCGGGCGAGACGCCGCGCCCCCAGCCGGAGGAAAGATTGACGATGACGCCTTTCTTGGCGGCGACCATGGAGGGGACGAACTCGTGGATGACGTTCGCAACGCCGGTGATGTTGATGTTTACGAGCGATGCGAACTCCTCAACCGGCACCTTCCAGAGCGGCGCAGGCGTGTTCATGATGGCGGCGTTGTTGATGAGGATATCCGGCGCCTCGCCGAACCCGAGCGTCTTGGCGGCCCAGATGCCGACCTTCGTGGGGTTCGACACATCGACGACCTCAAAGCTATGCGGCGCTCCGTATTCAAAGCGCAGGTCGATGATGCCGGAACCGCGACCGCAGCCGGCGACCGTGTGGCCAAGACGGATGAACTCCTCCGCCAGCGCCCGGCCAAGACCACGGGTGACACCGGTGATGACGATTTTCATATCAACCTTCAACGGCTTTGCAGCCGGAACTTGTTCAGGCCGGCCTTGCGGCAGGCATCCATGACAAAGGTGAGTTTTTTGAGTTCGGTGGTCTCGTCGGCACGAATGAGCACAGGAATCGTTTTATCGAGCCGTCCCTGGGCTTGAAGCGCCGCTTCAAGCTGCGCGTCGGTAGCCGGCGTTTCGTTGAAAAAGAAATTTCCCTTGTTATCGATTCCGATTTTCACGGTCTGCGCCAACTCGTTTTTTCCGGCTGTTTCAACCTTGGGCAGCGTGAGGTTGAGCGTGGCGGCGGTGCGAAACTGCATCGTGACGAACGCGAAGAACACGATCATCACGAGCACATCGATCAGCGGCACGAGGTTGAGCTCGGGACGCTTGCGACGGCGTTGGTAGAGTCCGCTCATGGTTGAAGATTCAGAAGTGAAATAGGGAACTCAGGAAATCAGGAACGGCATTAAAACAGGCCCGTCCGGAAATCATACACGTCTTTTCCGTTTCCTGATTTCCTGAGTTCTCCATAAAGTTTATTTCTGGGCTCCCCGGGCGAGGATGCGCTCCAGGAGCACGTCCAACTGGGCGGCAAATTTCTCAACGCGGCGTTGCAGGATGCCGCCGCCCACCAACGCGGGCACGGCGATCATGAGGCCGAGGACGGTCGCCGAGAGCGCGAGCGAAACGCCACTGGTGAACTTGGTCGGATCAGGCAGACCGTTGTCGCCAGTGACGCTGGAAAACACGCGGATGAGCGACCACACCGTGCCGGTGAGCCCAATGAGCGGCGCGCCGGCATAGATCACATCGAGATAGGGAATGCCTCGTTCCATGCGGACAATTTCCAAACGAGCGAAGGCCTTGACCGCATCGGGATCGTTCGGGTGTTCCTCGGCAAAGTTTACCACACGGGCTAGCGTGGAAAACTGGCCGCCCGAGACGGGTTTTCCCGCGACGATGGCGTGAACAAGGTCGTCGGGCAGGATGGCCGACGTGCGCAACGCGTAAGAGCGTTCGACGAGGATGAAGACCAGAGCGATCGAGCAGAGCGCGAGCGGGTAGATCAGGAGGTCGGCGCCTTTAAAAATATCGATGGCTGCGAGAAACATGGAAAATGGTGGTGCTGCTATGACGCCGACTATCGGTGAATGTTCACAAAAAACCGGCAGGCCTCAAAAAGACCTGCCGGTGAAATTTTAGCAACCCTTAGACAGCGAGATACGGCAGCGTGGCAGCTGTCTTGAGGACATCCGGCTTGCCGTCGAGCAGCTCGCCGATGGCGTCCCAGCGGCCGTTGACGAGCGCATCGCGGGCGGACTCGCGCTGCTCGATCTTGACGGACTGGTTGCCGAAGCGGGCTTCCAGCTTCACGAGGTCGATGGTGACGTCGATCTGCGGGTTGGCTTCAACGGCGGCGGCGATCTTGGCGATGTCTTCGCGGGCGGCGGTCACGCAGGGAATGCCCAGCGTGGTGCTGTTGCCAAAGAATATCTCGGCGAAGTTCTCGGCGATGACGGCCTTGAATCCGTATTTGGCAATGGCCTGCGGAGCGTGTTCGCGCGAGGAGCCGCAGCCGAAGTTGGCGCCGGAGAGCAGGATGGTGGCGCCCTTGAAGCGGGCTTCGTTGAGCGGATGCGGTTTCTCGGTGCCGTCGAGGTTCTTGCGAACGTCGTTGAAGAGAAATTCGCCGAGACCGTCGAACACCACGCACTTCATGAAACGCGCGGGGATGATGCGGTCGGTGTCGATGTCGTTGCCGGGGACGTTGACGGCGCGGCCGGTGACGGAGATGATTTTTGCGAGAGCCATTTTAGTAAGGTGTTTGGCGGTTTAGTTATTCGCGAAGGCAAAGACCTCGCGGGCGTCCGAGACCACGCCGGTGACGGCGGCGGCGGCGACCATGACCGGGCTCATCAACACCGTGCGACCGGTGGTGGAACCTTGGCGGCCCTTGAAGTTGCGATTGGAGGACGAGGCGCAGAGCTGGTCGCCCACGAGCTTGTCGGGGTTCATCGCAAGGCACATCGAACAGCCGGCGGCGCGCCACTCGAAGCCCGCCTCGACGAGAATCTTGTCGAGGCCAAGCTTCTCGCACTGGAGGCCGACGATCTGCGAGCCGGGAACGGCGATGGCTTTGACACCGGCGGCGACCTTGCGGCCCTTGATGTATTTGGCGACTTCCTGGAAGTCGGAGAGACGTCCGTTGGTGCAGGAGCCGAGGAAGGCGACGCTGATCTTCGTACCCTTGATGGGCGCGCCGGCGGGCAGCTTCATGTAGGCGAGCGCCTCGATGATGCCGGCCTTGTCGTCGGCGGACGTCGCGGTCTCCGGGCTGGGGATGTTCTCGGTGATGGAGATGGCCTGCGCGGGATTGATGCCCCACGTGACGGTGGGCGCGATATCGGCGGCGTTGATTTTGACAACGTCGTCGTAGGTTGCGTTGGCATCGGAAGCGAAAGACTTCCAGCTGGCGACAGCAGCATCCCAAGCGGCGCCTTTCGGCGAGTAAGGACGGCCCTTGAGGTAGGCGAAGGTGGTCTCGTCGGGATTGACGTAGCCGACGCGCGCGCCGCCCTCGATGGACATGTTACACACAGTCATGCGCTCTTCCATGGTGAAGCCGTCGAAGATATTGCCCGCGTATTCGTAGGCGAAGCCGGTGCCGCCATTGACGCCGAGCGTGCGGATGATGTGGAGGATGACGTCCTTGGCGTAAACGCCGGGGCGCAGCTTGCCGTTGACCTCGATGCGGCGGACCTTGAGGGCACCGAGGGCCATGGTCTGGGTGGCGAGCACGTCGCGCACCTGGCTCGTGCCGATGCCGAACGCGATCGCTCCGAACGCGCCATGCGTGGAGGTATGGGAGTCGCCGCAAGCGATGGTCGTGCCGGGCTGGGTGATGCCCTGCTCGGGACCGACGATGTGAACAATGCCTTGCTTGCCGGAAGCGCGGTCGAAGAAAGTGATGCCGAACTCGGCGCAGTTTTTACGAAGCTCGTCCATCATGGCCTGGGCCAGCGGGTCGGCGTAAGGCTCGACGAACTGGTCGGTGGGCACGATGTGGTCAACCGTCGCAAAGGTGCGGTGCGGCATGAGAACCTTGAGACCGAGATCGCGCACCATGCCGAAGGCCTGCGGACTGGTGACCTCGTGGATGAGGTGCGTGCCAATGAGGAGTTGCGTCTGGCCGTTGGCCAGCGTGCGGACGGTGTGGGCGTCCCAGACTTTTTGGAAGAGTGATTTAGCCATGGTGGGGAGGGTTTGGATTGCGGGATAAATCCCGTGGTCGTCAACAGATGAGGCCATGACTCTACCAGAGTGTTGCATGACGAGGAAATACTTGTTTAGTCATCTGTGATGCCTCGTGAGTATCAATTTAGCTACGATCTGCGCCACCTTGTTTACTTTCGCGAAGTCGCGCGGCAGCTGCATTTCAGGAAGGCGGCTGAGTCTCTGGCGGTCGCACAACCCGCTCTCAGCAGACAAATAGCACAATTGGAGGCGGCACTCGGCGTGGCATTGTTCATACGCTCGAGACGCCGGGTGGAATTGACCTCGGCAGGCAAGGCTCTGCTGGAACGCACAGATCCCCTGCTTCGCATGCTCAACGGACTGCCTGCCGAACTGCGGGCCTTGGCCGAAGGCGAAACCGGTCACCTCAAGGTCGCGTTCACCGGTCTGGCCATGGCGACGGTTTTGCCCGGCATCCTGCGCGAGTTCCACCGCAAGTTTCCAGGCATACGGCTGGAATTGGGCGAATCACCCACGGCGGTCCAGCTGGGTGCATTGCAATCAGGCGAGCTGGCCTGCGGTTTTTTCCATCCCGACGCGTCCACCCCGGGATTGAAGACGCGGCTGCTGTTGCGCGAAAAAAATGGTGTGCTGCTACCGGCGGACCATCCCCTCGCCGTGCAACCCGTGCTGCGGTTGCGTGAATTGGCCTCGACGCCGTTCGTGCTTTTTCCGCGGACGCACAATCCCGGTTTTTATGACCGCGTACTGGCGGCGTTTTCACGCGCCGGAGTGACTCCACGCATCGCCGAGGAAGTATGGCCGCGCGCCAACGGCGTGGGCCTTGTGCGCGCCGGTGTGGGCGCGACGTTCATGTGTCCGTCTGAGGCGCGCTATCTGCCACCGGAAGTCGTATTTCGTCCGCTGGAAGGGCCGGCGCCCGAAAGCCGTCTGGTGCTAGGCTGGCGGACGGCGCCGAAACCGGAAGCGGCACTCACTGCGTTTCTCACCGTGGTCGCCGACCTGCCGGAGCAAGACTGATCACTTCAGCCGGGCATCAAACGCGATGATCTCACGCTCGAGCTGGCTATCGGCCTCGGGCTTGAGGGCGAACCTCGCCTGACCGAGCGCCGCACGCGCCTCGCCCCGGTGCCCCTGTTCCGCGAGCTTCGTTACAAACGGCACCACGACCTGATCATAAAAATCCATGCCGGCGCGGGCACCGTATTTCCTGAGCACATCGCCATAGACCGTCATCTGCTGCTGCACCGGTGTGTCCGTCAACAGCACCTCATTGATCATTTTCACAGCCTGCTCGATGCCGATGTCGGCGCGCGCATTCTTGTTTTTAAGCGCCACGGAACGCTCTTCAAAGTTGGCCGCACTCACCTCCCCGCGCGCCTTCAGACTGGCGGCAAGCTGCCGGAGATAATAGGCGTTGAGATCGGGATACCGTTGCAAGGACATCGCCGCCTCGCGCAACAAGGCCTCCCGCGTCTTCGGCGGCGCGTCGGCATTGGCCGCGATCAGAATGTCCCACGCCTGCGAGTTGCGCCGCTCGTAGTTGACGGCCTTGCGCGCGGCCAGGGCGGCGGCGGCCTTCCCCTTCTCTCTAAAGCTCAGATAAAGACCGGCAAAAAGCGTATGCACATACGACTGCTTGTAAGGCGGGAGCTTCCGGAAGCCTTCGGACAAAAACTTCAACTCGTGATCGGATATGCGGCCCCAGGTTTGCGGATCGTAGGCAACTCCTGTCACAAATTTCTGATCCTGGTAGCGTCCGACATCGAGCACCCATTTCCCGCTCCGATCCAGATAGCCAAACCACGCGTGACGTCCGTCATTGCCATCCCCCACGAAAAATAACGTGGGCACGCCGCGCGCCTTGCCCGTCTGCCACGCAAAATAGGCCTGGTCCACGCAGATGCCGCCCTCGCTGTAGATGCGCGACAGTTCGTAGGTCTCACCGGGCCAGATATATTGCCCCGCCTCGATGCGGTCCTGCCGGTAACGAACGCAACTGTAGCTCTGCGGCATCTGCGCGAGCGTGAACTTCACTGATTGCTGGGCCCAGGCGAGTTCCGAAAACGGCGCAGAAAAATCGACCAGAAACCGGAGATCGCTGGCGCTCAGCTGCCCCAAGTTATGCAACGTGGCTCCGCGCTCGTCGGACTCGGCGAGAAACTTGAAGACTTCCCACGGACGCAAGAGTTGTCGCTTAAGGGACTTTTCCGTAACCTGCTCATGCGGCCAGGATGCCGGCGGCGGCGAGTCATAAACCAGGGAAATCGCGAGGGCTAGCTGGGCATAGGCCTTGAAACGCGCAGGGTTGTCCTCCCGGATTTTTCCTAAAATCAAAAGGACCTGCGGCAGATTATCGACAGGCGACACCATGCCCCAGAAAGCGGCGGAAAACGCCCGGTCGCCCATCAACCACGAACCCATCTCAGGCGTGATAAGCCGCGCCATCGTCTCGTCGGGAAGTTTTGGCTGGTGGAGGTTTGGATTAACCAATCCGGCTTTGTTCATGGCCTCCCACCATTGGTTGCCCACGACGGCCTGCGTCTGGCCAAAGAGATTTGCCCACGAGGCCACGTAATACCACGCCTCGGCGGCATCGGTCTGGCCTCGTTCGTAGGCGCTGATCGCCCCTAGATAAAGGCCTGCCGACACGGCCCCCCACCCTGATGCGGCCGCGGCAGCCTGCACCTCGGTGATGCGGGCGGGCGTAGGAGGGAGAGTGAACCATTCGGCGGGTAAATCCAAGACTTCGGCCTGCACAGACGCCAGTCCGACCAGAACCACGATGACGGTTAAAATAAATCGACGCACAAGAGAAGGGCTGTGATTTAAAATTCTACGGGAGGGGCGGAATGACAAACAACAAAACGCCCCGCAGCATGGGAAGCTGCGGGGCGTTGATTCTGCCGAATGGAGGACTGACTCAGGAAGTCACGCCAGTGTCGGCGGGATGGGTCGGCTCCTTCAGTTTGAACTCAAGTTTCTCACCATTCCGGATGACGAGCACGGACTCGCCGTCCTTCACGTCGCCACGCAGGATAGCCTCGGCGAGAGGATCCTCGAGGTAGTGCTCGACGGCCCGGCGCAGCGGACGCGCGCCGTATTTCTCGTCGTAGCCCTTCTCGGTGAGCAACGACTTTGCCTCGTCGCTGAATTCGAGGGAAATCTTCCGCTCCACGAGGCGCTTGGCGAACTTCACCAGCTCGATCTCGATGATCTTGATGAGGTCGGCCTTGTCC
>FJVV01000163.1_pt1 | contig 12159 bp, 13 predicted proteins | sample 1011911 | NCBI WGS metagenome assembly FJVV01 (sample SAMEA3912450, study PRJEB9761) | metagenome | biome: forest; material: soil | place: USA | collected 2011-06-22 | depth 0.1 m
CAGCGCGGGAACGCCAAGCAGTAAAGCCAAAATCAGGGAGCGGGACATGCCATCCTATGTAGCAGGAATTGTGTCACGAATAGTACCAAGATATGTCCGGAGCGACCGTTCGCTTTGCGGGTTGGTGAGCGAAGAGGCAAGGCGCACCGTGCGGAGAACTCGACGGCTCAGGCGTGCGCGGCCGCCGGGCTCTGGGCGTGTTTCCAAGATGCCCAGGACACCGCACCGCAGATGAGCAGTCCGCCGAGTAGGGTGCGCAGCGTGGGGATTTCATGGAGCAAGGTCACGGCAAACAGAATGCCGTAGACCGGCTCCAGGGCGATGACCACGCTCGCGACTTGCGCGCGGATATGCCGGAGGCTGGCGACGATGAGCGCCTGCGCCACCGCGGTGAAGAGCACCCCCAGCAGGACCAGCAGCCCGAGGTCGCNCCCCGTCAGATGCCCGTCGAACGCGAGCAAGGCCGGCAGTGAAAACAGCGCCCCAAAAGCCTGCTGATAAAAGACCACCGTGGCCGAGGGGTGCGTGCGCACGCACGTGCGGCTGAGCAACGAAACCAACGCGCACCCGAAGGCGCAGAGCACGCCCCACAGCACTCCTTGGGTCAGGCTGTTGCCCACATCGAGAATCGGTGCGATCACCGCGAGGCCCGCCACCACCACCGCCGCAGTGACCACGTCGGACCCCCGCAGGCGTTCGCGAAACAGGATCGGCTCCAGAAACGTCACAAACATCGGAAACGTCGAAAAGGAGAGCATGCCGATGGCGACGGTCGAAACCTGGATCGATTTAAAAAACGCCATCCAATGCAAGGCCAGCATCGTACCGGAGAGCATGATCAGGAGGAGGTCCCGGCGTGTTTTGATTCGCAGGCTCGCTCCGGAGATCCGGGCAAAGATGAGCAACGCCACACTCCCGATGAGCAATCGCGCTCCCGTGATCACCGCCGGGGAAAGAGTGAGCCACTTGCTGAAGAGCCCCGGGAAGCCCACCAGAAACGCCGCCACGTGAATTTGAATCAGCCCGCGCCGGCGCCCCGCCGCATCCGGCGCCAACGACCGGTCGGTGTCCGGTGCTCCGGCCGGCTGGTTCGTTTCATGGGATTTCGTCATGCGCACCCGTTCTTGAAACGTGGCTGGGAGGATGCGTCACGGGAAAAGCACCACGCGAACTTCCCACGGTCTTTTCCACCCAAGAGAAGAATCAGAGACGGCGTGGCTAAAAATTTGGATGTTTGGCCAGAGATCTGCGGAGTATGCTCCTCAGCGCCCCGTCCGCGTGGCGTTAATTCCATTTGTCACACGCCCGCGCCGTCCGTTAGATCCATCCCGACATGACGCTCCCTGCCTTAATGCGCTCCTTTGCCTTGGTCGCCGCGGCCTTTCTCTGTGCCTGCGCGACCGAGGGCAATCTGAACCAGCGCGAGATGGTGAAGCCCGGGCTGGCCACACGGCCGGCCCAGGGGCTCACCACCAGCGCGTCCAAACACATGTACGTGCGGACCACGGCCTACCATCACAGCGAGCCCGGCGGGCGCGTCACTGCGGTGGGCGGCTACCTGCGGCCGACTCACAGTGCGGCGGCGGATTGGAGCTGGCTCCCGGCCGGCACGAAGTTCCGCATCGTGGAGACGGGAGAGGAGTTTACCGTGGAGGATTACGGCAGCGCCCTCATTGGGAAGTACACCATCGACCTCTACAAATCCACGCGCGAGGCCATGAATGCCTGGGGCGTGCGCTACGTGAATATCGAAATCCTGGAAATGGGCAGCTACCCGGTGAGCCTCGCGGTGCTCCTCCCTCGCATGAAACATCCCCAATGCCGGGCGATGGTCGCCGGGCTCAGAAAGCGGTTGCTGTAGTGGCCACCTCCGCCCGCGCCACGACGCTCCGCCTGTTGCTCGAGTGGGAGCGCAAGCGCCCCCACGCCGACGATCTGCTCCACGAAAAGCTGGACGCCTCCGGGCTCGATCCCCGCGATCGCGGGCTGGTCATGGAGCTCTTCTACGGCATCCTGCGCCACCTTTCCGCGCTGGATTTCCTCATCGCCAAAATGCGCGACGGGGAGATCGATGCCGAGACGCGGGGCGTCCTGCGGCTCGGTCTCTATCAACTTTTCCACACGCGCATTCCCACCTTTGCCGCGGTGAAGGAAACCGTGTCGCTCGCCCGCCGCTCGGGCGGTCTCGTAAATGCCGTCCTGCGCCGGGCCGACCGCGAGCGGGCTTCGCTGCAAGCCGCCTTGGCCGCGGCGTCCCCCGAGGTGCGATCCAGCCACCCCGATTTTCTGTTGGCCAAATGGACCACGGCTTTCGGCGCGGACGCGACCCGCGCACTCGTCGAGTGGAACAATTCGCCGGCCCCGGTAATCGTCCGCGCAAACACGCTGCGCACCACGGTGGCGGAATTGCGCGCCGCCCTGCCCGAGGCGGAGCCGCACCCGTTTCACCCGCTGGCGCTCCTCGTGCCGCGCATCCCGGTGGACTGGCTCACGCAAGGGCTTTGCTATGCGCAGGACCCCAGCACGCTCGCCGCGTGCGATCTGCTCGCGCCGCAACCCGGCGAAACGATTCTCGATGCCTGCGCCGCCCCGGGCGGCAAGACGACCTACCTCGCCGCACTCATGCGCAACCACGGTCGCATCGTCGCGTGCGACTTGTGGGAGAGCCGCGTCGCCCGGCTCCGCGACAATTGCCAGCGCCTCGGTGCCAGCATCGCCGAGCCCCGCGTGCTCGACACGATGAAGGAATCCCCGGTGCTCGCCCCGCATTCGTTCGATCGCATTCTCATTGATTCCCCGTGCAGCAACACCGGGGTTATCCGCCGCCGGGTGGACGTGCGCTGGCGGCTCACCGAGGAAGATTTCATCCGCATGCCCGAGCAACAGCTCGCCCTGCTCCGCCGCTGCGCCGGTCTGCTCAAGCCGGGCGGCACCCTCGTCTATTCCACGTGTTCACTGGAGCCGGAGGAAAATGAGCAGGTCGCCGATGAGATCGCGCGTTCCATTCCCGGCCTGCGCCTGCATGGCACGCGCCACCTGCGCCCGTGGGTGGATGGAGTGGACGGCGCCTTCAGCGCGCAGTTCGTGCGAAGCGCGTAGGGCGGGTAGCTTTTTACCCTCTCGTTCCGCTGTCATTCTGAAGGAGCCTAAGCGACTGAAGAACCCCGTGGAATTTCACACCGATTGTCGCACGCTCTGGAGGTCGGACGGGGTCTTTCAGTCGCTCAAAGCTCCTTCAAGATGACAGCGAGAAAGGAGGGTGTAATAAGTAAATCGCCGCCGCGCGCTCGCCTCAGTACACCTCCACCGGCGAGCGCTTCCCATCCTCCGCGCTGCGCTGGGCCGCGCCGTCCGGGCCGAGTGTGGCGACGCGCAGATCCCACACTTCCGCGTCGCGACGGCGGAATTCGGCTTCGTTCCACGGGTCGGGCGGCGTGAGCTTCGCCTTGAAGGCCGCCAGGTTCGCGAGTGCGCGTTCGAGTTCCACGGTGGGGACCGTGCTCAACGCCTCGTGGGCTTTTTCCACCATTTCCACGCGGTGGCAGATCATCGCCAGGTCATTGCCCGCACAGATGGCGAGGCGAATGACTTCCGCGAGGCCGCTATCGCCCGTGCCGTAGGGATTCAGGATGGCGCCCATATCGAGATCATCGGTCATCACGAGGCCGCGGAAACCGAGTTCACCGCGCAGCAGATCCGTGATGATGTGGCGCGAGAGAGAGGTGGGCACGCCGCTGTCATCCAGCGCGGGATAGAAAGCGTGGCCGATCATCATGCTATCCACGCGCGAGCCCGCGCCGGCTCCGCCGGGGGCGCAGAAGGTGCGGAAGACGGCCAGTTCATTGGCATCGAGTTCGGCGCGGGTGAGGTTCACCGTGGGCAGTTCGTGGTGGGCATCAGCGGGGCAGCGGGAATAGCCGGGGAAATGCTTTCCGCAGCTCAGCACGCCGCCGGCGCGCAGGGCGTCGTTGAAGGCCCCGGCATTTTGCACCACTTGCTCCACGTCGTTGCCGTAGCAGCGCCCGCGCAAGCTGTTGTCGGCCTCGTCATCGAAGGAAATATCGAGCACCGGGCAGAGGTCGAGGTTCAGTCCGAACATGCGGAGCAGCCCCGCCGTGATGCGCCCGTGCGCGGTGATGAGCCCGAGGTCGCCCCGGTCGCGCAGTTGGTTGGCATTGGGCGGTTCGTTGCCAATCAACCGGAGCCGCGAGACGCGGCCACCTTCCTGATCGATGGTAATGATGGGCGGGATCTCCGAAAGATCGCGCAGGTCGTCGCACAGCTTTCGCAGTTGATCGGGCGACTGGATATTGCGCCCAAAGACGATGTAGGCGCCGGGTTGGATGCGGCGGAAGGTGGCGGCGGTTTCCGCGTCGAGCGCGGGACCGGGCACGCCGGTCATCAAAAGCTGGCCGAGTTGGGACATGGGCTGGGTATTGAGCGGGCGGCGGCGGGCGAGTCAACGCGCGCCGTCGGCCGAATGTGAAAATCCCAGGATTGCACCCGGCACGATTCGGCCTCTGGATCGCCCCTTTCCCGCCATATGAAACCAAATCCGATTCCCGCCAACTATCCGCAACTCTCGCCCTATATCTCCGTGAGCAACGGGGCGGCTGCCCTGGCATTTTACCAAAAGGCCTTCGGAGCCGAGGTGCGCATGTGCCTCAAGGANCCGAGTGGTCGCATCGGCCACGCCGAAGTGCAGATCGGCCGCGGCCTCCTGATGATTTCAGATCCCTACGAAAACCACACGCCCACCCCGGAGAAGCTCGGGGGGACCACCCTCACGCTGCACCTCTACGTCGAGGACGTGGATGCGGTTATCGCGCGGGCGGTGGAGGCGGGGGCCAAGATAGTCATGCCGGCGCAGGACCAGTTTTACGGAGATCGCAGCGGGCGCATCGTCGACCCGTTCGGGCACATCTGGAACCTGGCTTCCCATATCGAAGACGTGTCTCCCGAGGAAATGGACCGGCGGATGGCGGCGTTCGCGACGGGCGACTGCGCGTCGTAGCCGTCCGAAACGGACCTAGGAGGGCTGCTCCTGGCACCCAAACAGAGGAAAACTGGGCGGGCGACAGGTTCAATATACCCCTTTTCAGTCCTTCCTTGCATTCCCTCTAGGAATAGTAGACAATTCAAACCTAAACCTATGTCCTTGCAGCCAACCGAGATCTCCCCCGAGGAAGTGAAGAAGCTGGCGGCGGACTATGACTCCGCCCCGGTCCTGGAGACTTTGAGCTGGATTTGGAAGCGTTTCGGCACGCGCGCCGCCATCGGGACCAGCTTTCAAGGTGCAGGCTTGGTCATGATCGATCACGCCTTGCGCGCGGGCATTCGGTTGCCCGTCTTCACCCTCGATACCGGCCTGCTCTTTCCCGAGACCTACGAACTCAAGGAAAAGCTCGAGAAGCACTGGGGCATTGAGATCGAGGCGGTGAAGCCCGAGATTTCCGTGGAGCAGCAGCATGCCGACTTCGGGCAGGACCTGTGGAAGAAGGCGCCCGATGCCTGCTGCACCATTCGCAAGGTGGAGCCGCTCAAGAAGAAGTTTAGCGAAATTGCCGTTTGGATCACGGGTCTCCGCCGCCAGCAAAGTGAGGGTCGGGAAAAGACCCGCATCTTCGAACTCTACCATTTCGATGTCCTGCGCGACCTCTACATCCTGAAGTCGAACCCCATGGCGAACTGGGGCCGGGAGGCGGTGTGGGATTACCTCAAGGAAAACGGCATCCCGTATAATCCGCTGCACAATCGCGGGTACCGGAGCATCGGCTGCTGGCCCTGCACCCGTCCCACGGCCGAGGGCGAAAACGAACGAGCCGGCCGCTGGACGGGCTTCGACAAAAGCGAGTGCGGCATCCACACGTTCCTCGGCGAGAGTATTTGAGACGAACTGTGTCAAAGCGGCCTTTGCCGGCGACCACGGGGAACGGTTCGCGGACCTTTTTTTGATTCGAATACGATTGACGGTCCCCCCACGCGTGCGAAAAGCGCTGCCCACTAATGAGATGCTTTTGGCGTTTTGTTTCCCTCGGCATGGCGGCCTTCACGGTCTGGCTGGTGCTTGGTTCCGCCGCGCTTGAAGCGGCCTCGTATGGCAGCGGAAGCAAGAGCTTTTCCTCCAGCCGCAGTTCTTCCTCGTCGAGCCGCAGTAGCAGCAGCTTTTCGTCTTCTTCGCGCAGCAGCAGCGGGAGTTCGTCCGTTTTCAAGTCGCGAACCCCGAGTTACAGCGCCGGCAGCAGCTATAGCACGCCGAGCAGCCGGCCCTTCACGCCCGCCAGTTCGTCCTCCGGGAGCCGGTTTGATAGCGATGCGGCAGCGGCGAAAAAGAGCGGGGGTTCCACGTATCAGCCGCCGGCCAGCGGTAGTTCGGGGAGTTCGAATTATACCCGCTCGAATTACACCAGCTATGCGACGCCGACCCCGGCGCCCTCGCTCTGGCAGCGGGTGTTTGGGAGCTATGCCAACCGCCCCACGGTCAGCTATCGGGATCCCTACAATAGCACGTTTTGGTGGTGGCTCCTGGATCGCCCCCGCGCGGAACGGGCCCGCTGGGCATATCATCACGCCCACGCCATGGACCCCAATCGGTACTCGGCGCTTGTGGCGGCCGATCCTGGCCTGGAGGCCGACATTGCCGCGCTGAACACCGAAAAGCAGCCCGTGGATTCGTTTTATACGCCGACCGGGATTGAGACCGGGATGATGTATAACGACCAAACAACTACCTACCCGGAGCCGGCTCCAGCCACGCCGGAAGGGCAATTTTGGTTTTGGTTCTGGTTTTTGGCTGGCGGGGCCTTTTTGGTCTGGTTCATATTCGTGAAGCGCTGGCCCGTTTCTCCCGCGCGCGTCTCCTTCTAGCCACCACCCATGCACCTACCCGAATATTTCGCGGGCGACCTCGTCGCTACGCTCGCCTTTGGCATCGTCGCCATCCTTCTCGTCGTCGCCGGTTACCGGCTGTTTGACTGGGTCACGCCCAAGCTGGATTTTGACGGTGAGATTCAAAAGGGCAACGTCGCCATGGCGGTGGTGGTGGCCGCATTTATTCTCGGGTTGTGCTTTGTCATTGGCCGGGTCGTTTCGGCCGTGGTGGGAGGTTAGCCATGAGCGACGATCCCCGGGGAAAAACGTTGTGGGAGATGTTCCTGGATTGGATGCGCGGCGAGGGCGAGCCCGAGCGGGTGGTGTCGTCCATGCCGCCGCTCGAAAGCAGCCTGCCGCCGGTGCCGAATCCGCTGGGGCTGGTGGTGGGCGAAGCCCGGCAACTGGTCCCGGCCAACGGCGAGGCGTTTGCCCAGCCGGTCGTGGTGCGGGAACTCCGGCACGTGGTCCGGCGCATCGCGGGCCGCGCGTTTTCTTTTACCGACTATGTGGTGGTGCCGCCCGGGTATGAGGAGGTGCGGATTCGGTGTGTACCGGACTCCTCGGGCGAGAGCCGGCTGCTGCTGGAATGTGTCGACGGTTTTCCCATGGAAGATGGATTCCTCGAGGTGGTGAACGATGACACGAAGGTCTTCGACATTACCGATGATGATACGGGCGCGAAGGAACGCTTTGAGCGCGTGAACGGCGTGATGGGTCCCTACCGAGCCATGGTGCGCGCGGGCCGGCGGGTGAGCACGGTGGACTACTGGGATTGGGTTCGGACCGTTCCCGATGGCTCGGAGGAGTTTGTTTTCGTGGAACACGTCCTGGAGACTGGAAACGTGGAAATTTGGCGGGGTTGGCGGTTGCTGGAGTAAGGGCCGGAAACGACGCACGGATTACTGGCGACCGAGAATCTTGCGATCGCTGGCGATGGAAAACTCCGGTTCCTTCCGGCGGAGCGAGGCCGGGATTGCCTTCACCCCACCAGCATGTGATGGCGAATGGCGAACCGTGTGAGCGAGGCGATGTCGTGAAGATTCAGCTTTTCCATGAGGTGCTGCCGGTGGTTGTCCACCGTCTTCACCGCCGCCCCCAGGACGTCCGCGATTTCCTTGTTTTGGCGACCTTCCGCGATCATCTGCAGGACGGCTCGCTCCTGGGGGGAAAGCCTGGCTAACTCGCGCTGGCCGCGCCCGGGAGTGAGCTTGGAACTCAGGGGGGAAATATGGCGCCGTCCGGCGACCACGGCCCGCAGTGCCTCCCGCAGTTCATCGAGGGGCTCCTCTTTTCGCACGAAGCCGTGCGGTTGCTCCATCAGCGCCTCGCGCAGCATCCCTTCATCCATGCTCCCGGAATAAACCAACGTGCGGACTTCGGGCATTTGCTCATGGAGGATTCGCAGAACATGCACGCCGCCCAACTCGGGCAAGGCCAGATCCAGAATCGCGAGCGTGGGCCGCAGGGTGCGGCACAGGCGCAGAGCCTCAATACCACCCGTGGCTTCGCCGACGACGGTGTACTCTCCATCGCGCTGCAAGATCCATGAAAGCATCTGGCGGAGGCCGGCGTGGTCATCGATCAAGACCGTGGAAACTTGAGTTCCCGCACCAAGTTGCGAGTTAGCGTTCGAAGTGGGCATATTACTTTGTGGGGTTGCGATGGCATGAGTCCCACTTCGTCCGGGGTGGCGTAGGATTAGTGGGGAACGCAGGGGTAAATGCCCTATGGTGCTTCTTTCCGGCAAGTGAAAAATTGCGTAAACTCGGCCTGCGCTCATAACCGATGGAGGAAGAAGCACCCTCTGGGGCGTTGGCCAGAAAGTCGCCCAAAATTGAGAGGCCCATACCCTATTTGCAAGAATGGGAAGACTTTCTAAAGATGCAGATGCGCTGGAGACAAGCTCAGTGGAACATAGGTTCCGCAGCGGCCAATCCTAAGTTTCCATTCTGTCGTGCGCGCCTCTGCCCCAACGAGTCCTAAGCCACCAATCTACTCATCCCTATGAAAATACCTTCGTACCGGAAAATTACCCAAGCGATTCTCCTCAGTGGCCTTTTGATCCCAAGCCTATCGGTGGCGGCGGAGTCAGTTTCGCTCCAACCCGGTACTATATTAAAGAAACTCGATGACGATACGTTTGTGGTCGTCAAAAGTCCTGCGGTCGCCCCTCCTAAGACCAAAGCCAAAAGGACGCCCGGCGCCGGGGAGCAACCGTCTGGTGCTTTGGTTGGCGGAAATAAGGCGCTCAGCAAGGCTTTGAGTGACAAAAGCTATCACGACCTATTGGATCGACCAATCAATGCAGAACCTGCCTTCGTTGCACTAGGTTTGACCGCCGAGAGCTCACCCGGTGTATCGAGTCCGCGCGAGCTGGCCAGCGCACTTCTTTCTGGAGTGGATGACAAAGGCAAACTCCAGGAGGGGATGGCCGTTTCTGTAAACCTTGGTAAGGTGCTGCAAGATATTGGGGTAAATCTTCCGAAGTGGGACTACTTGGACGGTCGCACCGAGCGCTGGGTAGGCACGAAGTCGTATCTATATCACCTCCTCCAACGGACGACCCTTTCACTCGCCACTGCGAAGGCCACCAGTGGCGACACGAAGGCCCTTCGCCTAGCCGGCGGAATCAACATGGTTCTTTGGGATTTCAAAGATGAACGCCGCGCGGGAGGGACCGAGGATGACTATTTTGAAAAGCTCCTCGCCAAGGAGCTCGGAAAAGGAGCCAGTGACGCGGAACTCGTGCTGGCACTGCGTGAAAAACGGTGGGCCAAAAGTGGTATGAATCTTGGCTGGGCGCCGACTTGGATCAGTGCTTCCGGCAGTACGGCTGACCTTGTCTCCGAAGGATCCACCACGTTTTTCGGAGCGCAGTGGGTTTCCCATACCCATGGCTTGGAAAGCGCTGGAGATGTTGATACCACGGCCAAAGACCATGCCAACCTGTTCCTGCTCGGTGTCGCCGCGCGCTACCGCGAAGGGGAAATGCTGGAAAAGGATGATCCAAAAACCCCGGGTAAGAAAATCCCTGATGGCAAACAAGATTCCCTCATGGTGGCGGGACGCTTGGGCTATGGATCGGCTGATTTTCACGGCATCGTTGAAGCGGGCTACCTTCGTGTTTTTGATAGCCCAAAGGGCGACCAGGATGCGTGGCGCGTCAGCGGCGTCATTTCCAGAAAAGTCTCAAAGAACGTGTATTTCGTCATGAGTGTAGGCCAGGATTTTGGCGTCCAAAACGAGCTCTTTGCAACGGGTAGCTTCCGGTTTGGTACGAGCGAAGGATCGGGGATCGAGCCGTCTCGTTAAATTTGATCAAACACCCCTGTTTCGTTGACGCGGTCCGTGGAGTAGAAAGACCAGCGCATTTTTGTTCTGCTATTCAAGTATTTTGAGAGCTACGCCCTCATGCACTTCCTACTTCTTCGGCTTTTCAAATTTCTTCGCGGCGTATTTCCTCTAGTTGCGGGATTATCGGCGACTATGTCTGGTTGTTGTCTGGTCAATCGGGCCTACACTCCCTTTCCAGCGGCTCATCATTCCGGGGATCCGGCGGTTTGGACGGCGGATGATGGCACCAAGTTTCCCTACCTGAAGGTTACCCCGTCCAAAGGTCAAAAGCGGCGTGGGTTGGTGGTGCTGGCGAATGGCTGGGACAGCTCCACGGAAGATTACCGGCCGCTGGCGGAACGGCTGGCCCAGCATGGTTATGTCGTCATGGGCAGCGAAATTCGCGGACAGAAATACGATCCGAACATTTTTCGTCGAGGACTCCCCGGAAGTTATCGGGACTGGGTGAAGGATTTGGAAGCCTTCAGCCGGTTCGCCCGTCATGAGTACCCGGGACTTCCGTGGTTCATTCATGCCCACAGTTTTGGCGGCTTGGTCGGGCTGGCGGCCATTGGCGATTCACATTTCGTGGAGAAGCCCCGCGGCGTCATCGTGCATTCCCCGGGTTTCCCCTTTATCGTGCAAAAAGAAAATCGCTTGGTGGGTGTTCTGCTGGCGCCCTTTTTCTGGGTTCGTATTCCGCATCTGCTGTTGGCGGAGATCAATGATACGAAACCGATGAACGATCCCGTGAAGGACGGAGTCTGGCTCCGGTCGCCCGACCGGTTGCGGTGCGGGTACACGTTGCGATTCTTCTCCGAGTGCGTGAAACTTGGCCAAGCTGCCAACGCTGCGCTGGAAGGACGCACCGTGCCCCTGCTCGCCTTGGAAGGTGGAAAAGACCGGGTCGTGACCAATGGGGACCAAGTTGCCCGGCCACTCTACACTGATTTCATGAAAAATCGGGTCGGCCGGACGCCGAATGAGTATCGCCGGTATCCCACGGAAGGCCACACGGTCTTTGTTGGCGGGGAGGGGGAACGAGCGCTGAGCGATATTCTTGCCTGGCTCGACCGGCATCGGTGAGCCGGCAAATCTCGCAGCTGGCTGGAGGCAGCGACGATCTTCCTCCCCGGCAGCCTTACTCCCAGCGCGAGTTGCGGGAGCCGGCGTAGGCGAGGAAGATGCCGATGACGACGTGGGCGGCGAGCACCCACATGCAGAGGAGGGAGCCGGCGGGGTCGGTCTGGGTGACGCTCTTCACGGCGTCGTAGTAGCGGGTGCTTTCCATGGAGCGGATGAAGCCGCTCCAGCCCCAATAGCTGGCGATGAAGATTTGCGTGAGGCCGGCAATGGCTTTGGGCAAGGCGAGGACGGCGCCGCTGAGCGGGAGCTGGAAGCCCACGAGGTAGATGCTGAGGAGCGAGGATTGCTCGGCGGTTTTCATCCACGCGGAGATGCCGAGGCACACGGAGGTGAGCGCGGCGTTGATGAGGATGAGGCTGAGCGCCTGCTCGGCGAAGCTGCCCTGGAAGCCGACGATCCAATTCACGAAGAGGGCCATCCACACGCTCTGTGCGAGGACGAGCGTGCCGAGGAAGGCGACCTTGCTCGCCACGTAGGCGAGGGGACTGAGGCCGGCGAATTTCTCCTTCTCATAAAGCGGGCGTTCGGAGGCGATTTCGCGGGCGGCATTGTTCGAGCCCATGAGCGCCAGGAGGATGACCTGGAACATGATGAGGCCGCTGACGAGCGTGCCGGCGGAGGCGATTTGCTTGAGCGCCTTGGCTTCCTGCTGGGCTTGGTCGAAGAGGGTGCCAATACCGCTATTGGCGAGGCGCTGCACCTCGGGGAGACCGTCGAACGCGAAGATGACGACGAGGCAGGGGAATCCGAAAAGGAGCGCGGCGTGGAGCAGAAGTTGGCCGCGGTCGCGGACGAAGAGCTTCCAGC
>FJVV01000828.1_pt1 | contig 11895 bp, 10 predicted proteins | sample 1011911 | NCBI WGS metagenome assembly FJVV01 (sample SAMEA3912450, study PRJEB9761) | metagenome | biome: forest; material: soil | place: USA | collected 2011-06-22 | depth 0.1 m
AACCACTGGCGGCCGATCTCGGCGTCGAAATTGAGGGCGCGCCGGTCGGCCGAAAAGGTGAGGTGGGTGGCGATGCGCCAGGGACGACGGTTGCGGGCAAGCGCCGCCGGGAAGCGATTCACCAGCACCGGATGGTCGGAGGCGAGGGGGCCGCGTTTCCAAACCTCGAGGCCGGAGCACCAGTAGGCTTCGCCGGTGGCGGAATCGACGACGGGCGAGGCGTCGAGGAAGCCGGTCTCGGGATAGTGGCGGATTTCTTGCAGTTGAAAATCAACGACAGCGAGACTGCGGCCCTGGTTGGCGTTGCCGGAGGGGGGAAACCCGCAGTAGATCCAGAAAAATCTTCCGTCAGCGGAGAAGCTCGGGCTGACGTAGTAGAACGACTGCTGGAGGGGGGCGACGCGCCGGTCGAGGATCAGGCTCTCCACGCCGGAGACGGGGTCGCGCCAAGGGACAAAGAGAGGGGATGATTCGATGGAGGGAACTGACATGGAATGGCCGGAATCGAAAGAGGCGGTATGAGGGATCACTCGCCGAACCAGAAGGCGGCCTGTGGCGTGCCGGCCTTGGGATAGGAGGTGACGTTCAGAAGGCTCTGGTCGCTGATCGCCGCCACATGCCCGTCGAGGAAGACAATGTTGGCCTTGCCGTTGTGGGGTGTCTCGGGAGCACGGCCGACGCCGATGACGCCGTTGAAGTAGTTTGTGGCGTGATCGCTATCGGTGCCGTCTCCGGCCAGTGCCACGCGGGAGGGAAGCGCGATGGAGGCGAGTGTCTTCGTGACTTCCGTAGTCGGCGCCGCGACAGTGCAAACGAGATTGCTGTTATTTAGGGAGTAGGTGCAAGGCGCGCGTTTGTTCTTAACGCTGTTGTCAATGAGCGGCTGTCCCTTCTCGTCGATTTGGATCGGGCAGCCTAGTATCTGGGTCATGCCATAGGCTTCCGCGCCGTAATATTTCGTGGCAATGCCCTGAATCCAGATATGAGTGCCGCCGTAAGCTGGGAGCCTGCCTTTGTTGTCCTGCACATCAATCATGTAGAGGTTAAAAACCTGTCGGAGATTCGACGCGCACTGGGATGCCTTGGCGCTGTCGCGAGCCCGGCCCAAGCCGACGATAAGGATGCCGGCGAGAATGCCGACAATGGCGATCACAGTCAGCAGTTCGATCAGCGTGAACGCTCCCAGCGGTCGGCTCGAAGGCGCGGAGAGAGCGGTGGCGGGGTGAAGAGGGGAACTCATGGGGAAGGGGCGGAAAACAAACCGATTCGCAGAGAAATCCCGGCGAACGCACGTAATGTATTTTAAAAATACATTTTAAGTCAAGCCGTCGCGGCAGAAAAACCGCCAGCCTGTCGTCTTTAAATCCGGCCGCGTCGAGTTTCGAGTTCCGCGCGAATCTCGATGGCGCTTTGCCGAGTAAGGGGATAAAGCCTCGTAACGACCATCGCCACACTCCAGATGATGATTGGCAACACGAGGGAGAGCATGAACATCCGCTGCAGCACCTCGGGCGGCTGTTCGGCCAGTTTGGCCTGAAAACCGGACAATTGCAGCACCAGTCCGCCACGTCTCCCTTCATCGAAAGAAGAAACAGCCACACCGCCGCGATGGTGCTCGATTCGAACACGTCCGGGGATGATCTGCAGATACGGGTGTTTCGGCGTGGTCAGAAAGTAGTTCAGCAGACGGCCGAACATGCTGCTGCCGATCATGGTCATGACCACGGTCCGCTTGTCTCATTTCTCTCTTAGCCAAGTGAAGAAGGTTATCGAGACGAAGCCCGCGTGGCAGACGCCAGTAGAAGTTGATGTATTTGTCCTACGTTTCCCACTGAGCTTGAGCCCAGCAGGAGGAAGAAGGAGATGCTTAGGAGGGACCAGAGCGGCTTGCAGCGCAGGGAGTCGCCGTGTGTCCCGCCGGCGCCTTCGGATCGCCGGTGGCGAGCGCGTCCAACCAGATCGCGAAAGCTACGGTCCAGTTTCCCGCGAGCGAGGAGCGTTTGCCAAAGAAGGCCATCACGCAGACAGCCGGGTGCGCTCGTCGTAGTTCGGGGTCATCTCCAGCTGCATGCCGCAGTAGGGCATGGACCAGCAGGCAAAGCTGGCGAAGAACGCCACGCCCACGACGGTCAGATACACCGCGCGCCCCCTGTCTCCGAGGCCGCCGGCTCCAGGGCGTGCGGGCGTTGTCGGAGATATTCCCATGATGGGGTTGGTCACCGCATCCCAGCCCCGCAAGGTCATGAGGATCACGCCGGGCACCACTGGCTCCCTGCCGAGACCGATGTTGAAGAATGGCATCCGCAAAACACCTGTCATCAGGTCCGTCGCCATGGAGTCCATGTTCACGCCGGCGCCGAATATGATCTTTTGAAGTCAGGGTATTTTATCGCTTGGCGCGATACCGGAGGTGGAATGAGACTTGGGGCGAAAGCAAAACGATCAGATGAGAAACAGCTGGCAATCCAATATGTATTTAAATGATACATGTGGGCGGTGTTTCGGATTCTTTCGTTCGCCTTTTTGCCCTCATGATTTCCTCTCCTCAAACCCTTGCCAAACTGCGTCGTGTCGAAGCGGCCTATCGTAATCTGATCCACCGGCCGGTGGCCGCGTTGTCCGCATCGGCTTTCGAGACGGACGAACATCTGTCCGCTCAACCGGGAGCGGATCGGCCTTGGGAGCCCCTTGAGGCGGGTTGGCTCTGGGGGCGATCTGGCGGAAGCGCCTGGTTTCGCGCCGAGTGGGTGGCGGAGCGTGATTACGCCGAGCCCTTGTATGTGATGGCCGATACCGGGGGCTGCGAGGCGCTTTGCTGGATCAACGGCAAGGCCTGCGGCATCTTCAACCACGCCGACTACAAGTGGCAGCGCGGAGACCATGTGGCGCTCCTGCTCGCGCCGTCGTCAAGAAAGGGCGACGTGTTTTCCGTCCTCGTGGAGGCCTACGCCGGGCACGAGATCGTCGGCCTTCATCCGGGCGACACCGCGAACACGCAGGACGCCTACCGGCCGCCTTTTGTGCGGACCTTCCGTGGCATCTCGGTGGCGCGGCGCGACGAGGAAGTGAAGGATCTCGTGATCGATCTCCATGCGGTTCGCACCCTGGTCGAGGCCTTGTCCGACCGCAGTTTCCGCCGCGGCCGGCTGCTGGCGATGCTGGACCAGGTTTACGCCGCGCTCTGGGAGGAGCCGGCCGAGATCGCGGAGGAGGTCTGGCGTGCGGGCGTTGGCCGGGCCGGTGCGCTGTTGCGCACGGAGCTGGAGAAGCGCAACGGCGACGAGGCGCCGCTGGCGGGCCTGATCGGGCACTCGCACATGGACACGGCCTGGCTTTGGACGGTGGACGAGGCGAAGCGCAAGTGCGCCCGCACCTACAGCAACGCGCTGCGTCTGATGGAGCAGTATCCCGAGTATCTTTTCGTGCAGAGTTCGGCCATCCATGCCGAGTTCATGCGTGAGCGTTATCCGGACATTTTTGAAGGGATCAAGCGGCGCGTGGCGGAGGGCCGCTGGGAGCCGAACGGCGGCGCATGGGTCGAGCCCGACGTCAACCTGGCGGGCGGCGAGGCGCTGATCCGCCAGTTCGTCATCGGCCGACGCTTCACCCGGGAGCATTTCGGCTACACCGCCGACACCTTCTGGCTGCCCGACACCTTCGGCTACACGGCCGCGCTGCCGCAGATCCTCGCCGGCTGCGACATCCGTTATTTTCTTACGACCAAGCTGACCTGGAACGAGACCAACAGCTTCCCCTACGACACTTTCTGGTGGGAGGGAATCGACGGCACGCGGGTGTTCACCCACTTCAACGACATCCACTGCGCCCCCGATCCCGGCACGCTCATCAACAAACTGGCCGGCACCGGCCCCAAGGATTTCCGCAAGACGGAGAACTGCGTCCGCCACCCGGACGTGAACCAGTCGCGTCTGGTCTCGTTCGGCCGAGGCGACGGCGGCGGCGGTCCGGATTTTGAGATGCTCGAACTGGCGCGTCGCGTTGGCGACATCGAGGGCTGTCCGCGCGGGCGCTACATGACGGTCTCGGCGTTCATGGCGCATCTGGAGGCCGAGGCGAAGCGGGCGCCGCTTTACGCAGGCGAGCTCTATGTCGAGGGGCACCGGGGAACCTTGACCGGGCAGGCGGCGATCAAGCGCCTGAACCGGCAGGCGGAATTCGCGCTGCGCAGCCTCGACTATTGCGCGGCGCGCGCACGGCTCGTCGGCGTCGAGGCGGATGCGACGCGGCTCGACACGCTCTGGCGGACTCTGCTGCTGAACCATTTTCACGATATCCTGCCGGGCACCTCGATCCCGGAGGTTCACGACCGGGCGATTTGCGAGCTCGGGGAAGTGGTCAGCGAGGCGAGGGCCTTCGCCGACGAATTGCTGGCGGCGGTCGCCGAGCCGGCGGCGGACACGCTGTCCCTCCACAACACGCTGAGCTGGCAACGCGACGCCGGGTGGATTCCCGACGGGTTGCCTGCGCCGACGGGGATCGAGACGCAGGAGATTGAGACGCCTTGGGGAGAGCGCCGGCGCGTGCTCGCGGGGCTTGCGTTGCCGCCGCTGGGCGCGAAGGCCTTCGCGACGGGCGGGACGGGGCAGGGAAGCGCGCGGCCCTCTGGCGCGGCTTCGCCTTTCTCTTTTCTCGGCGAGGAGCTGACCACTCCGCACGCCCGCCTGCGGTTTGACCGCGCGGGCCGCATTGTTTCGTGGATCGACACTGTGTCGGGCCGCGAATTGCGCAACGAGCGTGGAAACCCGCTCAACACCTTCGTCTTCGGCGAAGACATGCCCGCGGAGTGGGACAACTGGAACATCGACGAGGATCTCTCGCTGAAGCTGGCTCCGATCGAGCAGGCGGCCGAGTTCAAGGTCGTGGCGGACGGTCCCCTGCAACTGCGCCTGCGGCGGAGTCTTTCGTTCGGGCGTTGTTCCACGCTGACGCAGGACATCGTCGTGCATGCGCGGACCGCGCGGGTGGATTTCGAGACCGTGGTCGATTGGTCGGAGCCGCACCGTTACCTCGGCGTCGAATTCCCGCTCGCCATGCACGTGCCGACGGCGAGACACGAGATCCAGTTCGGTCACCAGCACCGCGTAACGCATCGGAATTTTGCCGAGGATCGGGCGCGTTTCGAGGTGAGCCAGCACAAGTGGAGTGATCTCTCCGAGACGAACTTCGGCGTGGCGCTTCTCAACGACGGCAAATACGGCCTCTCCGTGCTCGGCGGGCGCGTACGGCTCTCCCTCATGAAGGGCGGCGGGCATCCCGATCCGCGCGGGGACAAGGGGCGGCATTGGTTCACCTATTCGTTGCTGCCGCACACCGGCGGATTCTCCGTCGAGTCGGTGGTGCGTCCCGCCTATGAGCTGAACACGCCGTTGCTGGCGCATGCGGGACGAAGCCGGATGGCGAGCCCTCTTCTCGAAAGCTGCGAACCCACCGCGGTCGTGGAGACTTTGAAGCAGGCCGAATCGGGCGACGGCGTCGTGCTGCGTCTCTACGATGCCGCCGGCACCGCGTCCGCGCTGACGGTGGCTCCGGCCGCCGGTCTGGCGCTGGCCGGGGACTGCAACCTGCTCGAAGATCCGATCGAGCCCCGCGCGTGGCGGCAGCCCTTCGCGATCCGCACGGTCCGCCTGCGCGCATCCGCGCCAGCGGGCTGAGTGCCGCCGGTTTGGCGCCGGGACTTCTTGGCTGGACTGTTTGCCTTGCCCGATGGGCATGCCCCAAACCGGGCACCTCTTGCATCCGAAGCCACACGAGGTGCCCCACCGCGATCTTTCCGGGATTTAAGGCATCTGAAAAAAATGCAATTTATCGGAGTTTGGGCGGTTCCACTGACTGCATCGGCAGTCCTCTCCGGCGCCGGTGGTCTCGGGACCTGCCGAAAAGCCAAAAGACACCGATTCCGCTTCAGGGGGATGCCTCGCGTTCAGGCGGCGGGCGCGCCGTGGCCTATCCGCTGCGCGGCCGCCTGCGCGAGCAGGGCGAGCTCGGCGGCCTTGAAGGTGTGGCGCTGGCTCATCGCGCGTTCGGTGCGTTTCAGGCAGTCGAGAATCAACTCGCCGAAAAAACGGAAGCCGACCTTTCCTTTGACGTTGAGGTAATGCTCGCCGCGCTCGTCCACAATGAAGACATGATCTCCCCCCGGATCGCGGGCGAGATCGAAGCCTTTGCGCAGCTCGACATAGCCCCGATCGCCGAGGATCACCGTGCGGCTGTCGCCCCACGCCGACAGGCCGTCCGGGGTCAGCCAGTCGACCCGGATGTAGTTGGTGGCGCCGTTGTCGCCGAGGAGGCCGGCCTCGCCGAAGTCCTCCAGCCCGGGGCGGTCGGGGTTGGCGTGATTGGCCACGAGCGCGTGGGTGACGCGGGCGTCCGCCGCGCCGCTAAACGTGAGAAACTGCTCGAACTGATGGCTGCCGATGTCGCAGAGGATGCCGCCATAGCGCGCGCGATCGAAGAACCACGCCGGCCGCGCCGGCTTGTTGAGGCGGTGGGGGCCGAGGCCGATCACCTGCAGCACGCGGCCGATCGCGCCGCTCGCCAGCAGATCGGTGGCATACATGGCCGACTCCATATGGAGCCGCTCGCTGTAGTAGACGGCGTATTTTCGCCCCGTGCGGGCGACGACGGCTTTCGCCTCCTCCAGCTGGCCGAGCTCGGTGAAGGGTGTTTTTGCCGTGAAGTAGTCCTTCCCTGCGTTCATGATCTCGCGGCCCAACGCGCCGCGGAGATCGGGAATCGCGGCCGAGGTCACGAGCCCCACCTCGGCATCGTCGAGGATTTGTCCGAAGGAGCTGGCGACCCGCGCGCCCGGATATTTTGCCGCGAAGGCGGCGGCCTTTTGCGGGTCGGAATCGTAGACCCACTTCAACGTCGCGCCCGCGGCGGTCAACCCGTCGCACTGGCCGTGGATATGGCCGTGGTCGAGATGGCTGGCGGCGATGACGAACTCGCCCGGACGGACGGCCGGGGCGGGGAGTTTCGAGGGGAGGAGGTCCGCGTAGGCGGGGGGGCGAGGCATGGGGCGCGAGTGTTCGCGTTGAAAAATGTGGACATGAAAAAGGCCCCCATCCGCAGGAGGGGGCCCGGTTGGCAATCTGAGAGCTTAGTCGGGGAGGACGACGCTCACGGACTGGATCCACGGACTCGGCAGTTTGTCCGGGGTAAATTTTTTGATGGTGATGCCGCTCCACTCCTTGGGCAGGTTCACGGGGATGTCGATGTTCACGGGAGCGTTCTTCGCGGCGTCGGCGGGGATGGTCAGCTTGCCGACGGGATCCTTGCCGCCGCCGACGATGTAAACGCCGTAGGTCGCCGTGGGCTCTCCAGTGTTGAAGACGGTGACGCGGACCACGGCGGGACCGGGAGGCGTCGCCAGCCCCATCCAGTAGCTCACGTAGCCCCACTGGCTCATACTGCCGGTCACCCGTGCCACTTCCGTATTGGCGAAGGTCTTGGTTTCCATGGAGCCATCAGCCACGGCCTTGTGGCCATCGCCTTTATTCGCGGCAGAACCGTCAAGATGCTGGTAGGCGGTTTCGGCCAGAGCGAACGAACTCGCGAGGAGAAAGGCGGAGACAAACAGAATTTGTTTTTTCATAGGGTAGAGATATGTATTGAAAAGAAACAATGTGATATGACAAGAATTTTTTGATTCTTCATTCATAGTTAAAGGCTTAAGCCCTTGGATTGCCCGATTAAATGTTTTTTAAAGATACATGTATGGACGTCGCCGGAGATCTTTTACTATGCATTTTCTTCAAAACTTTTTTATCCCCCTCATGGGAGGCGGCTTCTGGTGATAAGAGACGGAGCGTATGGGAATGGCCTTAGAAACCCTGAACGACAGAGGAGGAACACGTCTGAACCAGGCCGCGGCGACCGGCTACCATCGCGCGCTGTTCGCGTGCCTGAGCTGGCTCCAGGAGGCGCCCGGCGTTTTTTCGCGGAGGGCGCCTGGGCGTTGAGCCCGGGGCGGGCGGCGTTGACCGTCTGCCGTTCTTAAAGATCGACGGAGCGCAACCAGTCGCGCACGGCGACGTTGACGCTCCACGCGTCGGCGAGCGGTTGGCCGGTGAAGGGGAGCACGGGCATGTAGCCGGGTGGACCGGCCTCGGGCGTGAGGGTGAAGCTGTCGCGGCCTTCGGAGCGGGCCCGAGCCAGAATGGGCCGCCAAAGATCGAGATAGCGTGCGCGGAGCCCGGACCACTCCGGAGCCAGCGGATGCGCCACTTGGGGGCCTTGGGGAAAGCCGATGCGGGCGTGGATATGGTCCGCGCGTCCTTGGGCCAGGGCCAGCGTGGCGGACTGGTTTTCCAGCGTGGATTCGTGCACGCACATCCAATGGGAAAAATCGGCGGTGAGACGCAGCTCGGGCAGCGCCTCCAGGAGGCGGCGGGTGTCGGGGCCGGAGAACGTGGGGCGGCCTCGGTGGGTCTCGATGCTGATGGGCAGGCCGGCGCGGGCGGCGGCGAAGGCCTCGATGTGAAGCGCGAGGTTATGCTCGAAGGGAAACACATCGCAGCCGAGGTGGACGTTGGCGCGCACCGCGCCGACGGCGCAGGCGAGGTCGAGCTGGCGCAGGAAGGAGTCGCGGTGCGCGCCGGGGTCGTCGCCATGGGTGACGATCTGGGCGAGGCAAAACAGACCGCGCTCTTGGTGTGCCTGCCGGATGCGGGCGGAGGGCTCGGTTTGCTGCTCGAGGTGGAGTTCGCTGCCGTCGAAGCCGTCGGCGACGACACGGTCGAGGTAGGCGTCGAGCGAGAGGGCGGGGACCTCCCATTTCGACTTGGTGAATAGGATGCGCACGTGGCGTTGGGAAGGCAGGGATCAGCGCGCGGAGTGAACAGCGTCCGTGGGCGGTGTTTCCTTCAGGTCGGGGCGCACGCCTTCGTAGGTTTCGTGCCAAGCCAGCAAGGCCGGGTCGGGCGCGCGGCCGCGCGAGGCGCAGTAGGCGCGGTAGAGATCGGGCCACCAGTTGCGGTGGGCGGTCAGCCCTTCGTCGCGCCAGCGGTGCCAGTGGTCGGCAATGCGGCTCCAGTTCCCGTCTCCATAGCGGATAGCTTCGGCGGGAGAGGGCATGGCGGCGACATACCAATCGCGGCCGATCTTGGCGTGGAGGACTTCGTCGGCCCAGTCGTAGTCCTGGAAGGTCGTGGCGAGGGGGCTGCCGGCTTCCCGGCTGACCTCCCATTCGTGGCGCTTGCCGGTCTTGGGCATGAGGCCTTGTTCGATAAAGTAGAGGACGGAGTGGCGCTCGATGGGGGAGAGGTTGAGGTTGAGTGAGCGCGACCAGGTGGAGTTGACCATGACGAGCGAGGGCCAGTCGAGGCCGAGGCTGACGAAGCCGACCTCGCCCATCATGGCGTGGCGGGCCTCGTCCCAGAGCTGGCGGGTCATGTCGCGATAATAATGCCAGGGCTTGCCCTTGGTTTCGGTGATGATGCTGGCCATCATCTCGGGCACGTCGATTTCGCGGAGGCGCTTATAGTAGAGCATGAGCACCTTGAGGTCGGCGGGCTTGGTTTCGTCGTAGAGGAACTTTTCGGCGTTGACGCCGAGGTTGCAGGGGTCGGGGAAGCGTTCGTCGCGGCGGGGTTCGCCGTCATAGCGGAAGGGTTTGCCCGAGTAGTAGCGGCCGGGTTCGTTCGCGGCGGCGGGCGCGGAACCGTCGAGGCCGCCGGCGGCGGCGAGGCAGATGTCGAGGAGGGCGAGCCACTGGGCGGTGGCGCCGGCGGGGAGGCCGTAGGCGGCCAGCGCGGCTTCGCCGTAGGCGTTGATCTCGTCGATGTCGAGAAGGGCGATCTTGCAGGCGCGGATGGACGGCGCGTCGGCGAGCGGGTGCGCGGCGGCGACGTACGCGCGGAGGGCGTCGCGCAGGGAGGGGAAGGCCTTCAGATAAAGGCCGGCAAGGAGGTCCTCGGTGGAAGGCGCGGCGAGGATCTCGTCGAAAAAGACGGCGAGCGCGGGATGGGGGATTTTTTCCAGGCCGAGCGGCGGCTCGCGCATTTCGCCGACGCGTTCGCGGAAGAGGGTGTCGGCCTCGGCGGCGAGGTAGCCGTGGCGGGAGAAAGCCATCTTGAGCTCGTAAACCGGCTCGGCGGTAAGGCGCGCGATGCAGATCTGGTGCAGGCGCCAGCAGGCGTAGTGAAAGCGCTTCAGGCGGGCGACGGCGACCTCCACGTCGAGACCGGGGCGAGCCGCTTGATCGAAGCTGGCGAGACCGACGAGGGGCGGCAGATTTTTATGGGAGTGATAGGGGCCGGGGGACGACATGACGAAGAAGGAGATTAAATAAGGGGGATAAGAAGAGGCAGTATAGCGTGGCTCCCGAACGCTGTCGTTTGAGGATAAGGCAAAAAAATATGGTTTTGGAGCGTTTATGTGGCCATAGCTATGGAAACAAGGCGATGAAACCGATCCTGGAAAAACCCCGGCTGGATACGGAGCGAAGCTCGTTGGTGGCTTTTGTGCGAAGCGGCCGGGTGTTCGTCTGGAACTGGCACCATCATCCGGAGTTCGAGCTGACTTGGATCCGGCGCGGCCGAGGAAAACGTCTGGTGGGCGACCATCAGGAGGATTACGCCGAGAGCGACCTTGTGCTGCTCGCCCCCGGGGTGCCGCACACATGGGCCTCCCAAGGCGGACGCGGTTCCCTCGCGCAGCAGGCGGTGGTGGTGCAGTTCGGCTCGGAATGCTTTCCGCCAGAGTTGTTGAGACGCCCGGAGTTTCTCGGAGTGACGCGCCTGCTGGCGGATGCCGCGCGAGGTCTGGCGTTCCCGCCGGCCGTGGCGCGCCGGGCGGGAGCGGCGATGATGAGGCTTACCGAACGCGACGGAGTGACCGCTTGGTCGGAGTTAGCCGCGGTGCTGGACGCGTTGGCGAAGAGCGGCGAGGGCCGGCCGCTGGCGTCGGTACGTCACGCCGGCCGGCGCGGACGAAGCGGGGAGCGGCTGGACCGGGTGCATGCCTTGATCGAGGACAGCTACCGCGAATCGGTCCCGCTCGCGGCGGCCGCGCGGCGGGGCGGGCTGAGCGCGTCGGCGTTGACGCGTCTGCTCCGCCGCCGCACCGGCCAAAGCTACGTACAGGTCAGAAATGCGCGCCGGGTGCAGGAGGCGTGTCGTCTGCTGACCGAGACGGACTGGCCGGTGGCGACCGTGGCGCTCGAGGCGGGGTTCGAAAACCTGGCGCACTTTCACCAGATGTTTCGACGCCTCATGCAAACGACGCCAAAAATTTACCGGCAATTGCACGAAGCGCCGGAGCGGCAGGGGACATCCTGACCGCGACCGACGGCAGCTCTCGCTCGTCCGCCAAAGCCGCGGACGTGGGGATGGCTAGTCGGCATTACAAGACTCATGGCGAGAGACCGGTGTGAGATCATGATCGCGGGACATGTCATTCTGGCAGCNCCGCCCGCCGCAGCGAGCACATGGTCAAGTGGAACGGATGCCTCCGCATCGGCAAAGGCTGGACGGTTGTTTACAGAGGCCGTCAAAGGATCCGGCAAAGCGGTTACCGTTCCGCCTTCAACAATAGCAGCCAGGATTCCGCGGTGGGTTTGACGATTAAATCGGTTCCGGGAGCAATCGCCGCGGCGGAGGTCGCGCCGTTTCGTGGATTGAACCAGGTCGCTCGCCCAAGGCCTCCCGCGATCGGCTTCGTCAGACGAATCGCGTCGCCTTTGCCCGAATAGACAAGGGTTGCGCGCCCGTCGGCCGCGAGGCACCAGGCATTCTCGGCCAGGGTGTCATCCGGTTTCATGGCGGGCAGCACATCGCCGCACTGCGTTCCGATGAAGCGGTAAAACGCGGCGTCATCACGCGGTTCGCCATCCTGCCGGGGATTCCATTCGGTGTCGACCGCGCCCGCGCCGCC
>FJVV01000714.1_pt1 | contig 11828 bp, 7 predicted proteins | sample 1011911 | NCBI WGS metagenome assembly FJVV01 (sample SAMEA3912450, study PRJEB9761) | metagenome | biome: forest; material: soil | place: USA | collected 2011-06-22 | depth 0.1 m
AAGCCTTTCATCGCCGTCAACTGCGCCGCCATCCCCGACAATCTCATCGAGAGCGAGCTCTTCGGCCACGAGAAGGGTTCGTTCACCGGCGCGACCGGCCAGCGTTTCGGCAAATTTGAACTCTGCGACGGCGGCACCATCTTCCTCGATGAGATCGGTGACATGGCCCTCGCCACGCAGACGAAAATCCTGCGTGTCCTCCAGCAGGGCGAGATCCAGCGCGTGGGCGGCACCGATACGATCAAGGTCGACGTCCGCATCATCGCCGCGACCAACAAGGATCTCGAAGAAATGGTGAAGGCGAAGACCTTCCGCGAAGACCTTTATTACCGCCTCAATGTCGTGCGCATCAAGATGCCCGCCCTGCGCGAACGCGTGGACGACGTCCCGCAGATTCTCGATTTCTGCATCCAAAATCTCGTGAAGCAAAAGAAGGCCCGCGTGAACAAGGTCTCACCCGAAGCCCTCGCCGTGCTCACCCGCTACCGCTGGCCGGGCAATGTGCGCGAACTGGAAAACGTGATCTACCGCAGCGCGGTCATCGCGCAGGGTGACACCATCCTGCTCAAGGACCTTCCATTGGAAATCCGTGATTCGGTGGGCGTGCCACCGCTCGCGCCATCCACCGCAAACAACGGTGGAGGCACATCCGTCCCCTTTGAGACGGCGCGCACAGCCTCGTCGGAAAGCACGGCCCTCGCGACCGCAAAAATTGTCGCCGAGAGCATTGCCTCGGGTGAACCCGCGCTGACCGTCGAACGCGCCTTGGATTTTTTGCATGTGCAGCTCAGCGAGCTCGAGGAGCCGATCATGGAGCGTCTCGAACGCGAAATGATCATCCGCGTGTTGGCCGCCACCGAGGGCAACTTGCTCAAGGCGTCGGAAAAACTCGGCATGACCCGCGCAACCTTGCGCAAGCGGGTGGACGAACTCGGCCTGAAGATTTGATCGGGAAAACGACCGGCGACGGGTTTTATCTGGAAAGCTGGAAATCAGGGCCGAACAGGAATCAGCCATGGCCGATCCGAAAGTCCGCTTCCAGATTTCCAGGCATAAAAAGAGCCGACTCAGGTCGGCTCTTCGTTTTGAGGGGAATCGGCGGGCTTCCCCTTACTTCTTGAACCCGTCGGGGTTCTCCGAGTGCCACTTCCAGGCGGTCGCGACTAGGGGCTCGATGGTCTTGAATTTGATCTCCCAGCCGAGCTCCGTGATGGCCTTGGTCGAGTCGGCGTAGAGCGCGGGCGGATCACCGGCGCGGCGCGGCGCGACCACGGTCGGGACTTTCTTGCCGGTGACTTTTTCGACGGCCTTGATGACTTCGAGGACGGAGGTGGGTGTGCCGGTGCCGAGGTTGTAGAAGAGCGCGGTGCCGGGCTTGTCCAGCTTGTCGAACACGGCGATGTGGGCGCGGCTCAGGTCGTCCACGTGCACGTAGTCGCGGAGACAGGTGCCGTCCGGGGTGGGGTAGTCGGTGCCGAAGATCTGCACGTTCTCGCGCTTGCCGACGGCGGCGTCGATGAGGAGCGGAATGAGATGGGTCTCGGGGTTGTGCTGCTCGCCGATGGTGCCGTCCTCGGCCGCGCCGGCGGCGTTGAAGTAGCGGAAGGCGGCGAAGCTCAGGCCGTAGGCGCTGGCGAATGCCTTGAGGGCGTTCTCCATGTCGAGCTTGGTCTGGCCGTAGGGGTTGATCGGGGCCTGGGGCATCGTCTCAACCAAGGGCATCTTTTCCGGGATGCCGTAGGTCGCGCAGGTCGATGAGAAGACGAACTTCTTCACGCCTGCCGCCATCATCGAGCGCAGCAGGTGGAGCGGAGCGGCGACGTTGTTGAAGTAGTATTTGAGCGGATCGGTGACGCTCTCGCCCACATAGGCGTAGGCCGCGAAGTGCATCACGAGGTCGATCTTCTCCTTGCGAAGGATTTTTCCGACTTCGCTCTCGTTGCCGAGATTGGTCGGGTAAAAGGGGATGTCCTTCGACACCGCCGCGCGGTGTCCGAAGATCAGGTTGTCGAGCACCACGGGATTGTGGCCCGCGGCAACCAATTGCCTGACACAGTGACTGCCGATGTATCCGGCGCCTCCAACAACAAGAACGTTCATATGGGAATGATCGTTGTATTGCTTTTGAGGCATGGTTGGCTAGCGATTTCCTTCCCCATGGCTTACAAACCCGCCCGCATCGTCATCACCGGAGTCGGTCTGACCGCGCCCAATGGCGACACCCTCGCCCAATTCCGCCACAATCTCCTGAACGGCGTGGCGGGCATCGAGAAGAAGGAGATTCGCTACATGGGAGAATGTCTGGCCGGCATATGCCACTACGACCCGCTCAAATACCAAAAGAAAAAAGAACTGCGCGTGGGCACGAGGGCCGGCTCCATTTCCATCTACTGCGCCCACGAGGCGATGGCCGACAGCGGCATCAACTTCGCCGCCTTCCCGAAGGATCGCGTCGGCATCTACGTGGGCTGCACGGAGCATGGCAACGTCGAGACGGAAAACGAGATCTACGCCATCTCTAAGTTCAATTACGACACGAAGTATTGGTCGCATTACCACAACCCCCGCACCGTCGCCAACAACCCCGCCGGCGAGGTCTCGCTGAGCATGGGCATCACCGGTCCCGCCTACACGATCGGGGCCGCCTGTGCCGCCGGCAACATGGGCCTGATCCACGCCGCCCAGATGCTCCGTCTCGGCGAAGTCGATCTGGCGATCTGCGGCGGCATCAGCGAGAGCATTCACACCTTCGGCATCTACGCCGGCTTCAAGTCCCAGAACGCACTCGCCACCCACGCCGATCCGCTGAAGGCCTCACGTCCCTTCGACAAGGCCCGCAACGGCATCGTCATCTCCGAAGGCGGCGCGCTCTACACGCTAGAACGCCTCGACGATGCGCTTGCCCGCGGGGCGAAAATCTACGGCGAGATCGCCGGCTACTGCGTCAACTCCGACGCCTCCGACTACGTTCTCCCCAATCCCGGCCGCCAGGCCGAGTGCGTGCGCAAGGCGCTCGTCTCCGCCGGCCTGGAGGCGAAGGACATCCACATCGTCAACACCCACGCCACGGCCACGCCGCTCGGCGACATCCAGGAGTGCGAGGCGATCCGTGCGGTCTTCGGCGACGGCTGCCCCGACACCTACATCAACAACACCAAGAGCTTCATCGGTCACTGCATGGGCGCGGCCGGCGCGCTCGAACTGGCGGGCAACCTGTCGTCCTTTGACGACCTGATTGTTCACCCGACGATCAACGTGGACGACCTTGACCCGCTGTGCGCGTTGCCCGGCCTCGTTTTAAACACGCCAAAAAAGGTTGGTCGGGTTGACGCCATCCTCAACAACTCCTTTGGTATGTTGGGCATAAATTCCACGTTGATTGTGAAACGCTTTGTGCCCTAACTTCGCCCCTTACACACGTTCCATGACCAAAGACGAAACCAAGCAGGCAGTTCTCGACATCATCGCCGACATCGCGCCGGACGAAGATATTTCCAATCTCAAGGGCGACGTCCGTCTCCGCGACCAGATGCAGTTGGATTCGATGGACTTCCTCGACATCGTCATGGAGCTCCGCAAGCGCCACAACATCGAGGTCCCCGAGGCCGACTATCCCAACCTCGCCACCCTCGACAGCTGCGCCGACTACCTTACGCCCAAGTTCGCCGCCCTCGGCAAATAAACGCCTCGTCGCAACCCAACCTTCCGGGCCTGACCTCATGTCAGGCCTTTTTTGCGCCCCCTGTGAACACCGCCACCCACTACGACGTCGCCATCATCGGCGCGGGCATGGCCGGCCTCGCCGCCGGCATCCGGCTGGCGCACTTCGGCAAGAAGGTGTGCATCTTCGAGCGCCACAACGCCGTCGGCGGGCTCAACAGCTTCTACAGCATCGGCGGACGCAAATACGACGTGGGCCTCCACGCCATGACCAACTTCGTGCGTCCCGGCGTGAAGGGCACGCCCCTCGGCAAACTCCTCCGCCAGCTCCGCATCGAGCGCGACGAGTTCGCCCTCTGCGAGCAGAAGCGTTCCCGCGTCGCCTTCGGTCCGCATGGCGAGACGTCGCTCACCTTCACCAACGACTTCGCCGTCTTCGAGTCCGAGGTCGCCCAGAAGTTTCCCGCCCAGATCGACGGCTTCCGCCGCCTCGTCGCGCTCATCAGGACCTACGATGACGTCTCCCTCGGCGCCGTGCCCGAGTCCGCCCGCGCCGTCGTCCGCCGCCACGTGAACGATCCGCTATTGGAGGACATGCTGTTTTGTCCGGTCATGTATTACGGCAGCGCCACCGAGCGCGACATGGAGTTCGGCCAGTTCGTCATCATGTTCAAGGCCCTCTTCCTCGAAGGCTTCGCCCGTCCCTTCGACGGCGTGCGCGTCATCCTGCGCGTCCTCCTTGAGAAATACCGTGAGGCCGGCGGCGAGCGTCGCATGAAGTGCGGCGTCAAAGAAATCGTCTCCCGCGAGGGCAGGGCATCCGCGCTCCTCCTCGATGACGGCACCGAGGTCACCGCCACCCACGTCATCAGCACCATCGGCGCGCCCGAGACCGAGCGCCTGCTGGCGAACATCCAACGCCCAACTTCCAACGCCCAATTTCCAACTCCGGGCCACGGTCCCTCAACTCTCAACGCTCAACTCTCAACTCCTGCCCCGACCGGCGCCCTCAGCTACTGCGAGACCATCACCGTGCTCGACCGCCAGCCGGCCGCGCTGGGCTGGGGCGACGACACCATCGTATTCTTCAACGATTCCGAAAAGTTTACCTACGCCGCCAGCGAGCAGCAGGTCGATGTCCGCAGCGGCGTCATCTGCATGCCCAACAACTTCGACTTCGGCCCCGGCCGCGAACTGCCCGAGGGACTCTTCCGCTGCACGTGCCTCGCGAGCTATCCGCAGTGGGCGCACCTGCCGGAGGATGTCTATCGCGCCGACAAGGCCCGCTGGTATGCGGAGATCCAGCGCAGCGCCCAACGCTTCCTGCCGCCTCTCCCGTCACCCGGTGCGCTCGCCGCCGCCACGCTCGCGACCGACATGTTTACGCCGCGCACCATCACCAAGTTCACCGGCCATGCCGGCGGGGCGATCTACGGCTCGCCGGTCAAGATCCGCGACGGCCGCACCTCGCTCTCCAACCTCTACCTCGCCGGCACCGACCAGGGGTTTCTCGGAATTGTCGGCGCCATGCTCAGCGGCATCTCGATGGCCAATTTTCACATCTTGCAGGCGCGCGCCTGATGACCTGGATCGCCGCCAGCCTTCTCTCCGCCTTCTTTCTCGGTCTCTACGACCTCAGCACCAAGCACGCGGTGCGCGACAACGCCGTCCTGCCCGTGCTATTCCTGGCCAACGTGTGCAGCACGGTCGTGTGGCTCTCCATCCTCGCGGTCAACGCCGCCGTGCCCGGCGGACTCCCGCCCATTCTCCACGTTGATTCGCTCACGCTCGGCCAGCACCTCCAGCTCCTGCTCAAGTCCGCCATCGTCGCCGCCTCGTGGGTGTGCAGCTACTTCGCCGTCAAAAACCTCCCCGTGTCCATCGCCGCGCCCATCCGCGCCACCGGCCCCATGTGGACGCTCTTCGGCGCGCTCATCGTGCTCGCCGAGCGGCCCACGTGGATGGAGATCACCGGCGTGATGATCACCCTCGTGGCGTTTCTCGGCCTGTCGCTGGCCGGCGCGCGCGAGGGCATCCACTTTCACCGCAACAAATGGGTCGGGTTCCTCCTCTGCGGCACGCTCATCGGCGCGGTGAGCGGACTCTACGACAAGTTTCTCCTCGGCCGGTCCGGCTTCACCGCCGCCACCGTGCAATGCTGGTTCTCCATCTACCTCGCGCTCCTGTTCCTCCCGCTGGCCGTCGGCTGGAAACTCCGCTGGTGGCCGCGCAACGTGTTCCACTGGCGCTGGAGCATCCCCGGCATCTCGTTCGGTCTGCTCGTGGCCGACTTCCTGTATTTCGACGCGCTGCGCGACCCCGCCGCGCTCGTGTCGCTCGTGTCGAGCTTCCGCCGCGGCAGCACGCTGGTGGCCTTTGCGGGCGGCTTGTGGCTTTTCGGCGAGCGCTATAACCGGCCCAAGCTTTTTGCGGTGATCGGGATTGTTGTCGGCATTGTGCTGACCGTGCTGGGATGAGCCGATAAAAGCCCCTTGCGCCCGCGCCCGGCGCGCCTTCACTCATTCCCTTTACCCGCATGGCTTACGACTGGCTCAAAGGTGTCGCAGATGAATACGACGTGATCGTCATTGGCTCCGGCCTTGGCGGACTCACGGGCGCCAACGTCCTCGCGAAGGCCGGCCACAAGGTCCTGCTCCTCGAGCATCATTACCAATACGGCGGTCTCGCCACGTGGTTCACCCGCAAGGGTGGACATATTTTCGACATCTCTCTCCACGGGTTTCCCAGCGGCATGATCAAGAGCTGCCGCCGCTACTGGACGAAGGAGATCGCCGACTCGATTCACCAGCTCAAGGACGTGCGTTTCGTGAATCCGCAGATGGATGTGTGGACCACTTTTACCCGCGAGGACTACACCCGCGTGCTGGTCGAGCAGTTCAAGCTGCCACGCGAACAGGTCGAGTCCTTCTACGACTACCTGCGGGCGATGAATTATTACGATAACAATCCCGAGACCACGGGGCAGATGTTCGAGCGGTTCTTCCCCGGGCGCGCCGACGTGCACCGCCTGCTCATGGAGCCGATCTCCTACGCCAACGGGTCAACCTTCGACGACCCGGCGATCACCTTCGGCATCGTGTTTTCCAACTTCATGGGCGCAGGGGTCTTCACCTTCCAGGGCGGCTCCGACCTGCTCATCGAAAAGATGGTGGCCGAGCTTCAGAGGAACGGCGTCGAACTCCGTAAAAAAGTCCTCGTCGATCGCATCCTTGTCGAAGAGCGCGACGGCAAGAAAGTCGCCTGCGGCATCATCGCCAAAAGCGGCCGCGTCATCCGCGCCAAGGCAATCCTATCCAACGCCAACATCAAGAACACCATCTTCCGTCTCGCGGGTGAGGAGAATTTCCCCGCCGACTTCGTCGAGCAGGCGAGGGCGGTGCGCATCAACAGCAGCTCATGCCAGGTGTATCTCGGCATCCGCAAAGGCGAGAGCATCCCGCACATCGGCGACCTGGTGTTCACGTCCGAAGCGCCGACCTACAGTCCGCAGGAGTTGACCTCGCTGCACACCACGAGCCGCACGTTTTCTGTGTATTATCCGGAGACGCGTCCGGGCACCGGCCGCTATACGGTGGTGGCGTCGCTCAACGGTCAATATCCGGACTGGAACGCCCTTTCGTCCGAGGACTACGAAAAGCACAAGGAGCGCATGATCGAAGAGAGCATCGACGCCCTCGGAAAATACATCCCCGACGTCCGCGCAAAGATAGACTGGAAGGAAGCCGCAACCCCGCGCACCATCGAGCGCTATACGACGCACATGAGTGGCACGTCGTTTGGCACGAAGTTCGAAGGCCTGTCCGTTTCGATGAACCTTTCCGAAAAGCTTCCCGGGCTCTTCCATGCAGGCAGCGTGGGCATCATCATGTCGGGCTGGCTGGGGACGATCAATTACGGCGTCATCACGTCCAACAAGATCGACAAATACCTGTTTGCGCTAAAGCGGTCTCCTGTAGCGGGCGCCCAAGTATAATAAAATCCCGGGGCTGCGGGCCCGATAATTGCATTGGCGGGGCTCACCGTGTGCCGTTGCCACCATGGAGGTGGCGCGCATACCGCATTGCATCTGCCTATGAACGTATCGAGTTACGCATCATCTATAGACTCACATCCGGGAAGTTTCAACGCACCGCGAGGCGTGCGGCGATTGTTGTTGGGCTTGTTCGCGTATTTGTTCGGTGCGGCTTTTGTTTTTGCCGCCGAACCGCCCGCAACCATCCGCGTGGTCGTGGATGCCAACTATCCGCCCTATGTGTTTATGGACGGCGATGGCCGTCCGCAGGGCATCCTGATCGACCAGTGGCATCTCTGGGAGCAGAAAACCGGGGTAAAGGTGGAGATCATTCCGCTGGACTGGGCCGAGGCGCTCCGGCGCATGAAGGCGGGCGAGTTCGACGTCATCGACAGCATTTTTAATACACCGGAGCGCTCCGCATGGCTGGACTTCACCGCGCCTTACGCGCGCATCGATGTCCCCATTTTCTTCGACCGGCGCATCTCAGGCATCGTGGATTATGCCTCGTTAAAGGGGTTCACCGTCGCCGCGAAGGAAGGGGATTACGCCGTCGATCAGCTCAGGCAAAACGGCATCACCAACCTGCAGCTGTATCCCAGTTACGAGAAGATCGTGCAGGCCGCCGCCGAGCGTAAGGTCAGCGTGTTCGTCGTGGACGCACCCTGCGCCTATTACTTTCTCAACAAGCTCGCGATTCAGGACCAGTTTCGAGCTTCCGCACCGGTGAACGTGGGCATGGTTTCCCGCGCCGTAAAAAAAGGCGACGCCCGGTTGCTGAAGGTGATTAACGAAGGTTTCGCATCCATCACGCCGGATGAACTCTCGGGCATCGACGCCAAATGGATGGGCTTGCCGATCAATGACGGACACGTCCTGCGCACCATCGCCTATAGCACGGGCGCGGCGGCTGTGATCATTCTGGGCCTGATCGGCTGGAACTGGATTCTCAGCCGTCAGGTCGAGCGACGGACCCGTTCCCTGCGGGAGAGTGAAGGCCGCCTGGCCACCGAAAAAAATTTCACCAATGCGGTGCTTGAAAATGCCGGCGTGCTGGTCGTCGTGCTGGGGCCGGAGGGATGCATCCACCGCTTCAACCATGTCGCGGAGCAGATCAGCGGATATCGCTTCGAGGAGCTCGAGGGACGGTCCCTGTGGGAAACCGCGATCCTGCCACCGGAGGAGTTGGAGGATGTCCGCACCCACGCTTTTGCAGAAGTATGGGACAATGCACCGCTCACCAAGCCCGGCCGCTATACCAACCATTGGGTGACAAAGGCCGGGGACCGGCGTCTTATCGACTGGTTCAACACGGTGCTGTGCGACGCCGATGGTCATCCCCAGTTCATGGTCGCCATCGGCGTGGACATCACCGAGCACCAAAAGGCCGAGGCCACCCTGCAGGCGAGCGAGGAGCGGTTCCGCGAAGTGGTGGAAAATATCCAGGAGGTGTTCTGGGTGACCGATGCTGACGACCAGATTCTCTATGTCAGCCCGGCCTACGAAAAAATCTGGGACCGGCCCGTGGATACGTTCGTCGATTCATGGCGCGAAAGCCTCCACAAGGCTGATCGCGAGCGTGTCATCCACCGGGCCGCCACGGCTCCGAAAACCGAACCGAGGAATGACACTTACCGTATCATCCGGCCCGATGGCGGCGTGCGCTGGATTTATGAGCAGACTTTCCCCGTGAAGGATGATTCCGGGACGGTTCTGCGCACCGTGGGCACCGCCGGGGACATCACGGAGAGAAAGGCGCTGGAAGAGCGGTTTCTCCGGTCCCAGCGCATGGACGCCATGGGCTCGCTCGTCGGTGGCATCGCGCATGACCTTAACAATATTTTCTCACCCGTGCTGATGCTGTCCTCCATGTTGAAGGTCACGTTGCCCGATGAGCGGAACCGGAAACTCATGGCCATGCTGGAGACGAATTCCCAGCGCGGGGCGGAAATCATCCGCCAGTTGCTGACCTTCAGCCGCGGTTCGGCGGGGGATCGCGTGACCGTTCGTCCCGCCGCGATGGTCGAGGAAATCGCCAACATCGTGAGGGAAACCTTTCCGCGTGGAATCGTCTGCGAGACCTGGGTGGCGGAGAATGTTCGTCCGCTGCTCGTCGATTCCACCCAGTTGCACCAAGTCCTGCTGAACCTCTGCGTGAACGCCCGTGACGCCATGCTTGAAGGAGGCCGTATCACGATCACGGCCTGCAATCTGGACTTGGATGAAACCGAGGTGGGCGCCATCACCGAGGCCCAGCCTGGCGAGTACGTGAGGTTTGACGTGGCGGACACCGGTGCGGGTATTCCGGAGGGAATCATAGCGCGCATTTTCGAGCCGTTTTTCACCACCAAGTCCCTTGGCAAGGGCACGGGGCTGGGCCTGGCCACCGTGCTGGGAATCGTGCGCGGACACGGAGGTTTCGTCACGGTGAGCAGCCCGCCGGGGCGTGGCTCCGTGTTCAGCGTATGTTTCCCGTCCGCCGGCCATGGGGCCTCATCAGGGGCGGTGACCGAGCTTGGTCTCAAGCTTATCGGGGCTGGAAAACTGATCCTGGTGGTGGACGACGAAGACTCCATCTGCATGGCGACGAAATTCGTTTTGGAGAACAATGGGTTTTCGGTCCTCACTGCCGAGAGCGGCGAGGAAGCCTTGAAACTCTGCCGTGCAAACGCGGAAGTTTCGCTCGTGATCACCGATATCATGATGCCGGGCATGACTGGCATCGAACTCATCACCGAGCTGCGGCGGTCGCATCCGGACATTCGCGTCATCGCAACGACCGGCATGGTGCCGGAGGCCATGCAGCACGCGCTGACCTCCCTCGGCGTGGTGCATATCCTCCAAAAACCCTGTCCGACCCAGAACATGCTGGATGCGATCCGGCGTGAAATGAGAGAAACGGCTTGAGTTTCCGCAAAAACGCCGGCGCCAAAAAACGGAACCAATCGTTCCTCTCGTTGCCTATGGAGAAATGACGTCGTCCATTTCTAACGTTGGCCATCGCCTGTTCCGAACCGGCGCCCGTGGAGTCTTGGGAGCGGCCGGTTTTTCCCTTCTCCTCGCTGGTTGCGCCACCACTCCATCCGATACGGTTTTGCTAAAGGAAATACCTGGCGTGCCCGACGCCTACCGTGTCCCCCGTGAAAACGATATTCCTTACGCCAAGAATGTCGTTTATGTGCCCGGCGACGCCCGGTTTGCCCTGAATCTGGAGGCGATCAACACCGGATGGCTTCACCAGCGGCAAGTCACTCGCGACCCGTCCAAACCTTCGCCCTTCGACCGCTCTCCCGTCCTTGCCGGCAAAGACCTATGGGTGCTGGTCAACGCCCGGAGCCTGTCAGGCGACGACGCGCTGGCGCTCCACGCCAAAACCATTTCACGTGCCCTCGCGGTGAAATCCGGCATGCGTTCGTTCGGACTCATTCCGTTGAGCGCCGACGAAAAAAACCTGTTCGCGCTCGAAGCCGACACCGATTACGAAGTCAGCCTGCGTATCTATGAAGTCGATGCCGTAGCCTTTGAGCGGATTGCGGCCGGCTATCATCAAGCGAATCCCGGACTTTCCGGGATGGCGGTGGATGCGTGGAGCACGGTGCGCTCCATGACGAAGGCGCTGGTGGGTGAGTCCGGGCTTAGGACCATGCACACAAACCCGGGCGAATCGTTTCCGGTCGAACCCATGCTGCGCGAGGCCGGCGCGGTTCTGCAATTTGAAGGCGATTTTTCGATCTTCCGCAACGAGACCCGTCTTGCCCCTTCCAAACCGGACGGAACCGCGCAGGTCCTGTCACAACGCTTTGTCCTCGTGGATCCGTATCAACGCGGAGACACCGACTATACCAAGCCGAATGCGCGCCCTGCCTACGCCGACGGAAAGGAATACCTTGCCCGTCTCGAAACGATCGAGACCGCCGATTCGCTCAGCCGCCGGGATGCCTTTGTCCGTTTCACGGTGGACGCCGTCTGGAGTCCGTTGCGCAGGGCGCGCGATGAAACCAAGCTTGAAGGCGAGGCCTTGGCGTCCGCTCCGGAAGCGGAGCCCTCCGCCACCGACGAGGAAAAAGCAGCAACCGCCGCCGTCGCCACCCGTCTGGAGGAGGCGACCCTGCAGGCCTATCTGAAGGCGGCTGAA
>FJVV01000715.1_pt1 | contig 11792 bp, 7 predicted proteins | sample 1011911 | NCBI WGS metagenome assembly FJVV01 (sample SAMEA3912450, study PRJEB9761) | metagenome | biome: forest; material: soil | place: USA | collected 2011-06-22 | depth 0.1 m
GCGNCGGTGACGCGGCGTTCCTGCATGGCCTCGAGGAGGGCGGACTGGGTCTTGGCGGGGGCGCGGTTGATTTCGTCGGCGAGGAGGAGTTGGGTGAAGACGGGGCCGGCGATGAAGCGGAACTCGCGTTTGCCGTGGTCGTTTTCCTCGATGATCTCGGAGCCGGTGACGTCGCTCGGCATGAGGTCGGGCGTGAACTGGATGCGGTTGAACGAGAGGTCGATGGCCTCGGAGAGGGTTTTGACGATGAGCGTCTTGGCGAGGCCGGGGACGCCGATCATGAGGCAGTGGCCTTGCGCGAGGAGGCCGAGAAAGAGGTGCCGCAGCACCTCCTCCTGGCCGACGATGCGTTTGGAGAGTTCACCTTGGAGGCGGGCGTAGAGGGCCGGCACGTCGCGGAGGAGGGCGACATCGGCTTCGTCGGTGGAGGGAGGCGTGGAGGAGGCGGTCATGTGGGAAAGTTAAGGAGCAAGAAGGGTGTTGGTGGATTCGTTGGCCTTGGGCGCAGGGAGGTGTCCGGGAATCTCATAGCCCATGGACGTGTCTTCCAGTCCTCGATAAATCGTCCATGTGCGGCCTTCGTCCCACGACAGTGCTTGCGAGCGTTGGTCAATGCGGGCGCGGAAAAATTCCAGACCCGGGACAAGCCAGAGCGGCTGGTGCCGGCTCATGGTGTCGGCCTGGCCGGCGAGCTCGATCGTGGCGAGGAATGGCGCGCTCGCGTCGTAAGGGTCGTTGGTCGTCACTTGTTTCACGGGGCCGGCGCGCCAGGCGAGCAGGCTTTGGAGGCGCTCGGCGCGGACGCCGGCGGGCATCGCGACGAACATCCGGCGAAGAGCGACTTCGGCCGAGCCTTTGGCCGACAGGCGTAGCGTCCAGGTGGAGGTTTTTGGATCGAAGGAGTAGTTTTCCCACCACTCGCTTTTCGGTTCTTGGGCGGCGGTGATTTCGTGGAAGGTCGCGCCGCCTTGGGCGTTGAAGGCGAGGGCTTGGCGGCCGAGGTCGCCGGGGGCGATGGTGCCGAAGGGGACGAGACGGTCGGTGGTGTCGAGCCAGAGATCCTGCGGCTGTCCGTCGGCGGGGGCGGCGGGGACGCGGGCGATGGCGTGGTTGAACTGCCACGCGGGCCAGTCGGTGAAGGTGTGGTTGAAGCGGTTGACGAGGACGAATTCGGCGGGGATGCCGAGTTTGCCGAGGACGGCGACGAGGAGGTTGGCCTTGTCCTTGCAGTCGCCGTAGCGCTGCGTCCAAACCTTCTCGGGCGTGCGCGGGCGGAAGGCGCCGACGCCCAGCTCAACGGCAACATAGCGGAGGGCGGCCACGCGTTCGTAGGCGGCGCGGAGGCGGCCGGCGCGGTCGGGGTGGGCCTTGGCGATTTCTTCGGCGAAGGCGGCGATGGCGGGACCGGTTATGTCGCTGCCTTCGGAGATGCGTTTATACCAGGCGACAAAGCCGTCCCATGAGGCGAGCGAACTGACGCCGACCCAAGGCGTGGTGGTTTTGGCGGGGGCATCGCCGGGGCGGGGTTCGAAGGCGGGCAGGTCGGTGAGCGTCCAGGTGTAGGTGCGGGTCGAAGGGGCTTCTGGCGAAGGGGTGTCGATGGTGGTTCGCGGCGGGCCCAGCGGTCCCGCCCTACCTTCGGATTCAGAGGCGGGCAGGTTGGGAGCGAAGACGTGCCAGCGGGTATCGACGGGGGTGATCACTTTTAGATGGAGGGATCGCACGGGGTAGTCTTCGGCGAGGAACCACTCTTCGGAGAACTCGGGCATTTCGCCAGAGGCATGATGCTCAACAGTCCACCCGGCTTCGATAAGGCAGCCGGCGGTGACTTCGGGCAGGGGGAGAAAGGGCGGGGCGGTGGGCGCGTCTTTGCGGCCTTTGGCGCGGGCATCGTCGGCTTCTTTGTTGTCCTCGGTGCGGCGTTCGTCGAAGGAGCGCGGGTTGACGAGAACCTGAGAGCCGTCGGGAGTGATCACGCGCACGCCTTCGAGACGCGTGGAGAAATCCGGCGGGCTTGAAGGAAGGATGAGGGTGCCGAGGTCGTCGAGGGACTCGCCGGTGCGGAGATAGGCGCGGGTTCGGTGACGCTCGATGACGGAAAAGTCGCGGCCGATGGTAAGCTCGATGTCTTTGCGCAGGAAAATCGCGGCGTGGGCGTCGTCCTTGGCGGCGGCGCGGGCCTCGGCGATGAGCGCGCGGGTTTCGTCGGTGGCGGGGCGGCGTTCGATTTCGGTGTCCTCCTCTGGCTTGGGGATGTCGATGTCGGCGACGGAGAAGGCGGGGGTGGGCTTGATGGCTTTGGCGGCCGGAGCAGGGGAGGGTGCGGTGGCGTCGGCGAAGGGGGCTTGGATGATTTTGCCGGTAGCGCGGTCGATCAGGCGGGCGTGTTCGCCTTGGGCGAGCGACTGACTTTGGTAGAAGGCGTCAACGCGCTTGGCGGCGGAGGCGGCGAGTTCGGCGAACGTGGCGCGCGGCATGGCGACGAGGGCTTCGGCCCAGGCTTCGGCGAAGCGCGGTTCGTTGATCTCGCCGGAATCGGCGGTGGCGGCGACGGCGTCCACTTCAGGCAATGCGAGGAGCGGGGGGAGAAAGCCGCCGCTGGCGGTGGTGGTGACGACCACGTATTTATGGCCGGGGAGAGCCTTTACGGCGGCGGTGAGATCGGTGGCGGTGAGGCGAGGGCCGGAGATTTGAAAACTGGGTTCGCCGTTGCGGGCGCTGGCGGAGCCGAGGAGGACGAGCCAGGTTTCGTCGTTGGCGGCGGCGGGGCCGGCGGTTGGTTTAAGCGCGGTGAGGATGGCATCACGACGCACGCGTTCGCCGGAAGCTCCCAGTGTGGTGATGGAATCGGCGGAGAAGCCGCGGGCCAGGAATCCTTCGCGTAGCGTTTGGGCGTTGGTGTCGAGGCGCGAAGCCTGGGTTTCTCCAGCGGCGAGACCCACGATGATGAAGGCGCGTGACGCGGCATGGGCGTGCACGGACAACCCAGAAAACAAAACCAACGAAACCAGCAGGAGGCGGAGCCGGATCATGGGGTGAGGGGGACGAAAGTAACGAAACCAGATGGAGTAAGCGGAGAAGCGGCAAGCGTTATTCAATAAAATGAGCATCCGACTCCGTTTGAAACCAACGTCTTGGCCATGTTCGACGGGTTCCATTAACAAAACGGCGGCTCTGTAAAGGAGCCGCCGTGGGACGCACGACGATGCGGGTTAAGCGATGATTAAGTTACCACGTATCGGTGCGGAAGGGCGCGGCGGGGAGGCCTTCCTTGCTGAACAGGCCGGCGAGGGGGGCGTTGCGCCAGGCGTAGCGCACGGCGACGGGCTCGGCGACATCGGCGCTGGTGACGAGGACGGTGTCGTTCTCGATCTTGGCATCGGCTGGTTTGAAAACCTTGTCGGCGCCGGCGAGTTCAAAGCCGCCGAGGGTATTTTGCGGAGCGATGAGGCCTCCGTTGATCTCGGTGAAGCTCACGCGGAAGCCGGTGCCGTCACGTTCGGCCTTGGCGAAGAGGGGGCCGCTGCTGACGATCTTGAGTCCGTAGTCGTGGGCGAGGGCGAGGCGGGCGAGGCGGCGGCCGACGTCCCGTTTGTCGCGGGGATGGACGTCGCGCACGTTGCCGAGGTCGAGGATGACGGCCTGACCGGTGGAGGGGAGGGCGAGGGTCTGTGTCTGGGCTTCGCGGAGGAAGGCCCACGTGGTATCGACGGGGCTTTGGTAGTTGGCGAGTTGAACCCAATAGAAGGGGAAGTCGCCTTGGGCGAAATCCTTTCGCCAGCCGGTGATCATGGCGGAGAAGAGGGCGTGATACTCGGAGGCCCGGCCGCCGTTGGACTCGCCTTGATACCAGATGGCGCCACGGAGGGCGTAGGGGGCGAGGGGGTTGATCATGCCGTTGAAGAGACCGGATGGGCTATTCTGGTGGCCCGGGCCCTGGGGTGCGCGCGGAGCCGGTTTATTGAAGGGAGTGTTGGCGGCGGCTTGCTCAGCCTTCCAAGCGGCGAGATCTGCGTCATACTTCACCTTGTTCGCAGGGTAGTCGGCGAGGACTTTGGTCCAGCGTTCCTGAACCTTGGCGGATTCGTCGGGAACGGTCTTATAGGCATCGGCATCGATCCAGGATTCGACCGGTGTGCCGCCCCACGAGCTGTGGATGATGCCGACGGGGACGTGGAGAACGTGATACAAGTCGAGGGCGAAGAAGTAGCCGACGGCGGTGAAGCCTCCGGTGGTATCGGCGGCGGCGGCCTGCCACTTGCCGGCGGCGCTGGTGAGCGGGGTTTCGGAGACTTTCTTCTGAATCTGGATGTGGCGGATCAGCGGGAAGTTGGCCGAGGCGGGGACATCAATCGCAGCGTCGTAGGTGTTTTTGACGACGAATTCCATGTTGGACTGGCCGGAGGCGAGCCAGACTTCGCCGACGACGATGTTGGCGAGGGTGATGGTGTTGTTGCCCTTGATGACGAGGTCGGAGGGCGTGGAGTTGGCGGGCTGGGAGGGGAGATCGACGCGCCACTTGCCGGCGGCGTCGGCGACGGTGGAAACCGTCTTGCCGGCGAACGTGACGGAGACTTTTTCTCCGGCGTCGGCCTTGCCCCAGACGGGGACGGGCTTGTCGCGTTGGAGGACGGCGTTGTCCGTAAACAACGCCGCGGGGATGACGTCGGCGCGAAGGGGCGCGCCGAGGCACACGAGTGCCAGGCAAATCAGGGTATTACGCATGGGGTGGTGATTCAGGCCAGTCGGCGCGCACGGGGCAAACGCGTTTTGAATGCGTTCGCCGAGGCAGGCATCGGTCGTTGCGAATAACGTGTGGGCAAGTTTGAGGAACTTCCGTTTGCGTTCGGGTTGGACGCGGGCGAGTTTTCGCCTGTCATGACCGACTCATGCAAGCAGACCCCTTCACCGGACGACCGACCTGCATCCAAGGCGGACGGCTCCCGTCCGACGAAGAAAGACGCGCGCTTCAACACGATCACGGGCGAAGACTGGAAGCGCTCGCTCGTTTCGGCGCGGCAGCGGCGCGCGTCGGCATCGGAACGGATCCGGACGATGACCTCGTCCTCTGGGACGCCGACGAAGTAGGCCTGCTGGCCGAGGCCGGTCCGCTCTGGCACGAACTCAACGAGGCGGCGCGGGCGTTCCGTGATTTGCTGCCGATCATCTCGCTGGAAGATTTTGGGTTTCCGGAACACGTCGAGGATCTGTTGGCGGAGTGCGGTCTGCGTCTGAGGCCGATCAGCAGTGGCGTGGAGGCCACGGCGTTCGAGGCGGAGGACCATTCGATCTACAAGTTTTTCATGCCGCGCACCGACGGACGCATCGGCGGCACATTTGAGTTTCACCGTGGCGACGAGGTGGCGTTGCTGGCGAATGCGGCCGACGGCAGCTACCGGGCGATGCTGGAAAAATTCGACCTTATCGTGCGGCTCGACGGCATGCCGACGGAGGTGATAGGCGTGACGAAGAACGAGGGGGTGCTCGTGACGAAGCAGACACTCGGCACGCTGCTGGCGGAAGGCGCGGACACGTCGGGCGTGCAGCCGGCGCCGTTGATACCGATTCCTTCGCGGTTCTTGCGGGCGCACCGGGATCATCCGCGGCTGTATTTCGTGGACGGCAAGCCGTGGCTGGTGGCCGATCTGCACTCGAAGAATCTGGTGCGGGCAGCGGATGGCGAGCTGCGGGCGATCGACCTGCTGGCGGCGCCGCTGCCGGCGGAGCTGGTGGCGAAGGAGCCGCTGCTGGTCGAATGGCTGGAGCGGGCGCGGATCGATCCGAAGGCGACGTTGCTAAGGCCGACGCACGACGACGAACTTTAGCCGCCGTTCTTCGCGAGAAAATCGAGGATGTCCTGCGCCTGCCTGGTGGTGGAGCCTTTGTGGTCGGCGTAGACGATTTTGCCGTCGTGGATGAGGTAGGCCTGTCGGCTCGCGAAGAAGATGCCGCTCTGGCCGAAGGCCTTCATGACCTTCTTGTCGGTGTCGGCGAGAAGGGTGAAGGGGAACTTTTCCGCGTCCTTGAATTTCTTCTGCGTCTCGACGCTGTCGGTGCTTACGCCGATGACGGCGACGCCGGCCTTCGAGAGCTTTTCGTAGGCGTCGCGGAGGGAGCAGCCTTGCGCGGTGCAGCCGCCGGTGAAGGCCTTGGGATAAAAATAGACGAGGGTGTAGGGCTGCTGCTTGTAGACGTCGGCGAGGTTGAGCTCGGCGCCGGTCTCGGTGAGGGCGGTGACGGCGGGAGCGGGGTCACCGACGTTGAGGGAGGCGGCGTCGAGGAAGGGGATCATGGCGAGAAAGAAGGTGATGAGGAGCAGGGGTTTCATGGGCACTCAGACCGTGCGCAGGCGGAGATGTTTCGCAAGCGGGGAGGGAAGATGCGGAGAATTAGGAATCGAAGTTTTTAACCACTGATGAAATCCGCCAATGGGCGGATTTTCTGGGAGCGGTTCCGGCCAATGGCCTCCACGATTAAGGGGAGGCGTGACTGATGTCGCGGGGAGTGAGAGAACGGAGAGGCTACTCGCGCCAGGGGTGGTGGTCCTGATAGGCGATGAATTGGGGTTTCAGGCGGGCGGCGAGGGCGGAGTTGCCGGTGTTTTCGGCGAGCTCAATGGCGTAGAGGATGGCGCCGTTGGCCTCGGCCCAGCGTGAGTTTTCGGCGAAGGCGGCGGCGAGCACCTCGCGCGCTGCGGCGCTGGCGGGCAACGACTGCACGGCGAGTTGCGCGAGACGCAGGGCCTCGGGACCGGCGCGCACAGAATCGTCATACGAGGTGGCGAGCCGCCAGGCGCGCCGGGCGATGGCGTCCGGCGTTTTCGGGGTCATATCCATGGCGGCGTCATCCACGGCGAAGAGATGGACATGGACGTTGAGCCGGAAAAATGCCGCTGACATCCGGTAGGAGACAGGGCGCAGCCAGACGGGTCTGTGGTCATAGTAGAGGATGCGCCAGCCGAAGGTGGTTTGAAGGATGTCATGGACCGATGACCCGGGATGCAGCGCGTGGAAATACTCGGGGAGGAAGTTGTCCCTTGTAACCATGGCGATGTGGGTGATGCCGCGGCGGCGGATGAGTTGCGCGGCTTCGGCGTCGGTGGTGGCGCTGAAGATCTCGGCGGCGTCGTGCAGGCCGTCGTGGTTTTCCCAGTAAAACGTGCCGACGGTCTGGAAGCGGCCGTAGTAGCCGATGCCGGTGGAGGCGTTGGGGCTGGCGAGCAGGACGATGTTTCCGGCGGGCTGGTCGTCGTGCAGCCGCTGGGCGATGTCGCGGTAGAGCAGCTGCATGGCCTCGCCGGTTTGCACGTCGTTTTTTGACGCCACGAGAAGGCGTTCGCGGATGAGCGCGGACGGCGCGGTGCCGTAGAGCACGACACAGATGCCGACCACGGCGGCGGTGCGCAGCCAGAGCGGGCGGCCGGGCCGCCACGAGGACAACCATGCGGCGAGCAGCACCATCACGAGAACGATCTGCGCGCCGCTGGCAGTGAGCAGCCAGCGGTTCTGCCACCAGCCGAGCGCGGTCATGGGCAGGGAGACGGCGAGGGCGAAAATTATCAGGGCGCGAGTGGCCGGTGCCGGTCGGCGCGCGAGCAGCAGGAGGGCGGCGAGGAACGGCAGCAGGTGAATGACCGCATGGTCGCGGTAGGCGCGCCAGCCGAGTTCGTGCATGCGGACCCAGAGAGGCTGGAACTCGTCGATCTGCGCGTGGATGCGTTGCACGAACGGATCTGCCGGGATGAACCAGGCGCTTCCGCCGATCAGAAGGGCGACTGGCGCGGCGGCCACGGCGAGCGCGGCCAGGGTCCAGCGAAGGTGTTGTGATGGTGCCGGCGTTTCGGTGCCGGCACGCCACGCGAGCACGAGGGCGACGAGTTCGCCGCCGCCGAGCCATGCAAGGCTGTAGAGCGGGTGGTTGACCTCGAGGCGCATGGCGAGGTGGTGCGGGGCGTATTGGAGCAGATAAAACGCGAAGCTGATGGCGGCGCCCACGCGGCTCCAGCGTCGCCACACGGACGGTTCGGCGACGGCTCCGATACTTTGCAGGTCGCGTCCGGCCAGAAGCGCGATCGTCAGGCCCGCGATGCCGACAAGGGCGATGGGGATGACGGTGGAGGCCGCGCTGATCCAGAGGCCGAGCGCGCCGAAGACGGCCGAGACGGTTGCGGCGCGCAGGGCGAGTGAGCGTGAGCGCGGGAGGAAGGCGGATTGGTTTTCGGCGTCGGCCCGCCACCAGCCTGCGCCCATGAACACCGCGCCGAGGATTAGGCCGAGGATGGAGGCGCTGATGATGCCGTGATGATCGGGATAGGCCGGATAAAATCCTTCGTAGAAACCGCGATGACCGGCGATGGCGAGAGCCACGACGACCGCGCCGATGGCGCCGAAGCGGCGTCCGGCCCACGCGGAAAAACCGACGAGGACGACGAGTAGCACGGGCAGGTTGGCCCAGAAGGCTGCGCGTTCGATGGCGGCGGGTAACGGTTCGCCGGTGATCGAGGCGCGCAGGTGTCCGAGGCCGGCGAGCCACCAGGCCCACGCGGAATTCCAGTGCACCTCGCGACCGTAGGGGGCGTTGTCGCTGTCGGTTTCGCGCAGGCGCAGCGAGTGTCCCTCGGTGAGCGCGATGGCGTGGCGAATCCACGTCTCGCCATCGGCGGCGAAGCTTTGCGGGACCTGCTGGAGCGGCACGGTGAGGGTTTCGCCGTGGAGGCGCGTGGCGGTCACGCGGTCGAGGTAGCCTTTGAGCAGTCCGGCGTGGAAAAGAAGGAAGACCGTGCTGACGAGCACGGCGGCCGCCCATGCGGCCACCCAGCGGCGGTGGTGCGTTTCATCCGTGGGAGGCATCGTTTTCCTGTGACGAAGCGATGCGGCGGACGCCAGTCAAATGGCCGTTGGTTAATCCGCTGAACCGGCTTTTTCTTTGGCCGGGGCGTGCAGGAAGGCGTGGAGATCGGCGGCCATGCGGGGGCCGAAGCCTTCGACGGAGGCGAGTTGGTCTTCGCTGGCGGCGCGGAGGCGTTCGATGCTGCCGAAGTGCGCGAACAAGGCGGCTCGGCGGACGGTGCCGAGGCCGGGGAAATCGTCGAGGACGGACTCGCGGATTTTTTTGGAACGGAGGTCGGCGTTGTAGGTGTTGGCGAAGCGGTGGGCTTCGTCGCGCAGGCGCTGGAGGAGGTTGAGCGCGGGGTGGTTGAGCGGGAGGTTCAGCGGGGCGCGGTCGTCGGGGAAGATGATCGTCTCGTGTTTTTTCGCGAGGCCGATGAGGGCGGGCGGCTCGACGTCGATGGCGACGAAGGCTTTTAACGCGGCGCCGATCTGGCCGCGTCCGCCGTCGATCACGACGAGGTCGGGCATGGGTTTGCCTTCTTCTTTCAGGCGGCGGTAGCGGCGGCCCACGACTTCCTCCATGGCGCGGAAATCGTCATTGCCGATGAAGCTTTTGATCTGGAACCGGCGGTAGTTATCCTTGTCGGGGCGGCCGTCGGCGAAGTGGACCATCGAGGCGACGACGAACGTGCCGCTGATGTGGGAGATATCGAAACACTCGAGCGTGCGCGGGACGGTTTTAAGGCCAAGGGTTTCGCCGAGGAGGCGGGAGGCATCGGAGCCGATTTCCGGAGCCGAAGGATCGGAGCGCTCGAAGTTGCGGGTTTTGGCGAGGGTTTTTTCGAGGGCGAAGACGATGTCGCGGAGTTCGGCGGCTTTTTCGAATTCGTGTTTCTCGGCGGCGGCGAGCATCTCGAGGCGGAGGGTTTCGAGCCATTCGCGGGACTTGCCTTCAAGGAAGGCGCAGGCGCCGTCCACCCGGAGGCGGTAGTCCCCGGCGGTGGTTTCGTTGGCGAAGCCGTAGAGCTCCTGGCGGACGTCGTCGTAGAGCTGCCAGCGTCCGTCGGGGAGTTTTTGCGGGGTGGCGTCGCCGAGGAGGATGCCGAACTGGCGGCGCATCTGGGCGAGGGTCTTGCGGAGGAGGTTGCTGTGGGCGAAGGGGCCGAAGTAGCGGGCGCGGTCGTCTTTTTTGAAGCGGATGAGGACGAAGCGCGGGAGGTCCTGGGTGAGGTCGACGCGGACTTGGAGGAAGCGTTTGTCGTCGGTGAAGTCGGTGTTGTATTTGGGCTTCCACTGTTTGATCAGCTTGCCTTCGAGGAGGAGGGCCTCGGGTTCGGATTTCACCTCGATGGTGTCGAAATCGGCGATCATCTGGACGAGCGCGCGGATCTTCGGGTGGAGCGTCATGGCGCGCGACGGATGGAAGTAGGTGGAGACGCGCTTCTTCAGGGCCTTGGCCTTGCCGACGTAAATGATGCGGCCGAGACGGTCTTTCATCAGGTAGACCCCGGGCTTGTCTGGAAGGTGGCGGACCTTCTCTTTGATATTTACTGGCTCGGGTGCTGGCATTTTGGGGGAGTGTAGCCTACTTTTGGCCATCGCAAGTATGGTTTCTCAAAACATCACTCCGGCAAGCACCGTGGTTTCCAAGCGCTACGAGTTGCTGACCCTCGGGGACGAGTTGCTGCTCGGGCTGACGGCCAACGGTCATCTGACCTATATCGGCGCGCAGTTGGGCAAGCGCGGCGTGCTGTTGCAACGCAACGTGACGATCACGGACGAGGCCGATGCGATCATGGCGCAGTTTCGCGAGAGCTGGGCGCGGGCCGATGTGGTGATCACGACGGGCGGACTCGGGCCGACGTGCGATGACCGCACGCGCGAGGCGGTGGCGGATGTGCTGGGGCAGAAGCTGGTGTTCGAGCCGGAGATCGTGAAGGCGATCGAGGCGCGGTTTGCGCGGCTGGGGCGCAAGATGACGGACAACAATTTAAAGCAGGCGTATCGGTTTGAGCGCGGCGAAGTGCTGCCCAACGCGCATGGCACGGCGCCGGGGTTGTGGGTGGAGCAGGACGGCAAGGTGCTCGTCATGCTGCCGGGGCCGCCGAACGAGTTGCAGCCGATGTTTGCGGAGCAGGTGGTGCCGCGGCTGGCGAAGCGGGGGTTGTTGATGGAGCGCGAGGCCTATGTGCAGGTGCGCACGGCGGGCATCGGCGAATCGGCGCTCGAGATGAAGTTGCAGCCGATTTTTGACCGTTATGGCGACGCGCTGAGCATCGCGTTTTGCGCGCATCAGGGGCAGGTGGACGTGCGCGTGAGTTCGCCGTCGGGGAAGCTGTCGTATGTGCAGCTCGACGAGATCGCGGCCGAGTGCGCGGCGCTGCTGGGCGAGGATTTCATGTGCTACGGCGGGGACTCGATGGCGAAGGTCGCGGCGGATTTGCTGCGGGCGCAGGAGTTGACGCTGGCGGTGGCGGAGACGGCGACGGGCGGTCTGCTGGCGAGCGCGTTCACGGGCATCTGCGGAGCAGCGAAGTTTTTTGCGGGCGGCGTCGTGTGCTGCACGAACGAATCGAAGGTGGAACTGCTCGACGTGCCGGACTGCATGGTAAAACAACACGGGGCGGTGTCGGCGGAGTGCGCGGTGGCGATGGCGGTGGGCGTGGCGGAGCGGCTGGAGGCCGATTATGCGCTGGCGATTTCGGGGTTCGACGGGGCGTGCGGCGGTGCGAACGAGAATCCGGTGGGGACGATCTTCGTGGCGTTGCATTCGCCGCATGGGGTGTGGTCGAAGAAGCTGAGTTATCCGGGGCCGCGCGCGACGGTGAAAGTGCGCGTGGTCAACGCGGCGCTCGACTGGCTGCGACGCGAATTGGTGCGGGCGGCGCGCGGCACGACGACGGCGGGGGTAAAGGGCGGCGGGTGTCGGTGAGGCGGTAGGACGGACCGCCGGGCCGTCCG
>FJVV01000090.1_pt1 | contig 11761 bp, 8 predicted proteins | sample 1011911 | NCBI WGS metagenome assembly FJVV01 (sample SAMEA3912450, study PRJEB9761) | metagenome | biome: forest; material: soil | place: USA | collected 2011-06-22 | depth 0.1 m
AGGTTAAGTGAAATTTTGTACCCTCGATTGCCCCTACGGTCAGGGAACCCGGCACGGGCATAGTCGCATCGCTCGGGTTGGAACCCTGGACGAGTTCGTCCAGATCGGAAATGCCATCCCCATCACGATCCTGATCCAAATCAAAAGAGAAAACGAACTTCAACTGGCCAAGATTGGCCACGGCATTATTTCGATCATCTTGAGTATCAGAAGTCGTCGCCGGATTATCGTCATCCGTCCAGGGGAAGGCATAGCCGTAGGTCCCATAAATTTCGCGCAACCGCCGATAGAAAGGTTTCGCAGTAGCCTTTAATTGGCCTTGTCGAAGCACAGCAAAATCGAGGACGGTCGAAAAGCTGGCAGCTCTTTGGACAACCACCTGGCCATTCTCCCGGACCAACGTGCCGTCCGCATTGAATTGAACACCCCAGTTCTCAAGCAGATGCCGAATTTGCCAGCCAGTGCCGCCGTTCGGGACAGACTGACCAGGAGGATTCATGTTTCCAATACCGCCAAGAGACGCGGGAATCTTTTCCAAGAGTTCTTCGTATGCGGCGGTGGCAACCTTTTTGAGCTGGCCTTGATTGGCGACTGCGAAGTCCTGCGCAGGCAAGGGCTGGTCTCCACTGTCTGTCTTCATGACCTGCCGCGCGCCCCACCATCCGGGTGGTACAGCCTGNGTAACGAAGACCTGGAAACAAATGACTGTAGCGAGAACGAGGCGCGTGATGCGACCAGCGGGGTGAAGCTTCATAGGACGAAAGGGATTGGGAATGCGACGGGATGCGGAGTCGCTACTTGGGATTTGTCTCCGGCCCGAAATTTCATGAAGGCCAGAGAGCTTGAGTTGGATGTTGCGGCAATAAACAAGAAAGGCGTCGAACCTTTAAATGCTGGAGTTACAAAAGAGTTTTTCAAAAAAAAGACGTTACCAACGGAGTCGCGACGAAGTCGGGGATTTTCATTGGGTGAAAGACACTGCAAGCAAATTGAACTTCGAGCGCAGGCCTGAGGTTATAAATAATTCTCAAAATGGGGTTCCCGGATTGTTGATTCTTATTATGACCCATCGATTTACGATAGCCCGCACTTCTCCATTATCTTTTTCATCACTACTAAGGCAAATAGAGCGAAAGCCAGCGATACAAACCATATCTCGAACTACCGGAGGCTGACTACGGTTGTTCACCCGATTGAAACTCCCCCATACTCACGTCTCCGCTTTGTTGAACGAGAACGGAACCATCATCCAGAATTCTCATCGCATTTTTCCGAACGGTGTTACTGGAACCAGCGCCGACCACGAAGACGCCCTTGGTCCGTTCTGAAGTATCATCGACCAACGTATTATTGTAGCGTCCGACGACCACTTGCGTATCCGGATGTTTGTCAATTCCCGCCCCAACCGCTGCTGTTGTCATGGTCACGCTCGGAGCTGTGATGGGCGCGTTGAAGGTATTCGTACCGGTGGCAGCCTTACTAATCACATTGCCCGTGACCTCAGTGTCGCCATTCCAACGGACGACGAAGGCGTTTTTGCGGACGATGTTGGTGCCGGCGGGGTAGGTTAAATTGGTGTCGGGGCCGTGGTAGGCGTTAATAGCAAGTTCATGGTTGTCGGAATCCGTTTGGTAACCAGATCCGATAATGAAGGCTGGCGCAGAGCCATCGGCAGAGAGGTAGGGGTCGGCCACGGTCTCAAGGGCGTTGTAGCGTCCGACAATGAATTGAGCGGTGGAATTTGAATCGAGGCCGACGCCGAAAAGATGGGTATTCCGGGCCACGGAGGGGGTGTGATTGTAGAGCCCGCCGACGACGGAAAAGCCACTCTCGACGTTGTTGACGGCACCCAGCACGACGGTACCGGGACCGTCGACGGAATTGCTAAGTCCGATGGCCGCACTAAAATAGCCCCCGGCTTTTAGGTAGTTCTGATAGCCCATGGCCATGCCGCCATTGCCAATGACGTCGTTGAGAGCGCCAAGGGCGAAGCTTTGGTTGGCGGTGGAGTGTGTATAGTTGCCCCAGCCGGCGGCGAAGCTTTGCGGCCCTTCGGTCGTGTTCACCAGACCCAAGGCAGAGCTGTCCACGGCCATGGCCTGATTACCTTCGCCAAGGGAGACGGCCCCGCGAGCAAAGGCGCGAGCGGGAAATTCGACACCACCACTGCCGTTGAACACGCCGACGCCCAAGGCCACGGCCCCGACCCCAGCAGCAGCCACATTGCTGCCAAAGGCGGTGGACCCGACGCCGGTGGCATAAGCGTCTTTGCCAACAGCGAAGGCGTAATCTGAGCCGACGATGGAGCCGGAACCAATTTGGAGCCGAACGTCGCTCTTTTGAAGATAACGGGAGTCGCCAGTCCCCTCGGTGAGAATGGCAGCGGTCCCAATCCGGAGCGAGGAACCAGACCGGGCCAAGGTCAGCGGGGTGCCGGTACCATCGTCGAATTGAAGCGAGCCCGTCGAACTCAGCCGGATCGGAGCGTTGAAGAGGTTCAGACCGGCGGCTGCCTTGCTCACGACATTACCGGCGGCTTCGGTGTCGCCATTCCAGCGGACGACGAAGGCGTTTTTGCGGACGGTACCGGCGGGGTCGCCGCCGATGGCATTGGGAGCGAGGTATTCCTCGACGGCGCGTTCAGTGGGGTGCTCCGTGCCGAGGTCGTTCCACTGACTGCCGGCCCCGACGATGAAGGCGGCGGCCCGCCCGCCCGGTCTGTTGGCGGTGCCGATGTCCGACTCCAAGGAGTCATCGTAGGCGTTGTAGCGGCCGACGATGAATTGGGCGTTGTAAATTGACTTCAGCCCCGTGCCAAAGAGGTGGGTGTTACGAGCTTCGGGGGTGGTGCGGTTCCAGTTTCCGCCGACAATCGAGTAGTAGCTCCCCACGAAGTTTTCGTGACCGAGCGCCGTCGAGAAGGAGTATTGGATGGTGTTGTTCGCACCGAGCGCGGAGCTGAACCAGGCGCCCGTGTCCACAAGATTGCCGCCGCCGACGGCGAAGGCGCCTAGGCCCAAGACCTGGTTTTGGTAACCCATGGCCACGGAACTGAAGGCGTCGGCACCGGTGCTGTTCCCCTCGCCCACACCAACGCTCGCCCGGCCATTGATGGTATTATTGTCGCCAGCAAGGGCGATACTATCCGCGCCATAGGCATGATTGCCCCAGCCTCCAATGGTAATGCTCCGAATGCCCAAGGCGTAGTTCGTATTGCCGCCGATCGCGGCGGAATCCTGCCCTCCGGCATAGGCCCAAGTGCCCAGTGCCACGGATCCGCTGGCGGTCGCACCCGCCCGCCAACCGCCGGCGATGGAACCTTCGGCCGTGCTCCAGGAGCCGTAACCGAGAGCGATGGCGCCACGGCCCACAGCGCGGGTATCGGTGACGAAGGTGGTGCCGTTGTAAACCGCGGAGCCGAGGGCGATGGCGCCGGAGCCATTGGCGTATACGTGGTCGCCAAAGGCGGTGGCGCCGACGCCGGTGGCGGTGTCGTTTTTGCCGAAGGCAAAGGCGTGGTCGGAGCCGACGGTGGAACCGGTGCCGAAGGCGATGCGATTTTGGGCGGTGCCAACTTTTACATAGCGCGGGTCACCGATCGCGTTGAACATCCCGAAGAAACTCGCAATCCTCAGATAATTGTTGTCGGCATACGTTTGGTCGACGACCGGCTGGCCGTTGAGCAGAAGGTGACCGGAAATGTTTTGGAGAGTGATTTCGTGACTGGCGCCGAGAGTAAGTTTGTTCCCCAAGATTTCCAAATCTCCGCGGTGGTTGAGGCGCAAGGCCGGACCGTATTGGGGGGTGGTCCATTCCCACAAGAAGCCTGGCTGTGTACCAGAGCCGGGGTCGTAAGCAGTCGCGTAAGCAGTATATTCGCCACCCGTATTGCCGACAAAGGAAGCCCGTGGGACATTCCAACTGTTGTCATAAGTCTGCCAACTATTTTGCTGGGTACCCGTCTCAATTCCGAAGGTGGGGAGGGAAGGGTTGTCCAGAAGGGCTCCCAAGTTCAGCCGCACGCCGTGAGCGTCAATACTGCCCCCGATGTTGAGATCACCATCAACCTGGGTGGTGGAAGGAGCACTGGAAAGATCGGGCGCCGAAGAAAGCGAGAAGGCCTCCACTTGGCTAGTTAAGGTGTTATAGGTCGAGAGTTGAAACGTGGGCGTGTATCCACCCGAGGCCGAGCCGGAGGGCAGGACATGTAGATAACACTCCCGACCACCCGAGCCATCGGGGACGATCACGCTATAGGTCATCCGATAGTAGTAGGTTCCCGGATTTTCCGGGTCCTCAATAACCTCAGGCGAAAAGGCCGGACTATTGGATCCAACCGTCCAAGAATTGGAGACGACGTCGAGAACGGAGGTATCCGGCTGCGCGGTGGTGACGACAATCGTAACGACTTCCGCATGAACGGTGGCGAAACTGAGGCCGGCCAGGGCGGCGGCGCGAAGGATGGAGTGGAGTTTCATAGGGTGTGATGGTTGGCGGGAGCGTGAAAAAGATTGGGAAAAGGGCAGGCGGGGCCTTACCTCGGTGAGGTGGCAGGTAGAATGGTTGGGGCGGCCGGGCCGGGCCGCAGAGTAGGCACTAGTTTAGATTGGAAGTGGTGGTCTTGGCCCTTGGGAAGGCCAAACGGAATGGGATTTTTACGAGAAGTTTCGAGGTGTTACCAAACGAGCGAGCCGACCTTTTTCGGGGAAAAATTCGCGGGATCCGTGGCACTCGCCACATTAAAGCAGAGGGGTTGGAGGGGCGTCAAAAGCTTTCCGTGAGGGAATTGTGAATATGCTGTTTCGGACGGGGGGGCGAATGTCACTGGCCTCTCCCGGGGCTGCGCCTGGACAAAAACATTCGCCAATTTCGCGGGGAGATGCATCTTCCCTCCCCCTCGGCATGCCCTACGACGACCTCAAATCCCTCCTGCTTGGAGGCCGCCCGGAATTCTGGGATCGGCTGGTGGAGCGAACGCGTACGGCCACGGAGTTTGAGGAATTGTTTGCGCTGTCGGCCCTGCGCAAGAAAGCGCACGCGCGAAAGGTGGTGCGACCCGGGGTGGTGCGCGAACGTCTGCGCGTGGCCTTGCTCGGCGGCTACAGCCTGTATCCCTTTCGCGAGCTGCTGGAGTATCTGTGTGAGATGGAGGGGTTTCCCTGCACGCTGTGGGTGGGGGAGTATGATAACTACAGTTCCGAGATCATGGATGAAGCGAGCGCGCTGTACGCGTTTGCCCCGGAGGTGGTGTTCCTCATGCCCTCGGACCGCCGGTGCGGCTACCAGGGATCGCTAACGGATCCCCGCGAGCAGCAGCAGGCGCAGGCCCGGGAGGTGGTGGACGGCTTGCTCGGCCTGGCGCGCCAGTTGCACGAGAAGACGCGCGCCGAAATCATCCTGACGAATTTCATGCTGCCGGCGCGGCACGACCTGGGCGCCTACCGGTCGCGCACGCTGGGCTCGGATTGGGCGTTCCGAAAATGGGTCAACCTGGAGCTCGGGCTCGGCGCGCCGCCGTACCTGCATATTTGCGATTGGGAGTTTCTGGCGCACCGCCGCGGCCTCGCCGCGCGCGATGCCCGGGCGTGGTTTGAAAGCAAGCAGCCGGGCTCGCCGGCACTCCTCGCCGATCTCGCGCGGGAGGTGGCACACCTCATCGGTTCGCTCCGGCGGGCTCCGAAAAAGGTGCTGGTCCTGGACTTGGACAATACCCTGTGGGGAGGGGTCATCGCGGATGACGGACTGGAAGGCATCGAGCTCGGCGACACGTCGGCGCGCGGAGAGGCGTTCAAGGCTTTTCAACGCTCCATCGCGGCACTCAAGCAGCGCGGGATTCTGCTGGCCGTGTGCAGCAAGAATGACCACGCCAAGGCGGCCGAGGTTTTTGAGAAGCATCCGGAAATGGTGCTGCGCCTGGAGGATCTGGTCTCGTTCAAGGCGAACTGGGAGCCGAAATCGGAAAACATCCGGAACATGGCCGCGGAGCTGAACCTCGGCCTGGAGAGCTTTGTCTTTGTGGACGACAACCCGGCCGAGATTGACATCGTGCGGCAGTTTGTCCCAGAGGTCGCCACCGTGTGGCTCGGGCCTGATGCTTCCGAGTATGTCGCGCAACTGCAGGATTGCCGCCTCTTTGAGCCGCGCAACATCACCCGCGAGGATCTGGAGCGCACCCAGCAATACCGCTCGGAGAATCAACGCCAGTCGCTCCTGGCGGCGGTCACGGATATGGAGACGTATCTCCGCTCGCTCGAGATGGAGGCGGCGATCCGGGAGTTTCGCCCGCTGGATGTGCCCCGGCTCGCGCAGTTGATCAACAAGAGCAACCAATTCAACCTCACCACCCGCCGCCGATCGGAGGCGGATTTGCACGCGCTCCTGACGGACCCGGCCTCGGTGGGATTTTCCGTGCGCCTGAAGGATCGCTTTGGCGACCACGGGCTCATCTCCATTGTCATCGGCCGGAAGGCGGGCGACGTCTGGGAGATCGACACGTGGCTGATGAGCTGCCGCGTGCTGAAGCGGCAGGTGGAGGACGAAGTGCTCAACGAAATCGCCCGCCTGGCGCTGGTGCTCGGGTGCCGCCATCTGAAAGGCCGGTATCTCCGGACCGCGAAAAACGAGATGGTCCGGGATTTTTACGACCGCATGGGCTTCACGCTGGTGGCTGAAGATGAGGCCGCGCGGGAGTATGCGCTGGACTTGTCCTCCTTCCAGACGCACACGACGAAAATCACCATCACTCAGCAGGCCGAACTGCCGGCCACCCACCAACCGCCGGAAACGTCCCACCATTCCCAGCTTTAACGACCCATGTCCAAAATCAGCTACATCACCGACTACATTGCCCGCCGGCATGCCATTCATACCAAAAAGCTTCGGAAGAACCTGCCGGGGCTGGGAGAAGTCTTTGAGCAGCGGGCCGAGGAATTTCTCACCCGCTACGAGGGTTTATTGGCCGGGGAAGGTCGCACCCTGGACTTTGCCATCGACTGCTATCTCAAAATGCTGGCCGATGTGGCCGCGGAAGGTGTCCGTTTTCAGGAGTCGGGAAAATACAGCTCCACCTCATTTCGCGAGGTGAACGAGCGGGTGTATGGGAACCCCGAAGTGATGGCGTATTACATGCACGGCTTGCTGATGTCGCAATTCCTCTGGAAGCATCACTACGAGATGTTTTGCTTCTTCATTGAAGAACTGACGAAACGCGCCGCGACGGTGAAAAATTACCTCGAGATTGGGGGTGGGCACGGGCTGCAGGTGTCCCAGGCCACGAAGATTCTGGGGCCGGACGCCAAGTTTACCGTCGTCGACATCAGCCCTATCTCACTCGGGATCGCCCAACGCCTGGTGGCCAACGAGAAGGTCCATTTCATCCTGCAAGACGTCTTCCAATACCATCCGGAGAAGAAGTTCGACTTTATCACCATGGGTGAGGTGCTCGAGCACGTCGAAGATCCCGTCGCCTTGCTAAAGGCGTTGTTCAGTCTCCTCGCGGACGATGGCACGCTCTTCATCACCACCCCTACCAATGCGCCGGCGATCGATCACCTGTACCTTTTTCGCAATGCGGACGAGATTCGAGCCGTCCTCGCGGCGGCGGGGTTTAAGATCACCGCGGAGTTTCAGCGCTACGCGGAAGATGTCTCACCGGAAGTGGCCGAAAAATACCAAATCAGCTTGCTCTACGGGGCCTGTCTGGAAAAAATCAAGGAGCACGACACCCACCAATGAACCGCACCGAAGTACTCACCAAATTGCAGGAAGTTTTCGATACGGTCTTTCTGGAGCCGGTGGTCGTAACGCCCGAATTGAGCGCCTTGGACGTTCCGGAATGGGACTCCCTGACGCACATCTCCCTCATTGTCGCGGTGGAGAAGGCCCTGGCCGTGCGCTTTCGCGTGGGGGAAGTGGAAGCCACGAATAATGTGGGCGACCTGGCTGACTTGATCCTCCTGCGCCGAAAGGAAAGTTAATGGCCCCGGCCTTTTCGTCCACCCGGCAGGCGGCGATCTTTGGTTTTCTCCTGCTGGCCACGTTTCTTTTGCCGGCGCTGCTCGGCAAAAGCCTCCTGCCCTCCCGGGAAGAGGGCTATGCGAGTGCCTCGTGGACGGACGGCGGATTCCCCTTCATGCAGCAGCAGATTTTCCAGGAGCAGGGGGATATTGATATCCTGTTCATGGGGGCCTCGCTCATGGGGGCCGGCCTGGATACGCCCCAGATGGCCGAAACCCTGGGCCGGGAACTGGGGCGCCCGGCGGTGGTGCGAACCTTTTCGTGGCGGTTTAGCGGGTTCGATCCGATGTATTTTGTGGCCAAGGATTTATTGGAGCGACGGAAGGTCCGGATGATCGTCTTCTCCACCGAGGGGATGGGCGATCGAAATTCGCCCCACGTTCAGGCTCCCTTTTGGTTTCGCTTTTCCGAAAATGCCGGGGACCTGGCGGGGGTATCGCTCCGCTCCCAGGTTTCCTTTTACAGTTGTGCCATGCTGGGCGCGCCGAGGACGCTCTTGAGCATGGTTCGGCCCAATGGGCCGGTCTTTCACGTGGAGGACATTATTTCGGCTCATGCCACCCGCATGCGCAATCCTGCGGACCGGATGGGTTCCTTTGCCAATCCCGAGCGGCGGGATTTCAAGCCCTTTACCGAGTTTGTCCCGCCGGCCACCGGCCTGGCTTCCAGTGTCCTCGCTTACTCCGAGGCCACCCGGGCGCAATTCCATTTCTCCGACGCGCCGATCAAACCGCTCCAGCAGGTGTTTGCGCAAAAGTTCAGCGCGCTCCTGCGAAAGTATCCCACCCGGGTCGTTCTCCTTCACCTGCCGCGGGCGGAGGAGCGAGACTCCACGACAATCAACGAATCGGCCCTCTGGCTGAATTTGCTCCCCCCCGGCACACCGGTGGTGGGCATTCCTCCGGCCACCTTGTTGCGGGGACTTTCCGACGACGACGTCGCGAATTTATACTTCGACGATCAACACTTTAACAAAAACGGGCAGATCTTTTTCACCCGGGTCATCGCGCCATTTTTGGCGAAGCTTTATGCCGAAGGTAACCATTGAAACCGTCGTCTATGCGATCGTGATCCTCCTGTGCGTGCTGGCCATCTCGATCGTGGCGCTGTCCTCGTTTCATTTCACCGGCACCAAGGCGATCTACCAAGGATTTTAGGCCATGCTGTATCTGGTAATGATGGCCCAGTTATTGGGCTACGTGGCCCTGGCGAGGTTTATCCTGGTCCAGTTCCGCGGAATTTGGCGGGACGTCGCGTTTGCCGGATTGAACCTGGCCGGCGTCTATTGGTTTTTCTTTCGCGGATTGGCGCATTTGGCTGGAAGCCAACGGATGGGAGCCGAGGTTTTTTCGACCTATGTGGTGCTGATCGGGTTGCAGTTCGGCGCGCTGCGGCTCTGGGCCCGAAAGCCCGGGGGCTGGCCCTGGCTGGCCTTTTTTCTCCCCATTGCCCTTCTCATCGCCGCACGATTTTTGCCGCGGGATTTGTTTCGTTTTAGTCCCTGGGAGCCGGGGATGGAACTATTTGGCCTCTCCTACATGGCCTTTCGGAGCAGCCATTTGGTCTTGGAGGTTCGCAATGGCACCGTGCCTCCTCCCGGGTGGTGGCGGTACCTGGGTTTTTGCTTTTTCCTGCCGACGCTTTCCGTCGGGCCGATTAACGCCTATAGCCACCACCTGCGCGCGTTCGAGGGGCCGCCCCCGGCGATTCCCGTGGGCCGCGCCCTGCTCCGCATTTTGGTGGGGGCGGTAAAGTTCAACTATTTCGGAACGATTCTCAGCACCTTCAGCTACGCCAATCTGCTCCTCGATAACCACTATCATCCGTGGATGGATCTGCCGCTGGCGATGGGGGGCTACTATTTGTTTCTGTACTGCAATTTCGCCGGCTTTTGCGACATGGCAATTGGCGCCGCAGGACTGATGGGGGTTCCCGTTTCGGAGAATTTCAACAATCCCTTTGCCGCGCGGAATCTGAAGGATTTTTGGAATCGCTGGCACATCACGCTCTCGCAGTACATGCGGGACGTGGTCTTCTCGCCGCTCTCGAAGGCCCTGGCGCGCTGGCTGGGCCCGGCCCGGGTGAATCACGCCGTGGCCCTGGCTTCGGTGGTGGTCTTCCTGCTGATCGGCATGTGGCACGGCGTCGGCTGGCGCTTTCTGATCTTCGGGGCGCTCCATGCCCTCGGGTTTGTCGTGACGCACTACTACACGATTGGGCTGAAGAAATGGCTCGGGCGCGAAGGCTTCAAGGCCTACAATGCCAATCCGTGGATTCACGCCGGCGCGGTGGTCATCACCTTCAGCTACGTGGCGGCCACCACAATCTTCTTCGCGAACAGCCTGGATGAAATCCGCCAGATTTTTGCGGCGCTCCGGTAAAAAGCCGCAAGGATGGCACCATGATTTCCGGCCTCCATTTTCATCACCTCGGCCTGGCCGTTCGGCAACCGCAGCCGGCCGAGACCTTCGTTCGGTCGCTCGGCTATCGCCTGGGCTCGGCGGTCTTTGATCCCCAGCAAAATGTGCATTGTGCGCTTTGGATGCACGACACGGCGCCGGCGATTGAGATTCTCTGGCCCGGGGAAACCAAAGGTCCGCTGGACGGGATGGTGCAACGGCACCCGGCTGGCATCGTCTACCACGTGTGCTACGAGACGACCGATTTGCCGGCGGTCCTAGCTGGATTCGAAGCGGCGGGCGTCAAAGTCATCTGCATTTCGCCGCCCAAAATCGCACCCTTGTTTGAAGGGCGGACCGTCTCGTTTTACAACGTCACCGGGATGGGCTTAATCGAAATCATCGCCTGAACGGACGCGACTCTCTCGCTCCATGGTTCTCGCCGAGGCTGGGAGCCGACGGGAAGGATGGGGGCGGTGCTTGGTGACAAACACCGCCACCCGCCCCGGTCGCCACTACGTGGCGGGGGGAGCCCGCCGGCCCCTTTCGATCGATACGTCACGACGCCTGCAGCCTCGGGGATCGGCCTGGATCAGCGATCAGCGGTCATCGGCATCGCGCGGGACGGAGGCGGGTACCGCGGGATGAACGTGCGTGATGGTCCCGCTCTGCACCCAGGCCCGCTGACTCGGGGCAAAGCGCGGCGCCAGCAACCCGTCGTTGATTTCCCGCGTCACCGCGAAGCGATTGTAGAGCGGCGCCGCGATGAACAGACGGTCGTTCGACTGGCCGTCCGACTCATCCTCGATGTCCGATTCCACCACCGAAACAACGCCATCCCCGTTGGTATCGATGCGCGCCACCTCCGCGACATACGCATCAAACAGGCGCTGCTTGGGATCGGTCACGGCGGGTTCAAAGGACGCGCGCCGCAGGTAGGTATCGAGCAGGATTTCCTGCGCGAGCCCGCTCGGGATAAAGCGCAGGCGCGTCTCCTTCTGGGCGTCATCGGTGGGGGTCTCCTCGTCGAAATCCAGCACGCGATCCGGGTCGCGCGGAGCATTGGGATTGTCGCCGAAGGCCGTCGGTGAATTCCCTCCCGTCGCGCCCGGCCCGGTCGGTCCCGTACCGGACGGCCCGGAGCCCGGGATAATCGAGGACAGGAAGCCGAGTTTGCCCTGCGCGAACTCATCCGAAAATCCGCCGGTAAACGGCAACTCGTAGAGCGGGAAGACCCAGTTCGTGTACGGGTTGAATTCCCAGTACGAGTGGGTGTCGCTCTGCTGCAGGGAGTTGTAGGCTCCCATGCTCAGAAAGACCGACACCACATTCGTCTGCAGATCCGG
>FJVV01000554.1_pt1 | contig 11750 bp, 11 predicted proteins | sample 1011911 | NCBI WGS metagenome assembly FJVV01 (sample SAMEA3912450, study PRJEB9761) | metagenome | biome: forest; material: soil | place: USA | collected 2011-06-22 | depth 0.1 m
TCGAAACACCAACCCATTTTCCAATCTCCATGTCCCTCCAACTCAAACCCAACGACACCCTCCTCTTCTTCGGGGACAGCATCACCGATTGCGGCCGCGACCGCGCCAAGCTCGATTCGCTCGGCGGAGGTTACGTCACCCAGATAAATGCCCGCCTCGGCCACGCCCTCGCCTCGCCCGCCCTCCGCGTGATCAACCAAGGCTGCGGCGGACACCGTATCTACGACCTTGAGGCGCGTCTCGAAACCGACCTGCTCGCGCACAAGCCGACCGTCGTCACGTTCTTGATTGGCATCAACGACGTATGGCGCCGTTTCGACCGCAACACCCTCTCCGCCGCGGATGAATTTGCCGCCTCCTACCGGCGCATCCTCACTCGCATCCGCACCGAGCTCAATCCGTGCCTTGTCTTGATGGAACCCTTTCTCCTGCCCGTTCCGTCCGACCGTCGTGCCTGGCGCGAGGATCTTGATCCCAAGATCACCATCGTGCGTGACCTCGCGGTGGAGTTTGGCGCCGACCTGATTCCGCTCGACGGCCAGTTCGCCGCCGCTGCGACCCGCGCCCCCGCCGCCTACTGGCTGCCCGACGGCGTGCATCCAAGCGCCGCCGGCCACGCCCTGATCACCGATTCCTGGCTAAAAAACGCCGGCCTGTAACCAACGCAACTCCCGTGCGTCAGATGCGGGGTAGCTTTAAACTACATAGGGGATAGTGGAGGCGGACGCGTTTATAGGGGATGCGTCCGCCTCATTTTTTTAGCCCAGCCCGCTCTTTTACTGGAGCCGAAACGGCAGCGCGCGGCGGCGGTTGATGAGATCAGTCAACGGCCGGCTCGTAGGCTGCTTCGCGAGATCATCCCCCGTGTTGAGCGTATACGACGGGAGGAAATTGTTCACCAACGCACAGTAGTCGCTGTTCACCATGATGCCGAGCAGCTCGCCGGTCTTGCTCATCACGAGATCGCCGCTCGACGGCGAAAAATCGCCAAAAAGCCGGCGCACAAGCCGGTTGTCCATGCGCACGTAACTCGGGTTGGTCGGATCGAGCTTGAACGGCACTTCGCCGTAACCCGCGCCGCCGCTGGAGATGAGCACCGCATCGGTGAATTTAAACGGCTCCAGCGCGATCTGGTAGGGCTTCACGCCGAGGGCGGCCACCTGCGCGGCCGTGACCGGCAGCACGACGACGCGTGGATCAATCGCAAGAAACACCAGTGCGGACGAGGTGGTGCGATAGCCGCCCCTGCTAAACTCGGCCTTGAGTGAATTCCAGTCCCACGCCGGCCCGATCAGGTCGAAGGGCGTGTCGTTGAGATGCACGAGCGCAAAGGTGTCATGGCCGTCCGTCACGAAAACGGTCTTGGTCGCCGTCGTTTCAGTCTTAGTGCCGAAGAGCCCGGGACGGGTGCCGACAAAGGAAGTCTGCACGCGATTGGAAAGGAAATCGTTGAAGAGAACGTTGACGTTGATCGGACGGTTATCCCGGATTTCCTTGGTGAGCGCAGTGGAGCTTTCCGCGAGCTGGCCCACGCCCTGCGCGAGCTGCGTGGTAGTCTCCTGGACCTTGATACGCTCCTGGCGCTCGGCCTCGACCTGAACCTTGAGGCTGTCGGCCGTGGAACGAAGCATTTGTTTTTCCTGCTCGGCGACTTTGACCGTGACGTTGAGGTTCTCGATTTTTTCGCGGGCCTCGGCCTGCTGTTTCTCCAGATCAGCGAGCAGCTTTTTCTGGCGCTCGGCTTCGGCCTGAAGCTGGGCGAGCTGCTCCTTCGTCATGGTGGCGTCGCGCGAGGCGGCGGCGTATTTCTGCGAAAGATCGGCGGCAGTCTTCTGCGTCTCGGCCAGCGTAGAGGAGACCTGCGTGAGATTTTGCTCGCGCTGCTGAAGCGTCGTCTCGGTGGACTGTAGTTTCTGCGAGAGTTGTTCGCGCTGCGCCTGCTCGTCCGCCAGCGACAGCTTCATCACGGAGACGATGTCGTCATCCTTGGTGGCGGCATTGGCGGCCGGAGCCGACTTCATGGGCTTGAGCTCCGGCGTGGAGGGCACCGCCTTCTCCCAGTTGGTGAGGGCGAGCAGGTTCAGCAACAGGAAATCGCAGATGATGAGGAGAAGGGTCTTGTTCATGGCACCGGGAGGGACGAACCCTGCGGTTGCTAAAAATCAGGCGGCCTTCGCGGGCTCGGCGGCCTGGCTTTCGAGGATCAGACGGCGCTTGAAGGGGCGCACGTGGCGGATCTTCACGAGTGCGACGCAGATGATGCCGAAGAGATTCGAGGAGTAGGCCGCGAGCAGGTTGGGCTCGATGACCTTGAGCACCTGGAGCACGAGCGCCGTGGCGGTGCCGGCGATGCCGATGTAGAGACCGCCGTCAAAGAGGTTTTCTTCGTTTTCCATGAGGCGGAGCTTGAGCAACGCGGGTATCTGCTGGAGGTCGATCTCGCGCATCTTGGCGAGGCAGAGGAGATACATGCCGACTTGGAGGAGGGCGAAGAAGCCGATGGAGAGAAGGGTTGATGTGTCCATGGTGAAAGTGTGGTCGACGTGGGTGAGCGAAGCGGGATCGGAAAGATTGGCGAGAACGGGAACGGTGAGTTTGATTTGAAATTCGGACGGTGGTGCAGGCTTGAGCAGGAACGGTTCCGTGGCGAGGACGAGCATGCCGGCGGTGAACACCGCGAGCACGCCACTTTTGACGTGAGGATGAGTGGCTGCGTCCAACCGTGGATCGAACAGCATCCTATCCAGACCACGAAAAAGGAAAAAAGCTCCCAGCAGGAAGCCAAGATACCTGGCCACGAGCGCCAGCCTGGGATAAAGCAATGCCAGCAACGTCGCCGGGCCGAAGGAGGGCGACGGCTGGCGGTTGACGGGCACCTGGCGCAACAGAAGCTGGTTCACCGCACCTTGGCCAAATGAGAGGGCGAGCTTCAGATCGGCCATACCATTGTGACCATAAAGCAACAGATAAGTCGCCACGCGGTCGGCTGAACCCGAGAGCAACGCAGCACTGTAGATGACCGGAAGATCGTCGGGCGTGGCGCGGGCAAGCTGGGCGAATTCGCCAACGGCCTTCGTGCTGTCGGTCACGCGCAGGAGTTCGCAAAGTTGGATCCAGTTAAGGCGGCGTCCGAACGAAAGCAGGTCGATGCAAACCGGTTCAAGGTCGCCGAGATTTTTCTGCTCCACGGCGGTTTCGGCGAGGCTGCGCAGCTCGCGCTGCAATGGAGTGGATAGATGTTCGCCCTGATATAGCAGCGCACCGAGCAGAATCACGGCATCGAGCGCCTGTCCGCCGGGTTGATTGGCAGGGACGAAGCGGCCGGTGTGGTCGAGCGTGCGCAACTTTAGAAGTGACTGCACGCCGTCGGAACGGGAGTTGGCCAGATAGCCACGCAGGCTGGTCCGGACTTTTTCGGTGATGAAAAACGTGAGGACAGGCGTGCTGTCGCGGTCGCCGGCGTTGTCCTTGAGATTGAAAATGGGATCGAGAAACGGATCCCAGCCGCCCCACGGCACGAGTTCGGGGCGACGTTGCGAGACACGGTCGAGCGCGGAGGCCAGCGAGTCCGCCTGCGGATCGCCCAGACTGCGTGCGGCGGCCAGCGCGAGCGCGGCCGGGCCGGACTTTTCGGAGTCGAGCAGCTCGCGACCGAGGCGGGCGACCGAAGGCGTGCCCTCGCCGGCGGCCTTGAGCAAGGCGGGGGTGACCGACTTGAGGTTGACCGGCACCACCCAAGCGGCGGCAATGAGCAGCAGTCCGGCGCCCATCCAGGCCAAAATCGGCAGGAGGCGGGAGTTGGAGGGAAGGCTCATGGGCGCGCAGTATTCGGTTGCCGCGTTCGGGAGGCAAATCCACGTTTTGCGGTCTCCCACTGACCCATGGCCCTGCCAATTGTTCACTACAACGATCCCGTCCTGCGAAAAAAAGGTGCCCAGATCACCCTCTTCGACGCCGCGCTCACCCGCCTCGCCGAGCAAATGATCGCAACCATGCATACCGCCGCCGGCATCGGGCTCGCCGCGCAGCAGATCGGTCAAGCCATCCAGCTCTGCGTGGTCGATTTGCGCGGAGCCAAGGTAGATTTCAACTGGGAACTCGACGGCGGCAAACCACCGAAGGAGTTGTTCATGCCATTCGCACTGGTGAACCCGGAGATCAAGTTTCTGCCCTCGGATGAATTCGTTTACGAGGAAGGCTGCCTGTCGTTCCCCGACATCCGCGGCGACGTGATCAGGCCCGACGTGATCCGTGTGACCTATCAGGATTTGCAAGGCACGCCGCATGTGCTCGTATGCGACGATCTGCTCGCCCGCTGCATCCAGCACGAGGTCGATCACCTCAACGGCACGCTCTTCATCGATCGGATGGAAAAGAAAGTCCGCGCCGAGATCGAACCGGAGATAAAGGCCCTCGCCAAAGCCACCCGCGAAGCCGCCGAAGGTCAGCCGCCAAAAGCGTAAGTCTGATCGGGGTCGGCATTTCACGCACCCATCGACTAGGCGTTCCCCCCATGGGAAAAACCGTGCGCTCCGAAAATTCCTGGCTATATTGGGGCCACGATGCGTTTAACGCGCTCGTTGTTCAACCCACCCAAATCCATGAAATCCCTGAAAATCCTGTCCGTTCTCGCCTTGGTTGGCGCCTCCGCCCTCACCACCCGTGCCGATGCTTTCTTTCAAGCTTCTCTCTGGGCTCCTGACTACCAACTCGTTCCCACCACTGAAAACGTGTCCGGCATCCGCTTGGAAATCTACGGCGAGAATAAAAACGTAACCGGCTTCGAAATCGGCTTCGTCAACATCACCACCGGCGATTTCACCGGCTTCACCGGCCTGTTCCCCACGATCTACAACCGCGTCGACGGCACCACCACCGGCGTTCAATTCGGTCTCGTCAACGTGACCAAGGGAGAAGTGACCGGCTGGGAAGGTGGTTTGGTCAACATTCACGATTCCAAAGTCACCGGTCTCCAGACGGCTATCGTCAACTGGGGCGGAGACGGCATCAAAGCCGACTTCAGCGGCCTGCAGATCGGCCTGGTCAATGCCGCCAAGAACGTGAAGGGCGTGCAACTCGGCTTCATCAACTACGCCGAAACCCTCAAGGGTTTGCAGATCGGCCTCTGGAATCAGGTCAACTCCCGCGACTGGGACGAGTTCAAGCCTCTCCCGAAGGTTTTCCCGTTCATCAATCTCGGATTCTGATTCCTTCTCAACGGCCGCCTGATTCAGGCGTTCGCCTCTCGCGCCCCGGGAATTCCACCGGGGCGTTTTTGTATCCCGCCAGCGACAGCCTCGATGAGAAGTGTCACCTAATGGGTGACGGTTATCCCCGTGGTTTTCGGTGCGCCCCGCAGGTTGGCATTGGCGGACGTCCGTTTTGTGCACACCTTGCGCCCATGTCCTCCATTGCAACCCGAACCGGCGACGACGGCACCACCAGCCTTCTCTACGGCCAGCGTGTCCCCAAAGATCACCCGCAGATCGAAGCCGTCGGCACCTTCGATGAACTCAACGCCGCTCTCGGTTTCGCCAAAACCACCTGCCCCGACTCCGCGCGCCGCGAAGCGATCGAACTGATTCAGCACAATCTCGTCACCCTCATGGGCGAGCTCGCCTGCGCCGAAACCGATTCGGCCCGCTACGCCGGCTCGAAACTCGCCAAACTCACCGACGCCGATCTCGCCAGAATCGATACGTCCGTGGCGGCACTCGAAGCCCAAAACATCAAGTTCGACGGCTGGGCCACCCCCGGCGCCAATCTGCACGCCGCCGCGCTCGATCTCGCCCGCACCACCGCCCGCCGGGCGGAACGCCGCCTGATCGCCCTTCCCGCTGGTGGACGTTCCGTGCGTCCGTTGCTAATCCACTATACCAACCGCGTTTCTGATTTTCTCTGGCTTCTCGCCCGCCAGGCGGAACAAGCCTGAGTGCTCTCTTGGTGCGAGGCTTGTCTTTCCCGTTCCTGCGGCCAACAGTTTCGATCATGCCTTTCGCGATCGCGCTTATCCTATCCGCCACTCTTTACCGGGTTGTCGCCGTCTGGAATCCCGGACTGGTGAATTTTTCTCCACTCATGGCGCTGGCATTCTGCGGTGCGGTGTATTTCCGCTCCGCCCGGCTTTGGCTCGTGCCGTTCGTTGCGCTCAGCCTTTCCGATCTTTACATCAACCACTACTACGCAACGCAAATGGGCTACTCGTGGGACGGCGTCGGCGCCGTGACCCGCACGGCCTGCTTTGCCGCCGCGCTCGGCCTGGGCCTGCTCGTCTCCCGCCGCAAAAACTGGCTCAATCTCTTCAGCGGTGCGCTCGGCGGGTCCGTTTTGTTTTATTGCGCGACCAACACCGTTTCTTGGGCGACCGATGCTTTTTACGCCCGCTCCGCCGCCGGTTGGTGGCAGGCGATGACGGTGGGACATCCCGAATTCGCACCCACGCTGTTCTTCTTCCGCAACACCTTCGCCAGCGATCTCCTGTTCACCGGCCTGTTCGTAATCGCGATGGAATACGCGGCCCTGCGCGCCGGTCGCCCCAGCCTGCTCGGCGGCAATCGCGAAACCGCAACCGTCCGCGCCTGAGTGCGAACTTGGAACGCGGAGATCGCGAAGGACGCGGAGAATTCAAATCAAGTTCCTTCTCTTTAATTCATCTTCGCCTCCGCGATCTCCGCGTCCTCCGTGTTTAAAATCCGTCTCCGCCTAAAATAAAAAACGCCCGCCTCTTTCGAGGGCGGGCGTTTTTTATTTTCGAAAACCGAACAGCTCGGGCCCGGCTTACAGGAGGTCGGCCGCGAGTTCGGCGAGCTTGGAACGTTCGCCCTTCGTGAGCTTCACATGCGCGGAGATCGCGTGGCCCTTCATTCGATTGTAGCAGTAGACGAGACCGTTGCTGCGTGAATCCACATAGGGATTGTCGATCTGCGCCGGATCGCCGATGAGCACGATTTTCGAGCCTTCCGAGATGCGCGTGATGACGGTCTTCACCTCGTGCGGCGTAAGCTGCTGCGCCTCGTCGAGGATGAAGAAGCGGCGGGCGATCGACCGGCCGCGGATGAAGCACAACGCCTCGACCTCGACGAGACCGCTCTTGATGAGACGTTCGTAGGGTTTGATCGGCACCGCACTGCCACCGCTACCGCCGCCATGGTGGTGGTTACTGCCATTGGAACCGTGGCTGGAAACCGATTCGTTACGCGACATCTCCAGCGCACTTGGTTTGTTTTTTTGCTGTTTCTTAGAAACTTTTTTGGAGGCGAACTGCGGCTCCTTTGAAGGCTTCGAAGGCATGAGCACCTCCAGCGCGTCGAAGTAAGGTTGAAGCCAGGGCTTCATTTTCTCTTCGAGCGTGCCGGGGAGAAAGCCAATGTCCTTTCCGAGCGCGATGACCGGGCGGGAAATCGAGAGACCGTCGTAGAGGGAGCGGTCGTCATGCGTCTGATGCAACGCGCAGCCGATGGAGAGCAGTGTCTTACCCGTGCCCGCCTTGCCGAAGCAGGTCACGAGCGAGATCGAGTCATCAAGCAACGCGTCCATGAAGAACTGCTGCTCAAGATTGCGCGCTCGGATCGAGATGCCGCCCGGAGCCTTGATGCTCTCGGGAATGCGCAGGCGCTTGACGAGGCCTTCGCCGTAGTAGCGAGCCGGCATGGTCTTGCCCTCGTCGGAACGCAGCAGGACGTATTCGTTGAGGAAGAGCGTGGCCGCCGCTTCCTTGCCGATGTCGAACTCGCCCTCCGAACAAAAGCGCTGTATCTCGTAAATGGTGACAGCAATCTCGCGGTAGGAATCCTCATCGATGTCCTCGGGGACCTTGTCGTTGAGATAATCCTGCGCCTCGAGTCCGACGGCGCGCGCCTTGAGGGCGACATTGACATCCTTGGTGACAAGGATGGTCGGCGGCGTATAGCGCTCCTGCACAAAAAGCGCCGCTGCGATGATGCGGTTGTCCTTCTTCGAAAAATCGGAGAGGACGGCCCGCAGCTTGTTCATGAGCGGGGAGTCGCGCAACGCGGGATCCGCCATGTAGGGGTTGATGATGATCGAGAGGGTGCCGCCGTTCTCCAGTTTGACGCCCTCGTGCATCGAGCGTGAATCAGGCAGGAGTTCAGAGAGGATGCGGTGCACGCGACGGGCATTGCGGCCTCGCTCGGTGGACTGCTCGGTTTTGATGGCATCCAGTTCTTCCAAAACCTCGACCGGTATGGCCAGGTTGTTGTCCTCGAACTTAAAAATCGACTGCGGGTCGTGGAGGAGGACGTTTGTGTCCAGGACGAAGGTCTTCGCCTTTGCAGAGACCTTGAGCTGCGGTTTAGAGGCTTTGGCCTCGCTCAGGTGTTCCATTTAGGGTGGTGAATAACTTGTGAGTAAGCCTGCACGCGGACGGGCTTTTGTCCATGCAAGAGTTGGGCCACTTTGATAAAAGTTACGCGCCCGTCACCGTCGGCTCAGGCATAGGGACGCATCGGCGTGCCATCTGCGGATTTTTGCTTCGCCTTCACCGGCGCCCAGACACGCAGGAGATATTCCGCCAGATTCCGCAGGCTGATCCGGCGCAGTCCCTCGCGCTGCGCGATTTCCCGAAAGGGCGACGCCACCGCCGAACGTTCCTCGTAATACCGCCACAATTCTTCCTCCAGCACCACAGCCGCGCCATGGGGATCACTGGCCCGTGCGGAAATCGTGCTCACCTTGTCCTGCCAGTGGCGTTTTTCGTCGGGGTGCTGCTGCACGTAATCGAACACCATCTGTTCCGCGCGGTTCAGGCTCATGGGTGCGACAACGTGCGCACGCCTCCGTGAAAAACAACCGAAAATCCCCTCACCACGACGACATTGCTTTTAAACGGCATTCTTTTAGCTTCAGGCCACACTCCACCCATACTCTTCATGTGGCAAAAACTTAAGGAACAATTCCCCGCCGTTCTCGCGACCGTTATCCTCGTCGGCCTCGTCCTCGGCGCCTACGTTAATTTCAAGGTCATCCCCGATCTCAACGCCGAACGCCAGCGCGAGATCACCGATCTCAAGGAACAACACACCGCCGAGCTTCAGGCCTCCGCCGAGCAGACGCGCCGCCAGATCGAGGCCGTCAACACACTTCTGAAGGATGCCATCGCCAAACGTTCCGCCGACGCGCTCATGACCGACGCCGAGTTCGCCCAGGCCAACGCCGCCAAGGTCAACCAGCTCGCCGAAGCCATCGCGCAGAAAATCCAACCCTTCAACCCGCTGCCCAAGACTCCCGAGGAAGCCGAGCGCCTGCAAAACGAACAGGTCGACAAGGTCTCGTCCCGTCTCTCCGAGAAAATCCAGCCCATCCTCGCCGACATCGCCAAGGATCAGAACCTCACCCGCGAGTCGCTCGCCGCTTACAGCCAGAAGATCGCCGACCAGGTGGGTTCCGTCCTCACCGCTGAACTCGCTAAAAATCAGGTCCTCAACAACAACCTCACCCAAGCCCACTCGGTTGCCGAGCAATCCCTTGCGCTCTCCCACGAGACGGTCGCGCTCTACCTGAGCTCCCTCAAGGACCAGGGCGTGCTCACCCGCATCCTCTCCCTTCCAGCCAACGTCATCAAAGACGCCGCCAACCTTAGCTTCGTGGACAGCAGCGAACGCAAGAAAAAGGAGCAGCAACTCGTGGACAAGATGAACAACATCCAAAAGCAACTCGACGATATCCAAGCGTCCAGTCCCAAGCGGTAAGAACCGCCCATTCCACCATCTCCCGACCACGCCATGCTCCACGGCGTGGTTTTTTATTGCCGGCATGATACCTGATCCGAGCAAGTTGCCTATTTTCTGTCCAAATTCCATAGAGCAACGGGCGCAGGCACGCGTTCTGCTCAATAGAACTCGGTAACACTTTTTACCATAATCGTAACACTCATCCCGTCATGCGCCTCCATAAATTGATCGCCCTCCTCGCGGTTTCCGCCGCTGCCGCCGCCTCCAGTCTCTCCGCCGCACCGCTCAAAATCGCCTACTCCGACTGGCCAGGCTGGACTGCCTTTGAAATCGCCGCCCAAAAGGGCTGGTTCAAGGAAGCCGGCGTCGATGTCGACCTGCTCTGGTTCGAATACGGTCCCTCCATGGACGCCTTCACCGCCGGCAAGTGCGACGCCGTCATGGTCACCAACGGCGACGCCCTCGTTACCGGCGCCGGCGGTGCCAAGAACATCGCCGTCCTCATCACCGACTACTCCAATGGCAACGACATGATCGTCGGCCAGCCTGGCATCAAATCACTCAAGGACCTGAAGGGCAAAAAAGTCGGCATCGAGATCGGCTTCGTCGAGCACCTTCTCCTCCTCAACGGCCTTAAAAAAGCCGGCATGACCGAGTCCGACGTCACCCTCGTCCCCACGCCCACCAACCAGACCCCTCAAGTGCTCGCCTCCGGTCAGGTTGACGCCATCGGCGCATGGCAGCCCAACTGCGGCGCCGCCCTCAAGGCCGTCCCCGGCTCCAAGCCCCTCTATACCAGCGCCGACGCGCCCGGCCTCATCTATGACGCCATCGTCGTCTCGCCTCAGAGCCTCGCCCAGCACCGCGCCGAATGGGTCAAGGTTGTGAAGGTTTGGGACAAGATCGTCGCCTACCTTGCCGATCCGAAAACCCGCGAAGACGGCATCAAGATCATGGCCGCCCGCGCCGGCGTGGACCCGAAGGAATACGCCGCGTTCCTCCCCGGCACCCGTCTACTTACCCTTGCCGAAGGCGCCAAGGTTCTCACCAGCAAAACCGACGGACTTGATTCCGTCATCGGCTCCTCGAAGATCGCCAACGAGTTCAACGTAAAGAACGGTGTTTACAAAGAGTCTCAGGATGTCGGCACTTACCTCGACGCATCCCTCACCGTCGATGCGCTGAAGAAGTAACAACTGCCTGCCACCACACGCCGGTCGCGCTGCCTAACAACGCGACCGGCTTTCTTTCGCCTTTGGCCAACCACCCTCCGCCCGCCACGCGCATGTCCCGCCCACGCTGGTTCTCCGTCCGCCAGGAGCTCACTCCCAAGCGTAGCCGCATGCTCGGTGTCCTCGCGTTCCTGCTGCCGCTGGCCCTGTGGAGCCTGTTCAGTTACATCCCCTGGCTCTGGCACCCGATGGTCAAGGTGACCGATCCGGGCGACGTGGACTGGATGCGCGCCGGCCTGCTCATCGACCGCCACGACTTCGCCAAGGAAGTCGCCGCGGCCCAGCTCGCCCACACCCACGCCCCCGCTGGATTTCGCGCCAACCCGATCTATTTTCCCGCCCCTCATGCCGTCGGCCGCGCACTCTACACCGCCTTCACCACCGCGCCCGTCCTGAAAGGCGACCTCTGGCTTCACCAGAGCCTTTGGATGAGCATCCAGACGATCTTCTGGGGCTTCACGATTTCCTCCATCGTCGGCATTCCGCTCGGCATTCTCTGCGGTTCCTTCATCGCGATCTCGCGCCTCACCGAACCCTTCGTCGACTTCGTGCGTTACATGCCGGCGCCAGCGTTCGGTGCCCTCATGGTCGCCATCTTCGGCATCCAACTGGAACCCAAGATCGCGATCATCGTCATCGGCACTTTTTTCCAGCAGGTCCTCGTCGTTGCCAACACCGTGCGCAAGGTCGACGGCGCCCTCATCGAGGCCGCGCAAACCCTCGGCTCCAAGCGCCGCCAGCTCGTCCTCCGCGTGATCGTCCCCGCCAGCCTGCCCGACCTCTACAACGACACACGCATCCTCCTCGGCTGGGCCTGGACCTACCTCAT
>FJVV01000669.1_pt1 | contig 11728 bp, 11 predicted proteins | sample 1011911 | NCBI WGS metagenome assembly FJVV01 (sample SAMEA3912450, study PRJEB9761) | metagenome | biome: forest; material: soil | place: USA | collected 2011-06-22 | depth 0.1 m
GATGCCGTCGCCGTTGAACTTGGTGGTTGAGAAAAGGCGGACGGTGTCGATGGCCTCGGCGAGGGAAATCTCGGTGGCGTCGGGTTTGCCGAGGCTGGCGAGGATGCGGCGGGCGGAGGTGAGGACGGCCTTGCCCTCGGGCGTGGCGGTATTGAAAGAGGAAAGGGCAAGGGTGTCGCGGCCCTTGAGGAGTGCGCCGATGTCGGCGAGGTGGGGTGCGGCCCAGTCGATGGCGGCGAGAAGTTCGGGGGCGCGGATGCGGCCGTCCTTGTCGCTGTCGATCAGCGCGAGGGTTTTTTCGTCGAGTTCGAGGCCTTTGACAGGGCAGGAGAGGGCGACCCAGAGTTTCTGGTCGAGGTGCTTGAGCGCGAGGAGATCGGCACCGGTTTCAATGGAGGCCTGATCGAGACCGCCGATGCGGAAAAATTTCCAGACGTGCGAGGTAGTGGAGGGCATGGCGTGATTTTGGACGGGCGGATTGTCGCGGGCATCGGTTGCGAGGCAACCCGTGAAGTGATGGTGGCTTGCGTTTTTGGTGGAGCGGCGGCGCAAGAGCAAGCCGCTGGCGGCCGACGGAGGGGTGATGTTCTTGGGATTTGGCGGCGGGTTAGGCTCGATTTGGCTGGGCCCCGTCAATTGAGTGAGGGCGGAGCCGAGCATTCCATTCATGAAAAAGCTACTGATCATTTCACCGCATTTTCCGCCGATCAATGCTCCGGACATGCAGCGGGTGCGGCTGGCTCTGCCTTACTTGAGGGCGCACGGGTGGGAGCCGACGGTGCTGGCGATCGCTCCGGAATCCATCGAGGGCGGGGTCATGGACAAACATCTTTTGGACACGTATCCCGAGGACATCCGCGTGATTCGCGTCACCGGACTGCCGTCGCGGTTCACGCGTTGGGCCGGCATCGGCAACCTGTGGTGGCGTTGCGGGCGGGCGTTAACGAAGGCCGGCGACCAGTTGCTAAAGAAGGAAAAATTCGACCTGGCCTTTATCAGCACGACGCAGTTCAGCGCGTTTCAACTCGGGCCGCGCTGGCTGCACCGGCATGGGCTGCCTTACGTGCTGGATTACCAGGATCCCTGGATCAACGACTACTACCATCTCACGGGGGTGAGTCCTCCGGGGGGGCGGATCAAGTTTGCGCTCAGCCAGTGGGAGGCGGCGCGCATCGAGCCGGTCGCGTTGCGCGAGGCGGCGGGGATCATCTCCGTGTCGCATTCCTACGGGGCGATGCTCGCGGATCATTATCCGTGGTTTCTGGCCAACCGGCTCAAGCTGCTGCCTTTCGGGGCGTCGCAGGCGGATTTTGAGGCGCTGGGGAAATACCGGCCGACCAAGCCGCTTATCGATTTCGAGGACGGCTGCTTTCACCACGTGTATGCGGGCCGCTGCGGGCCCGACATGACGTTTGCGCTCACCGTGCTGTTCCGGTCCTTCAAGCGGTTTCGCGAAACCAATCCCGAGCAGGCGGCCAAGATGAGATTCCACTTCATCGGCACCGATTACTCGCCGCCTCCGTTGGGACGCGACTGGGTGATCCCGATCGCGAGGGCGGAGGGTGTTCTGGATGTTGTCCGCGAGCATCGTTACCGCGTGCCCTATTTCGATTCACTCTACTACCTTCGCAACGCCAGCGCCCTGGTTGCGGTGGGCTCCAACGACCCGACCTACAGCGCGTCCAAGTTTTTCCCCTACGTGCTCGCGCGCCGGCCGCTTCTCATGATTTTCCATCGGGACAGCCCGGTGCTGCGGTTTGCCTTGAACGTGGGGGCGGGCATCGCGCACGGTTTCACGGGTCCGGAGGACATCGCTCCGTTGGCCGAGGAAATAAACCGCCGGTGGTTCCTTGAGGGCGGGTGCGACAAGTATGTCCCGTTCATTGATTCTGCTTTCGAGCCTTTCTCGGCGGCCCGCATGGTGGATGGACTCGCGGCGGTCTTTGAGGATGCGCTGAAACGGCGGCCGGCCGTATCGTAAGACTCTATACATTGGCTTGATCATTTCAGGATTCCTTCCAATCAATCGAGGCGAGCTTTTCCTGTGAGCACATCAAACTCCTTCATCCGTCACTTCATTCAGGTCAGCCTTTTGCTGTCGGGCATTTTCATCTTCGACTGCATCACGACCTACGAGGTGAATATCGGCCCGCTTTACATCGTGCTGGTGGGCTACGCGACCTGGCGGATGGGGTTTGGATTCGGGATCTTCTTTTCCGTCCTGTGCATGACCCTCTGGGCGCTGGGGGATTATTTCACGGGGCACCGTTTTTCCCATATGTGGCTGCTGTATGAGAACGCCGGGATCCGGCTTTTTACCTACTCGATGGCGACGTCGGGGGTCTTTATTTACAAGCGCACCCTGGAGGCGCACCGGCGGCGGCTGGCCATGCTGGAGCGTCTGCTGTCGGTATGTCCCGGCTGCGGCTGCATCACGGTGAACGAGGCCGGCTGGCGGAAGGCCTCCGAGTTCCACCAAAAGCCGAAACAGCTCTACTCCCTGTGTCCGACTTGCGCCGCAACCCACAAATCCGATGCCCCTACGGATACTACACGCGTTTCACACGGTTGACCCGGAGACAGGCGGGTTGATTGACAACGTCCGGCTGCTGTCGGCGGTCAGCCGTTACCTCGGGCACCCCGTGGAGATGCTTGCCTTCGCGTCGGGCGCCGCATCGTGGCGGCGGGAATTTTCCGGAGTGGTCCACGAGGTCGGCGCGGGCTGCGCGAAGGGAGCCGCCACCCATAAGTTCATGCAGTGGCTGCACGAGCATGCGGGCGACTATGATTGCGTGCTGATCAGCGGAGTGGCGGGCCGCGATGCCTACCGTGCCTGGCAGGCGCTGCGCGCGACCGGCGTGCCTTATTTTGTTTTTGCGCCCAGATACCTCGGCTTTTTGGAGGGATTTCCCCGGTTGTTGGAGAAAGCAAAACAGCGGCTTTGCTGGCCGTGGGCGGGGTATCCGCTGCTTCGTGACGCCCATGCGGCTTTTTTTGCCAGCGAGGAGGCAAGGCGCGAGGCGCGCGGCTGTTTCTGGCCCTACGATTGCCACGAGTTCGTGCTGCCCTGCGGGGTGGCCGACAGGCCGGCGGGCAACGGCCAGACGACCGGGGCCGGCTTTTTGACGGGACATCCGGAGCTGGAGGGAAAGCGTGTTTTCAGCGTTCTGGCCCAGGGGATCGACCGGATTCCCGAAGCGCTTTTGCGCGCGGTGCGCAATCTGGCAGGCTCGGGCCGGTGGGATCGCGATTCGATGCGGTTGCTGCTCAGCGGATTTGATGACGAAGACTCGGCGGAGGAGCTGCGCCGCTCCCTGGCCCGGCATGGACTGGGCGGTATCGTGCAGGGGATCGGCACGTTGACGGGGCCCGGGCGGTGGAGCGTGTTGCAGGCTTCCGAAGCCCTGGTGCAGCCGGCGCGCGCCGAGTCTTCCGGGCAGGCGGTGGCGGAGGCCTTTTCAGCGGGGAAGCCGGTGCTGGTCGCGAAGGGGCTGAATCTCTGGAGGGAGGTCGTGAACCACTCGGCGGGATTGGCTGAAGATGATACGACGGCCGGTTACGAGGCTCTTTTCGGGGACTGGTTCCGCGAGTCGCCCGAGGATCGCGCCGTCTACGGTGCGAATGCCAGGGGTTGTTTCGAGGAGCATCACACCGAGCAGGCCGGGGCAAACACGCTGATCGCGGTGGTTTATCTTTTGCTGGGGGCCAGGCAGTCGGTGCACGCGCCGATCAATCCGGAGGTGTTCAGGCACGAGGCGGATTTTCTCTAGACTCCGGGCCGGGGAGTCCGGGATTTATGGCGAGGTCGGGCGGGGAAAGGTGACCAGCGGTTTTTCCGAGGGGGCGGGTGCGGTGGATGCCGGTGCGGCCGCGGGTTCCGGGAAGATGGCGGCAAGGAGGTCGTTGAAGGTGAGATCGGGATTTTTCTGCGCGAGGATCCACTCGCAGTAGCGGCGCACGAGGGGGTGCGCGCGGGCGTTGCGGCCGAGCGACCATTGGGCGGACTTGAGGACGAGCTCCTTCATCACCTCGGGTGTGGGCGCCGTCGCGGTCGGGGTGGTTGCCTTTAATTTATCCAGCGCCCCGAGGTAACGGTGCATGTGCAGCGCGGAGGTGATGCGATCAAGAGGGGCAAAGGCGCCGGTCGCGAAAAACCGGCCCCAGAGAAGATCGATCTGCATGGGGTCGTTAAGCTCGCCGGTATCGACATCGGGCCACGGGCCCTTGCTCAGGTCGGCGAAAGTCGGATCGTGCCGCCACGCATAGCCGAGAATAAACAGGAGCAGGGTGCGGTCGGTCTCGTTGGCGTTTTTGAGCCGCTCCAGAAACACAGGTGCGAGCCAGGGATTGGCCTTCAGCACTTCCTCGTAGAACCCCAGGACAGGGGGCCAGGCGTCGGTGTTGTTCTTGGGAAGAAGCGTGGCGATCCTGAAGAGCGCGGGCAGGGCGAGGGCGGGCGACGGGTCGAGGTAATAGGATGTCATCCAGTTTCCGGGATTAAAAACGGGGGGGAGGGAAGGCTCGACGTAAGGCACGACCTGCACAGTCACGGTTTTGCGGAGCACGGTCTTCCCCGCCGCGCGGTCGTGGACGGTTACGGTGAAGGCGTAGTTGCCAAGCGGATCGCCGGGGTCGGTGCTGTAGGTGGCGGTCTGGCTGGCGTAGGCGAGGAGGCTGGCGTCGGGCGCGGGGCCGACGCTGAGTTTGAGATCCTTGCCGGCCTGCTGGGTGCGGCCGCCGGGGTAGGTGATGTCGAGATCGTAGAGGAGGGCGGCGCGGCCGGCGGCGTTGACCGCGTAGTTTTTGGCCAGCACGACGAGCTCCACGCTCTGTCCGGGAAAAATCCGCGTGATACCCTGGAAATCCGGACCGGCGTGGTCGGGGGTGTGGGTGTAGAAGTCGTGCGTGGAGTATTGGATGGTGGCGACGAGCGTGACCTCCAGGGGTTGCTTTGCCGGGTCGGCGGCGCGAAGGGGCTGGACGGGCGCGACCGAAGAGGCGAAGAGAACGGCAAGCGCGAAGAGGAGCCTGGAGGTGTTCATTATTGAAGCGGCAGACGCTAATGAAGCTGCTGCCGCGGTGTCGATGCCATGCGCAGCCGGTTCAGGGGGCCGGAGGGGTGAGCACGCTGGCGCGGTGGTTGTTAGCCGGGACTTGATCGACGAAGCCAGGCGGCGTCACCAACTCGTTGCGCAGCACGAGGCGGCCTTCGCGGGCTAGCTGTGCAGGATCGACGGGGAGGTTGACCGACGTGACGGCGCCGGGCGCGAGAGGGGGAACCGCGTAGTTGCGGGCGATGCCGTTGACATCGGTGGCGAGGGTCATGGCGGCGGTGGTGGTGGTGCCGCGATTTTGAATGACGACAGCGACGGTGGAGCTTTCGCCATCGTAGGAATTGCCGGAGATGGCGATGTCGGCGCGCGCGGGGTCGTTGCGTGCCATCGCCCAGCCGAGGTCAACGACGCCGTGGCCGTAGTCGGGGTCGTCGCCGGCGGGGCCGCCATCATCGGCGTGAGTTTGCAGGACTTGCACGGCTTGCGAGGCGGTGAGGCCGGGCGTTTCCGACATTACGGCGGCGATGGCTCCGGCGACGACGGGCGCGCTGGCCGAGGTGCCGCTGAAGAGGATGCGTTCGCCGTTCACGCCGGCGGTTTGGATGCCGTAGCCGGGCGCGGTGAGGTGGAGCTGCGGGCCGGAATTGGAGAAACTGACCTGCTGGCCGGTCGCATCAACCGCACCTACGGAGATAACGCGGGGATTGGCGGCGGGCCAGGCGAGGCGTGAGGCCTGGTCGTTGCCGGCGGCGGCCACGATCACGATCCCGTGGGAGTCGGCGTAGGCGACCGCCCGGTCAAATGCCTCGGACGTCGAGTAGCCGCCCATGCTGATGTTGATGATCTGCGCACCCGCATCGACGGCGGCGACGATGGCTTGAGTAACGGTGAAGGCGTCGCTTTTGCCGTCCGCATCGGTCACGCGGATGCTGAGGATGCCGGCGGCGGGGGCGACGCCGCGGGCGTCAGGAGATGATCCGGCGGCGAGCGCGGCAACGGCGGTGCCGTGCAGGCTTTCGTCTACGGGGCCGGTGTAGCCGAGGCCGATGTCGAGATACTTCAGGCGTCCGCCGCCGAGGGTCGTGTCAGACAGAGTGCCGCTGTCGAGCACGGCGATGGTTACGCCGCGACCCCAAGTGGAGTTGTCTGAGGCAACGCCAAGGGTCGCGAGCAGCGTGTCGCGCACGGGCACCTGCGGATGGGTTGAACGTTCCTCGGGGACGGGTGGGGCTTGCACCAGGGTGTTGGCGGCGACCCCGCCGTAGTCGGCGGCGTGGGAGAGGAGTTCGCCGGCCAGCGTATCGTAGGCGCGCACGTGAACGCGGACGATCCAGAGCGGATCAATTTGGCCAAGCACTTCGACGCCGGTCTGGGCGGTGCGCGCGAGGAAGCGGCGGTAGCCGTCGTCGTTTTTGAAAATCAGCACGGCCTCGTGGGCGCGGGCGTCGGGGCGGGTGAAGCGCCGGTTCATCTTGGCGGCAAGCACGGCGGCGGTGGCGTCGGGTGTGATGGCCGGGCCGGACTGGTCATCGGCCGTGGTGGCAGCCGGTTCGGAGACGGGGGATGAGGCCGGGGTGGTTGCCTGAGGCGGTGTGTCCGCCGGGTGGAGATGAAGCCACGCGAGCAGCAGCATGAGGGCGAGCCCGATGAGGAACAGGATGGTGATCTCGGTCTTGCCTTTCATATGGGTGGCGGGGCGGAGGAGAACGGTGCGGGTGGTGCGCAGGAAGTTCAACCCCTAGACGCGAATGAAAGATGAAAGTTGCGTTGGAAACGGTTTGTCAGCCGAGGCGTAACTTGAGCAGTTTTGATGCGTCACTGGTTAACCGCGTTTTATCCAACCCTACCCATGAAACTCCGTCTATTCCTCACCGCCCTGCTGCTCACCGTCATCACCTGCCCGCTCATCCGCGCCGAAGGCGGCGGTGCGACTCCGCTGGAAAAGGAAATGAAAACGATGAACAAGGCGTTCAAGCAGCTGAAAAAGCAGGCGGCCGACGCCTCGCAGAATGCCTCTTCGCTTACGTTGGTGGCGCAGATGGCGAAAGCCGCCGACACCGCGACGAGTCTGGTCCCGGCTAAGGCCGCCGACCTGCCGGAAAAAGACCGGGCGGCGTTCACGGCCAGTTATCAGGCGAAGTTGAAGGATTTCAGCGCCGCCCTCGCCAAGCTCGAGGCTGCCTTCAAGGCGGGCGATAACGCCGGCGCCACGAAGCTGTTGACGGATCTCGGCAACTTGGAGCGTGCCGACCACAAGGAATTCCGCAAACCGCAGGACTGAGTCTGCCGAGCGGGTTTGATTCACGGAGTTTCCAACCACTAAGTAGAATCCGCCAATGGGCGGATTCGGCGGGAGCGGTTACGGCCAATGGCCTTTACTGTTGAGCGGAGGGGCGGCTGATGCCGCCGTGAAGGAGGCCATGGCTTGTTTTCAGCCGAACAGCGCGGGCTTGGTGTTTGCCGCGACGTAGAGCGGGTGCTTGGGGCGGCCGCTGGCGTTGCAGACGAGGGAAAATGTTTTGTGCCGATGCGGCTTGAGCAGGTCCATGACATGCCGGTCGCGTTCGAGGTGGGAGCCGTGCTCGCCCCAGCCGCACATGACGCGGTCGACGCGCGCGGCCCAGTGGGCGATCCAACGGTCGTTTTCCGGACCGACGGGATCGGGCACGGTTTTCATGCCGGCGGGCGAGGTGTCGCGCCATGCGAAGAGGTTCAGCATCACGAAGTGAGTGTAGCCCCAGGCGTTGGAAAATCCGCGGATGCGGCGCAGCGTGGGGTCGAGCTGGTTTTCGTCGGCGGTGCTCGGGTTGAGGCAGATCCAGGCGATGCCTTTGCCGGAGTCGGGCTTGAGCAAATCGTCCCAACGGTGGATCAACGTGTAACGGTGGCGGCGGTCGGCGGAGAAGACGCAGGCGTTGGGCATGGCTGATAACACGTCATGGAGACTCGGGGCGGAGAGTCGAGAGCGAGCCGTGGGGGTTTAGGCAATGGCTGCGCGGCGGAGGCGTTGCCCGATGAAGGGGCCGTTGCCCCTTGGGGAAATCACGGCGAGGTGGTCGTGAGTGTCATGACATCACCGTCCTTGGACGTGATGACCTTGGTGGTGGTGATCACGTTGTTCGGCCCGGTCACGCTGGTGGCGTGGATGACACTGCCGTCCGCGTTGGTGGTGATGACGGTGATGCTGCCGTCGGCATTGGTGGTGGTGCGTGCCAGGGTGGCGGTCTGTCCGTTGATTCCGGTTACCGCAGTGGTTTGGACGGGGCCGGTGTTGATGGTGGTGCCGGAGAAGCTTCCGGTGTCGCCATTGGGGAGGGTGTAGGTGCCGGTGGCGGTGGCCGAGCCATCGCCGGTTTTCTGAACGGTGGCGTCGTGGCTGGACGTGGTGCCATTCGCGTAGGTGGTGGATCCGGAGACGGTGGTGGTCTGGGTGGGACCGGCGAGCGTGCCGGTGCGGGTGGTATCCTGAACGCTCGTGGCCTCATGAGTGAGGGTCTGGCCGTCGGCGTTTGTCCAAGTGGAGTTGCGCTGGGCTGCGGTTGCGGCGGGAGTGGCGACGACCTGTTGCTGGACGGGGTCGGGCGGTCTTGCCACGAAGTTGGTGCGGGGCGGGCGGGCGGAAGCGGACGAGACCAGCAGGGTGTTGGCGAGGGCAAGGAACGCGAGGGCTGCGATGTAACTGGAGGGGTGTGTTTTCATGCGGTGATCTTTTCATGCCCAAAAATGCACAAATCGCCATCCGGTTTCATGCCGCCCGGAAGATTTATTTGGAAGCATCCAGGGAGGCGGGTTCCTGCTGCGGAACCTTGGTGTGCTTCCAGCGCCATGAGGTCACCTCGGGCCAGTTGCCGATGGTGAGGGTGATGCAGATGACGTCGCCCTTGGTGAGGAAATCGCGATCCGTGCGGAGGATGCGGTAGCCCCAGTTGGTCGCGCGGCCGGGGTCGAGCGGGCTGGAGTTGAGCGAGAGGTCGTCGTCCACCATCGCGCGGAAATAGACGACGTAGCCGTCGAAACGGCCGCTGCGCGTGATCGTGCGGGTGAAATGCAGTTCCTTGGGGAGGTCGTCGGTGCGCAGCGTTTGCAGGTCGATGGTCAGGACGGGGGACGGCTCGGACAGCAGGTAGTCCACGTAGCCGAGGTCGGCGGCGGGGATGTGGTAGTAGTGCGGGTCTTGCGGGCGTTCGCGGTCCATGCACGAGTAGTCGATGCCGTGGACGTTCATGTCCCAGATGTGGGGGACGAAGCGCGTGTCGCGGATTTTTACGGGTTCGCAGAACAGCTCGAAGCGGCCGGGGAGGATGAGGCCGCCGGGCTTGAGCAGGCGTTCGCGCAGGTCGGTGATGTTGACCACCATGTCCTCGTCGAAGAGGTAGTCGCCCATCTGTTCGTGGAGAATCACGTCCACGGGGGCGTCGAGCTTCAGGTCCTTGCTGTGGGTGCTGATGAAATCGACGTTTTCGATGCGGTTGTGCGCGGCGAGGGTCTTAGCGTGTTCGAGGATGACGGAGTGGTCGATGGCGTAGACCTTGGCGGCACCTTGGTGGGAGGCGAAGGCGGCGAGGATGCCGGTGCCGGTGCCGAGGTCGATGACGCGGTCGCCGGGCTTGATGTGGCGGGCGATGGCGGCGTGGTAGAAGTCCATGCGCGGCTTGTCGGCGAGCATCTTCTCCTGCTCATAGAACTGGGCGAAATAGCTGCGGTTGAAGTCGCGGTAGCGCTCGTCCTTTGTTGGCTCGTCGGCGGGCTCGGGAGTGGGGTAGACCCAGGAATTGAGGCGTTCGCTGAAGAGGAGCTTGGCGGTCAGCTTGCCGCGCAGGCGTCGCAACGATTCGAGAAAAGCAGTCCAAGGACTGCGGGAGGAGGGGCTGGGCATGGAGAGGCGAAGCCACGGGGCTTCACGCTCATTGAAAATGCGTTCTCGGCTTAAAGCCAGAGCAACTCTGCCGGACTAATCCCAGGACTAGGACGGAGGAGGGGAGCTTTAAGCCACGGCCTGCCGCGGGGTGCCCATCGAGGCGGCTTCGGCGATCCTGTCGGCAATCTGGAGGGCGAGTGGTGCGGATTCGCCGGTGGCGGAACTGATTTCGCCGAGGTGGAGGCGGAGCCCGGTGATAAGCGGGGCAAACAGGGCTGCTTCGGGTGAGCGTTTCACAACGGCCAGCACCCGACGGGCGTCGGCAACCCCGGCGAGCCGTATCGCAAAATGAATCATCATGCTGAACGAATTCCGGCAGGTGTCGGCGCGGGCGAGGAAGACTTCAAGTTCGGCGAAGAGGTATTCGTTGGAAGGGCGCGGCATCATGGGAAGTGAGGGTATTGGGGTGTGAGCGCACAGGGCTCGTCCATGATTTAGCATGTAGGATGCCAGCGACGCAGGATGGATGAATTATGGCGGCGAGGAGCGGTGCCTTGACGCGAGGGGGCGGTTGCCGCACGGCATAAGGCACGATGGCCCGAAGTGTTGTTCGCAATCCGACCCCGCGCTGTGCGCGCTGCCAGCATCTCCCCCGGTGGTGCATCTGCGAGGGGCTGCGCACGCTGGAGTGTCCGCTGGCGGTGGACGTGCTCATGCACAGCCGCGAGGTGTGGCGGCCGAGCAGCACGGGGCATCTGATCAAGCGGGTGATGCCCGAGTCGCGGCTGCATGTTTACACCCACAACACGCCGCTCGACCGCGCGCAGATCGTGCGTCCGGGGAAAACGCTGTGGGTGCTGCATCCGCTGGGGGAACCGATGCCGGTGGACGCCGTGCCGGACGATCTGCAACTCCTGCTGCTCGACGGAAGCTGGGGCGAGGCGGCCGACATGAAGAAGGCGGTCGAAAGCTGGGGGCAACGGGTCAGCCTGCCGATGACGGGGAAGAGCCGCTATTGGCTGCGCGCGCAGCAAGAGGCCGGGCAGTTTTCCACGGTGGAGGCGCTGCTCTTCGTGCTCGCGGCACTGGGCTTGAAGGCGGAGCACGACGCGCTGAGGCTGCAACTGGAGCTGCATGTGTTCGCGGGGCTTTCCACGCGGGGCAACAAGACGATGATCGCGGATTATCTGGCGGACTCGCCGCTGCGGGATGCGATGCCGGAGCTGCTGCGCAAGATGCAGCCGCAGTCGCCGCTGGAAAAACGCGCGATGCAGGAGCGGTTGGAGGCCCGTCGTGTCGCCGGTTTGGACGTCGAGCCGGTGCGAAGCGGGGTTGCCGCCGATGAGGGCCGTCCGCAAGGTTACTCACTTTTCGCCATGCTCACTCCCGGAACGTTTGCCCCGCCTTCGTCACCACGCGCCACGCGCGTCTTGTTGCTCGGTTCGGGGGAGCTGGGCAAGGAGGTCGTGATCGAGCTGCAACGCCTCGGCTGCGAGGTGATCGCGTGCGACCGCTACGCCGGCGCGCCCGCCATGCAGGTGGCGCACCGCAGCCACGTGTTTTCCATGCTCGACGGCGCGGCGCTCCGGCGCGTGATCGCCGAGGAGAAACCCGATCTCATCGTGCCGGAAATCGAGGCCATCGCGACCGACGTTTTGATTGAACTCGAAGCCGCCGGACAACGCGTGGTGCCGACGGCGCGTGCCGCGAAACTCACGATGAACCGCGAGGGCATCCGCCGTCTTGTGGCGGAGGAACTCAAGCTGCCGACGTCGCCGTATCGTTTTGTCGGCACCGAGGCCGAGGCGACGGCGGC
>FJVV01000348.1_pt1 | contig 11685 bp, 11 predicted proteins | sample 1011911 | NCBI WGS metagenome assembly FJVV01 (sample SAMEA3912450, study PRJEB9761) | metagenome | biome: forest; material: soil | place: USA | collected 2011-06-22 | depth 0.1 m
CAAGGCCACCGACATCGCCCACATCTGCGGCCTCGCCAACGTCAAACGCATCGAACGCGTCATCGCCTACACCCTCGACCTCGGTTCCGTTTCCGACTCTCAACTCTCAGCTCTCAACTCTCAACTGACCGCGAAGCTGTCCGACCGCATGACCCAGGTCGTCTTCGCCGACCTCGACGCCTGTGCCGCCCTCTTCAGTCACGAGACGCCTCGCCCGATGACGAGCGTCCCCGTCCTGGCCCAAGGCCGCGCCGCCCTCGTCTCAGCCAACCAGTCCCTCGGCCTCGCCCTCGCCGACGACGAAATCGACTACCTCGTCAAATCCTTCCAGACCCTCGGCCGCGACCCCAACGACATCGAGCTCATGATGTTCGCGCAGGCCAACTCCGAGCACTGCCGCCACAAAATTTTCAACGCCACCTGGGACATCGACGGACAGCCGCAAGACAAGTCGCTGTTCCAGATGATCAAGAACACTTACAACCTCCACAGCGACGGCATCCTCTCCGCCTACAAGGACAACGCCGCCGTCTTCACCGGCACCACCGGCGGACGCTTCTACGTCAACCCCAAGACCAACGAATACGCCTCCCACGAGGAGCCGATCCACATTCTCTGCAAGGTCGAGACGCATAACCACCCCACCGCCATCTCTCCCTTCCCCGGTGCCGCCACCGGCTCCGGCGGCGAGATCCGTGACGAAGGCGCCACCGGCCGCGGCTCCAAGCCCAAGGCCGGCCTCTCCGGCTTCACCGTATCCAACTTGAAACTTCCCGGTGCCGTCCAGCCCTGGGAACAAGAGCACGGCAAACCCGGCCGCATCGTCTCCGCCCTCGACATCATGATCGACGGCCCCCTCGGCGCCGCCGCCTTCAACAACGAATTCGGCCGCCCCAACATCAACGGCTACTTCCGCACCTTCGAACAGGCCGTCCCGTCCGCCACCGCGCCCAACACCACCGAGCTCCGCGGTTACCACAAACCCATCATGCTCGCCGGCGGCCTCGGCAACATCCAGGAAGGCCACATCCAGAAGGCCGCCATCAATCCCGGCGACCACCTCGTCGTCCTCGGCGGCCCCTGCATGCTCATCGGCCTCGGCGGCGGCGCGGCTTCCTCCATGGCCAGCGGTTCCGGCCAGGAAAACCTCGATTTCGCCTCCGTCCAGCGCGACAACGCCGAGATGGAACGCCGCTGCCAGGAGGTCATCGACCGCTGCTGGGCCCTTGGCGATGAGAACCCCATTTCCTTTATCCACGACGTCGGCGCCGGCGGCGTCTCCAACGCCCTTCCCGAGCTCGTCAACGACGGCGGACGCGGCGGCAAGTTCGAGCTCCGCAAGCTCCCCAACGACGAGCCCGGCATGTCCCCGCTCGAAATCTGGTGCAACGAATCCCAGGAACGCTACGTCATGGCCGTCCCCGCCGCGCGCATCGAAACGTTCAAGGCCATCTGCGACCGCGAACGCTGCCCCTTCGCCATCGCCGGCACCGCCACCGAGGAGAAAAAACTCGTCCTCACCGACTCGCATTTCAACAACACCCCCATCGACCTCCCCCTCGACGTGCTCCTCGGCAAACCGCCGCGCATGCACCGTGTCGCCGAGTCGCTCGAACGCCCGCAGAACCCGCTCAAGCTCGACGGCCTCACGCTCGCCGACGCCGTCCACCGCGTCCTCGCCCACCCGACCGTCGCCGACAAGACCTTCCTCATCTCCATCGGCGACCGCACCGTCACCGGCCTGATCTCCCGCGACCAGATGGTCGGCCCGTGGCAAGTTCCCGTGGCCGATTGCGCCGTCACCGCCGCCGCCTTCGACGTTTACACCGGCGAAGCCATGTCCATGGGCGAACGCACGCCCGTCGCCGTCAACTCCGCCGCCGCCTCCGCCCGCCTCGCCGTCGGCGAAGCCCTCACCAACCTCGCCGCCGCCCAGATCGGCGATCTCGGCAAGGTCAATCTCTCCGCCAACTGGATGGCCGCCCCCGCCGTCCCCGGCGACGGTGCCGACCTCTACGCCGCCGTCCGCGCCGTCGGCATGGAACTCTGCCCCGCCCTCGGCATCACCATCCCCGTCGGCAAGGACTCGATGTCCATGTCCACTGTCTGGAAAGACGCCGAAACCAACGAGTCCAAGCGCATGACCGCGCCCACCTCGCTCATCATTTCCGCCTTCGCCTCCGTCACCGACATCCGTCTCTCGCTCACCCCGCAACTTCAATACGACCAAGAGTCTTTAACCACGGAGACACAGAGTGCACAGAGCCAAGCCTCGGCTGCTTCCGATCTCTGTGATCTCAGTGCCTCTGTGGTTCCAAAAATCGGCGCCACCGAGCTCCTCCTGATCGACCTCGGCCTCGGCAAAAACCGCCTCGGCGGCTCCATCCTCGCCCAAGTCGCCTCGCAGATGGGCGAAGCCCCTCCCGACGTCGAAAACCCCGCCCAGTTGAAAGGTTTCTGGAACGCCATCCAGCAACTCGGCCGCGAGAAAAAAATCCTCGCCTACCACGACCGCTCCGACGGCGGCCTCCTCGCCACCATCGTCGAGATGGCCTTTGCCGGCCACACCGGCGTGGACCTAGAAATCCCCGCCAGCCACAGCGCGTTCTCCGCCCTCTTCAGTGAAGAACTCGGCGCCGTCATCCAAATCCGCTCCGACGACCTCGACGACGTTTCCGACATCCTCCGCGCCAACCGCCTGAAAACCTGCGTCAGCCGCATCGGCACGCTCAACCCCCACCACGCCCTCCGCATCAAGCGCGGCGGCCAGGAAATCTTCAACGAAGACCTCGGCTCCCTCCGCAACATCTGGTCCGACGTCACCCGCCGCATCGCAAGCTTCCGCGACAACCCCGCCTGCGCGGAGCAAGAGCACGCCCTCCGCCTCGACCGCGCTAACCCCGGCCTCACGCCCAAGGTCAAGTTCGAGTTCGGAAATGGAACCACAGAGACACAGAGGGCACAGAGCCAAGCCTCGGCTCCTTCCGATCTCCGTGTTCTCAGTGCCTCTGTGGTTAAAAAAGAACGCCCGCCGATGGCGATCTTGCGTGAGCAAGGCGTGAACGGCGAAGTCGAGATGGCCGCCGCCTTCACCCGCGCCGGCTTCAAGGCCGTGGACGTCCACATGACCGACATCATCAGCGGACGCGTTTCGCTGAAAGATTTCCGCGGCCTCGTGGCCTGCGGAGGCTTCAGCTACGGTGACGTCCTCGGCGCCGGCGAAGGCTGGGCCAAGAGCGCCCTCTTCAACCCCCGCGCCCACGACGAGTTTTCCGCCTTCTTCGCCCGCACCGACAGCTTCGCGCTCGGTGTCTGCAACGGCTGCCAGATGATGAGCAACCTCCACAGCATCATCCCCGGCGCCGACGCCTGGCCGCGCTTCGTGCAGAACAAATCCGAACGCTTCGAAGCCCGCGTCGCCTCCCTCAAAATCGAGCAGAGCCCCAGCATTCTCTTCACCGGCATGAAAGGCAGCGTCCTCCCCATCGCCATCGCCCACGGCGAAGGCTTCGCCGAGTTCCCCTCCGACACCGCAGCCGAGCAGTTCAGCACCTCGGGCTTGGTCTCGGCGCGCTTCGTGGACAACCACCACAACGTCACGCAGCACTACCCGCTCAACCCGAACGGCAGCCCCCACGGCATGACCGCCCTCACGACCACGACCGGTCGCGTGACGATCATGATGCCGCATCCGGAACGAGTCTTCCGCGTCGTCCAACAAAGCTGGGTCCCCGCCGCCTGGCGCGGACAGGAAGACGCCCCCTGGCTCCAACTCTTCCGCAACGCCCGGAAGTGGGTCGGATAACCTTTATCCGTTGACCAGCAAAATATTAAGCCCGCTTCAAGCAATTGAAGCGGGCTTAATATTTTCCAGCCTTCTAACAAAATCACCGTTCATGCTGCGCCAGTGTTGAATCCTCAGTTTCATTCCACACGTTAAACACAAACATGGATCGACCCATCGGCATTGATCTCTTCGCCGGAGTTGGCGGATTGAGTTTGGGCTTTGAACAAGCCGGTTTCGACGTCGTGGCCGCCGTCGAATACGATTCGATCCACGCCGCCGCCCACGCCTACAACTTCCCGAATTGCGCCGTGCTCGCCCGCTCCGTCGTAGGCTTGACCGGGACCGAAATTCGCCGCGCTGCCGGCATAGGGAATCGCAAGGTCGATGTCGTTTTCGGCGGAGCCCCCTGCCAGGGGTTCTCGCTCATCGGCCAACGCGTTCTCGACGATCCCCGCAACGCCCTTGTGCGAGAGTTCGTGCGGATCGTGCAAGAACTCGGCGCCAATTACTTCGTCTTCGAAAACGTCAAAGGCCTCACGCTCGGACCGCATCGTAAATTCTTGGAGGAATTAATCACGACGTTTGAAGGTATCGGCTATCAAGTTCGGGCCCCGTGGTGTGTGTTGAACGCAGCCTCCTACGGCACCCCGCAAGACCGCGAACGCCTCATTCTGCTCGGCGCAAAACGCGGATTACCCCTGCCCGACTACCCTGCACCAACAACGGCATCCGCAGGTGAAAAAACGTCGGATCTCAGTTTGATGCGCGGCCCCACCTGCGCGGACGCCTTGGGTGATTTGCCTAACGCCGAGATGTTCGACGAGCTGCTGAAACGTGATGACGTTGAGATCACGAACTGGACCGAGCCGTCCTCCTACGGATCACTCATGCGCTGCACCACGACCGCAGCCTGGCATTATGGTTATCGGCGACGCTGGAATCACGACATCCTGACTTCCAGCGCCCGATCCGATCACACGACAATTTCCCGCCGTCGTTTTGCCCTGACCAAGCCGGGCAAGGTCGAGCCGATCTCAAGGTTCTTCAAGCTCCCTCCCGACGGTGTGGCCAACACCCTCCGCGCTGGGTCCGATGCCGCTCGTGGAGCGTTCACGAGTCCGCGCCCCATCCATTATCTTTATCCGCGATGCATCACCGTGCGGGAGATGGCCCGCCTGCATGGCTTCCCCGACTGGTTCCGCTTTCATGTCACCAAATGGCATGGCGCCCGCCAAATCGGCAATGCCGTGCCTCCTCCCTTGGGCCGTGCCATCGCCACGGCGGTAATCAACGCCGCCGGAATAAAGCCCGAACGCCCCAAAGGCGTCCTTCCGCTCGGCCCCACGCCCCTGCTGCACATGGATATGTCGGAGGCGTCGCGTTACTGGGGTATCGCCGTTCCTATCGGCAACCGCGACCGCAAGAGCGGCAACCGCAAGCGCAAGCAGGCCGACATCGAAGCCCTCTTTCAAAAGGAACTTTCCTATGCCTAAACCCACGCCAAAAGAAAACCGCTACCAAGTCCTCATCGAAAAGGTTTTCTTTGATCACTACGTCACGGGAGCCAAGGAGGTTTTATTCGAGCGCGACGAACTCGTTGCCGCGGCCAAAAAGCTGAAAATCGAACTGCCAAAAAATCTCGGCGATGCGGTTTACTCGGTGCGTTACCGCACTCCGATGCCCGCCAAAATCGTGGCCACCCAGCCTGCAGGACACGAATGGATCATAGACGGAGTCGGCCGCTCGCAATACGCCTTCCGTCTTTCGAAAGTCAGCCGCATCGTCCCCAATCCCAATCTTGTCACCATCAAGATTCCCGATGCCACGCCCGAGATCATTACCGCTTACGCCTTATCAGACGAACAAGCCCTGCTAGCGAAGGTAAGATACAACCGACTCATCGACATCTTTCTGGGCATCGCCGCGTATTCCCTGCAAAGCCACCTGCGCACGACTGTCGGCACCATCGGTCAAATCGAGATCGATGAAGTTTACGTCGGCGTTGACCGGTCAGGACGTCAGTTCGTAGTCCCAGTTCAGGCCAAAGGCGGCAACGACAAGCTCTCAGCAGTTCAGGCCAGACAAGACATTGTATGCTGCGCCGAAAAATTCCCCGGCCTCATCTGTCGCGCCATCTCCGCGCAGTTCATGGAAAACGATCTAATCGCCCTGTTTGAACTCACCTTGGAAGACGGCGCGATCAAGGTGGTGGATGAAACCCATTACCTTCTCGTTCCAGCCGATCAAATCACCCGTGACGACCTCCAAGCTTACGCCCGGCGGCGTCCTGCTTAATAAAAAGACAAGCTTCCAAGCTACGATGGATAAACTTGCGCAAGACGGGTGGGCTATCGCCGCCACTCATCTTGATCGCACCGCGTTGGAGTCGTTGCGCACATCCGCCTTTACAGAAGGAAGCGCTGGACAGCGCTGTCTGTTAGACGATGCCGCCGTGCGGCAAGCCGCGCTTAATCTGCGGCGGGAGCTAATCGATTCCGGTGTGCTTCCGCAAACCGCCGTAGCCATCCAAGCCATCGCCTTCGACAAGAACCCAGCGACCAACTGGAAAGTCACCTGGCACCAAGACCTGATGTTCCCCTTCGCCCGAAAAGTGGAGTCACCCGACTACACTCTTCCGTCCATCAAGGATGGCATCGATTATGCCCGTCCACCGCACGAAGTGATGGAAGAGTTACTGGCCGTCCGCCTTCATCTCGACGACTGCGATGAAACCAACGGCCCTCTGCGCGTCGCCTCTGGCAGCCATCGCCATGGAATTTTAAAGAGCATCGAAATTCCCTCCATGCTTCACCAAACCCAAGAAGTCGCCTGCCTCGCGAAGGAAGGTGAGGTCCTACTGATGAGGCCGCTTCTGCTACACGCATCGTCCCCTGCAACCGCGCCCAAACACCGGCGCGTCCTGCATTTCGTCTATCACTCCGGCAATCCCATCGCCGAAGTGTGGCACCGCAGCATTTAGCACAAACGTCATGGCCAAGGACTGCCCCAATCATTTCACTTCGACCGTCGTCCGCCTCGAAACCGGCATGCGCTACCACGCCCTGCCCGTCCCCGATGACATCGCCGAAAAATTCAAGACTGCTGGCACCCACCGTCTCCTCGCGACGATCAACGGCCACGTCTTCAAGCGCGCCCTCCAAAACCACGCCGACGGCGGCAGCTTCATTATCCTCGGTCGCGAGCAGCTCAAAACCTGCGGACTTAAACTTCGCTCGATCGCCACCGTCTCCCTCGTCCCGGATCCGACACCCGATCTGCTGGACATGCCCGAGTGCTTCGTGCTCGTCCTCGACCAAGACGACGAAGCCCGCACCCGCTGGGAGACTTTTCCCATCGGCCGCCAGCGCTCTCTCCTGCACTACATCACCAGCGCCAAGCAGGAAGCCACGCAGATAAAGCGTGCGTGGCAACTTGCCGAAAAAATCCGCACGCACTCTCTCTACGGCGACAAGCCATGATTCACACGCTGGAGTGCACCTAATTCATACCCTCCTCGCTAGATCGCGTCTGACCCTGTTTTACCGCGCCGGCCCCCTGCCGGCTTTGGTATCACGAACACCACTTTCCGTCCGTCGCGGGAGACGTGCAAATGATTGATCGCATATCCTGCTCCATTCCTTCCGGTCCGTTCTGCGATCTCGTTCATGTCCTTTGGGGGCCGCTGCACGTTGCGGCCCATTTCTGATTACCGACGCGAGGAGGTCGTTCGGCTTTTCCCCGGCCACGCCTAATCAGTCGCTATTCGAGCCCTGAGAGAATAGGCTGGCCGGCAACGCCGCGTAACAACCCGAACCCTCACCCTTTCCCATGGCCAAACCCTATCGTCAGCGCGCTGTCTCCACCATCACCCGCGCCTACAGCCACGACCCGCTCGAACGCATCGACTCCATCGGGGGCGTAAACTCCGACCGCACGCGCTGGAAACTCTCCCAAGCCGCCGCCATCGCCGCAATCGAAGCCGGTGCCGACGAGTTCTTCGTCAAAGACACCGACGGACACGCCGTAAAGCTCGTGGTGCTCACCCATCGGCATCAAAAATACCTCAAGTCCGAGCGTGAAGCCACCCACCCGGACGACCTGCTGACTCTGCTGGCGGGTTGATCTATATCACTGCGCAAAAGATAATCGGGTGACTTGTCCGCCCCGAGCTGTCCTGAGCCGGGCGATGCCCACCCCAAGCTCGAACATCCACCGCGCGGTCCTTGCTGGAAGCGCATGCACCACAACCCGTTTTTCTGGATGGCTACCGTCTGCATCATGCTGGCCATGGTCGTTTATGTGATCACGAGCGACCTCGCATTCTGGCCCGGCCATAAGGCGCAGCAGTCGGTCCCGGCCGTCGCCCCCTGACCGACCGGATGGGAGCGAGGAAAGAACCCGTGTGCCGATACTTACCTCACTGCGGGCATATGAACCGAGCCGGAATCATTCAAGATGCCAAAGCCATAGAGCAGCCACAAGATGACCATGATCACGACGACTATATTGAGGATCTTTTGATCGTCGCCTGCATCGGGATGTAGGCGTTGATCAACCAGAGAACAACGCCGACGACGACCAGCGTGAGGACTACGTTTAAGAGAGGCATCCCCACACGATAACCGTTGGCGCCCCCGCACGGTATGGGGTCAAACCCGCAGTGCCGCGACTGCGCAGGTTATGCCGCAGGTTTTTCAACCAGTGACTTCAGGGTTGCGAGCCCCTGCTCGAACTGCCCGCCGACCAACTTGTCGCAGTTCATGAAGAGGCCCATCGCCTTGAACATGAAGTTGCTCTTACCGCTCATGCTCCAGGTGACCACGGTCTGATCCCCGTCCGGCCTGAAGATGAACTCCGCCATATTGGTGGCGGCGAAGGGCTTTAGGAAATCGAGCCGGAAACGGACCAGCTCGTTCGGCCGGCTTTCGGTGATCGTCATGCGTCCCTCGCCCACCTGCTTGTTACCCGCCCATTCGAAAATGGCCCCGACTCCGTCCGACGGTCCGGAGAAGGTGGTTTTCGCCGCAGGGTCCATTTTCGCCCACGGGGAAAACTCCTGCCATTTATGGAGATCGTTGACCCAGACGAATACCGCCGGCACCGGCGCGGACATCGCCGCGCTGCGCTCGACACGAAACTCCGACGGACGCATCGCCACGATAACGACAAAAACGACCGCAACGACCGCGAGAATGATGAAGATAGTGATAAGCATGAGGGGAGTGGGTTGAGTGAATTTGAAATCAGGACGGCATCACCCGCGCCGCGAGCATGGAGCGATACGCCGCCCGATACGACCACGCCAGATAGAGCTCCATGGCCATAAAAATGCCCGCCATTATGAGGCCGGACGGTTCAAGGAATGCGTGAAACGCGATGCTGTTGACCATGAACGGGGCGAACAACGCCAGCGCCAGCGGAACAAAGCGGTTGGTCACGAGCATCAAGCCGACGACCAACTGCGTCACCCCGATGAGCTTCATCATGTAGCCAGTCTTGACCAAGGCTCCGGCAAACGCGGCCGCCCCTTCGGGTAACGGCGTGCTCGGTTGCGGGATGAAGTTGAAAAACATATTGAGCCCGAAGACCACGAGCGGCAGCCCCAGGAGGATGCGAACGATGGTGGTCGGGATGTGGCAGCGGCAGGACTTGGATTCGGCGGCGGGAGTGTCGGTGTTCATAATTTTAAGCAGTTTAGTTTTCCAAACAGGCGGCGCAAGCCACGAGGCGGTCGAGGCATTCGCCCCAACCTTGATGGAAACCCATTTTCTCGTGTTTCGCACGATTTTCTTCGGTCCAGTGCAACGCCCGGGCCGTATAGCGGGTTTTCCCGTCGGGCAGCGCCTCGAACGTCGTGATGGCGGTGAAAAAAATCTCCGGCGAAGGCTCCCAGCCAGGTCCGAAGGCGTCGGTGAAAACGATGCGCTCGTTCTCCACGACCTCGAGGAAAACGCCCTTGGTCGGGTATTCGCTGCCGTCGGGCGCGCGCATCAGGGTGCGAAACACGCCGCCGGGCCGCAGATCCATCTCGCAGAAGGGCGTGGTCATGCCGTGCGGCCCCCACCACTCGGTAAATCGCGTCGTCCATGCCTTGAACAGGAGTTCGCGCGGGAGATCGATGATGCGGGTGAGAACGAGTTCACGCCCGGTGCCGGCGCGCTCCGTCTTCGTCGCCGTCACTTTTTTCAACAGCGCCGAGAACCGGTCAAAATTCTGCTCGTTGCAATCGACCACAAAGCCTTTGACGGCGTCACAGGTCGCGACCGTGTCGAACAGCATGCGGAACGTCACCCGGGTTTTTACGGCCTCGTTCGTAAACGTGGCGGTGACTTGAAAGCACGGCGGCGAGACATGATCGAAGACGATGCGCGTGTGCCGCGTGATTTCCCTGAAGATGCTGTGGTTTTTGTAGTCCCTGCCGTCGGGACCGTGCATGACAAAGCGCCAGTTCCCGTCCGGGCGCAGATCAAACTCGGAGAACGTGTTCGTAAAACCGTTCGGCCCCCACCACTGCGCGAGCAGCGCGGGATTGGTCCAGCCTTCCCAGACCTGTGCGAGAGAGGCATCAAAGGTTCGGGTGGAAATGATTTCGCGCCCTGCGATGTCGGTATCTTCGTGGATTGGCGTGCTCATGATGGAGATGGATTGAAGAGAATCTGGCTGGGTGGTTTACGGTTTCAACGAATCAGGCGAGGCGTTCCCGACAGGGTTTCCTGAAAATCCGGCTTAAATTCTTCCCACAGTTCGCCGACCCGCACGGACGTCGTCACGGCGACATCGGCCGCCTCATGGCTTCCCCTTCGGTCCAGCACGAAGGCCAACTCCACCAGATCGGTGCGCAGTTCATGAAGTTTTCCCAGCAAAAGGCGGGTGTCTGAAGATGTCATGGTGCGTTTAACGAACGGTTCATCCGGCTTCCGTCCCCATAGTCAACGAACGAGCCGGAGAGTTCCGGACACGAAAAACTCGTTTCCTCAAACGATATGTCCTTCCGGCCCTGCGCTGCTCGTCGTAGTAAATGAACACCCAACCACTCCCTCCATCATGGAAACCCAACCTTACATGCTGCTCTTCCGGAACACCGGTCCGGAGAACCACCAACACCTGTCACCCGAACAACGCCAGCAGCTCATCACCCGGTGGAACGCCTGGTTCGAGAGCCTGCTCGCCCAAGGCAAGGCCGTGGAAGGCCAGCCGCTGGAGCTCGAAACCCGCGTCGTCTCAGGCGCCAGCGGCAGCCGCGTCGTGGACGGGCCTTTCCCCGAGACCAAGGAAGCCATAGGCGGCTACGTCAAACTGATGGTCTCCGGCATGGACGAGGCCACCGAAATCGCCCGGCAGCATCCCGGCCTTGTCTATGGCATGCTGATCGAGGTGCGTGCGATGACGCCCCATTGCCATCTTGGTGTGACCACAAAATCGTCCGACGCCCGCTGACCGCGTGCCCGACTATCCGCCAATCCCGCCCCCTTCCTCCACGACTCCTGCCGGACTCGTCGAGCACTTCTTCCGGCATGAAACCGGGCGCCTCCACGGCGCGTTGATCCGTCTTATGGGCATGCACAACCTCACGCTCGCCGAGGACGTGGCGCAGGAGGCCCTATTACGCGCACTGCGCACCTGGTCGATGGGTGGCATCCCCGCCAACCCCTCGGCGTGGATCACCCGCGTAGCCATGAACCTCGCGAAGGACGCCCTGCGCCACGGACGCATGTCCGCCTCGAAGGAACCGGCCATCATCACCTACATCGAGCAGACGCTCCCCTCGCCGGCCGTAGCCGTGGAGACGGCGCACGGCATCCGCGACGACGCGCTGCGACTGATGTTTGTCTGCTGCCATCCGTCCGTCGCCGCCGACGCCCAGATCGTGCTTGCGCTCAAGGTGCTCGGCGGCTTCG
>FJVV01000509.1_pt1 | contig 11685 bp, 5 predicted proteins | sample 1011911 | NCBI WGS metagenome assembly FJVV01 (sample SAMEA3912450, study PRJEB9761) | metagenome | biome: forest; material: soil | place: USA | collected 2011-06-22 | depth 0.1 m
TGGCCGCGCTGGAGCACGGCGTGGTCTTGGAACAGCGAGGCAAGTTGCAGGCTCATGAGGAATTGGGGAATGAAGAGCTTTGCCCGAAATACGTTTCCGGGAAAGGCAAAGAGGCAGCCGACCCAACAACAACACCGCGTGGCGCGGAGGAACGGGCGGAGACCTCAGGCGAAGCGGATGCCGTCGACGTTTCGTGTGTGCAAGTCCAACTCGTCGGCTTTCGTCACCTTGCGGTCATTCAGATAAAAATCCTCAATGAGGACGTTGCGGGCGGGCTTGTCGGGGCTGAAGCCGCTGATGAGGGAAATGGAGCAGCCTGGGTTGAAGGCGGAATGAAAGACCTGGATGTTCTTCAGGTGAATATTGCGGATCAAGCCACGCTCCGTATCCTTGTTGTAACGGGAGAAAACCACGCGGAAATCGACGAGCTTGTCCCAATAATGTTCTATGCGGATGTTTTCCCAGCGGATATTTTCAACGATGGCACGATCACCGTTGTGAATCGAGAAAACGGCGCCTTCGCCATGGGCGTTGATGACATCGATGTCTTCAAAGACGATGTTGCTCACCCGGTCGGCGCTTAGCTCGTATCCGATCTCCATGACATTCCCAGGGGTTCCGTTCAGGAATGTGCAGCGACGAACGAGCACGTTTTCAACATCACCCTCCCACTTGTTGCTTTTATCGAAGGTGCCGGATTTTACGGCGATATTGTCGTCGTCGTTACGCAGACAGCAATTCTCGATGAGGACATCGCGGGAGCCGCAGATGTCGATGCCGTCTGAGGACATGCAGGAGCCGATTTGCTTCAAGCCATCGACATGGACACCGCGGCAACAGGCGAAGACAAGCATCCAGGAGGTGGGCTCAATCATGACGATGTTTGACACGCGGACACCGTTGCAGCGCTCAAAGATCACGGAGCGCACGCGGGCACCTTTGGCGTAGCTATGGAAACTGCCGTCGAGAATGCCGCGACCACGGATGGCGACATTATCCGCATGAGAGGCGCGGACCGTGCCGCGCACGACCGCACCGGCCTCGATGTAGAGAGTTTCGCCGGACTTGAGGATAATCTCGCCGGCTTCGTGAATGCGACCCGCGGAATAGTAGTGGATGCCTGCATCGCGAGGTGACGGACGGTCCGTTTCGGGCGCGTTGGCGTAGATGAAAAATGGTTTGAGGCCCGGCACGTCGAGGCAGAGGAACTGAGGGCCGTCGATTTGGAAACGAATGTTGCGTCCATCGATCTCGGGGGTGATGCCGCGGGGCAGAGGTTTGACGAGCGCGCCGGTCGCGCTGGCTTCTGCCACGATCGTAATATCGGCCGGACCCGAGCATTCGAAAACGGCGAAGTCGGCCTTTTCGGCAAAAAGCGCATCAGCTTTGTCTCCATTGACCCAGATCGCAAAATCGGCTGATCGCGGCTGAGCGGCGGGGTGGCTGATAATCGTGGCCGTGGGGAGAATGTTCATCAAATAAAAGTGGGGCGGACCATCCGCCAAAAGCACGGCGCGTAAACGCGGAATTGCTCGGTTGGACCGGCATCTGTTCTAAAGCCAAGACGGTTTGGAGCGCGCAAACGCAGAACCGGTGGGTCACCCAGAAGCTCACCGGAATGTTCAAACAATTCGGAATGGTTCCGGCACGTGCAGGTCGGCGGCCACGATGTTTCAACAAAATTATAAAGGAATGCTCCGACGGCTATAAACTCCTCGTATTGGGGAATGGGGCGCGGAATCTCGGCGCAGAGCCCCCATCCCCTTTTGACCGCAATCGTGCCGCCGTTGGCAGTCGCCTTGCGGTGTTCCTTTTTTGTCTATGATCAAGAACTCGTTCAGCATGCCTCGCTCCGTCATTTGTTTTTTGGCCGTCGTGACGCTCATGTTTACATCAGCCGCACCGGCCGCGCCGACGGCTGAAAATTATTCGCCTGCCTGGACTCCCACCGGCTGGAGCGGTGGCGGTTACTATTATTCCGCGGCCTTCCATCCCACCCGGGACGGCGTGCTCTTCCTTGGCATGGATGTCGCCGGCGTGGCCAAGTCCACTGACCATGGAAAGACTTTCCACTTGGTGAACACCGGGCTGGTCGATTACGGCATGTATTCACTGGCGGTCGATGTGAAGAATCCCGACATCGCTTATGCCGTGACCGACGGCGGCCTGCACAAGAGCACCGACGGTGGCGAGACATGGAAATTCATTCCCAAGAGCGGGCCCAAAGACCTTCGCCTTACGGCTGAGCGCAACCGCAGCGTGCGCGCTGTCGCGTCCGATCCCTCCGACAGCAACATCGTTTATGCCGCCAGCCCGGGCGGGAAGGTTTACAAGAGCACTGACGGCGCCGCTACGTGGCGCATCGTTTATCAGAAAGATGGTGTCACCGACACTTCGAGCGGCGTGCGCGTGCAGTTTGGCAAGGTCAACGATGCGTATTTCGGCGGTCTCTGGTCCACGCTGCAATTTCCCGAGGGCGTCGCCCCGGCCGGGGCATCCGGCATCGGTCTCACTCTCAAAGGCGATGGCTCGCTGCCCGAGCGCAGTTTCCTGACTCTGCGCACTTCCACCGGGGCAGTCTATCGCAGTCGGAACATCCACGAGATTTTCTCGGACGTTCAGATGCGTGACGTCGTCTTCTCTGCCGCGGATTTCGAGATCGATGCCGACTTCGCCAAAAAATTCTCCGACAAGGCTGCGGCTGCGCCAAAGACGCCGGACTGGGCGACGGTCAACCGCATGGATTTCTCCCGTGTAGCGGCCCCCGACCAGCCGGGAACCCTCCGCCTTGGCCGCGTCTTCTTTGCGACCCGCAGTGCGGACGGCAAGGTGCTCAACCACACCGTGCGTGATTTCGAAAAGGACAAACAGGTGCAGACCTACGGCAATGTCCGAGTGGGTGAACCCGCCGCGGGCGCGGGCCCGGCCTACAGCGTGGTCGTCTCCCCGAAGAATCCATCGATCGTGGTCGCGGCCACCGATGACAACGGCCTCATTCTCAGCGAGGATAAAGGCGAAACCTGGCGTCCGCTGCCCACGCCGAAGAAGGCCGCCATCGCCGCCTTCGATCCCGCCAATCCCGACGTTCTCTACGGCGCGTTCTGGACGGACGGCGTCTGGAAATCCACCGACAAAGGCGCGACATGGAAGAAGATATCCGAAGGCTTGGGCGCTAAATTGGCGGTGCGCGAAATCGTGGTCAGCCCGGGTAATTCGAACGAAGTTTACATCATCGGCACGGAAGGCTGGGGCGGCGGCTTTTACTACTCGGCCGACGCCGGCGTGACCTGGGTTCGCTCCTCGACGATGAAAGCGGATCGCGCAGCCGATCCTACGCTGCCTGGCGAAGGCGCGAACACGCCGATGAGCGCGGTCACCAATCTCACGATCAATCCGTGCAACCCCAAGCAGCTTTTCATCAGTGCCAACTGGCGGCCGTGTTTTAGCGAGGACGGTGGTCGCACATGGGAAGAGCGGGTGCGCGGAGCCGACATCACGGTGCACACTGATATTCGTTTCAGCGGCAACCGCACCTACGTGAGCGCGATGGACGAGGGCACGTTTGTCACCGAGGACCAAGGCAAAACGTGGAGGCAACTCTGGCCGCTCAAATACGACGGCGAACTCTCCGGCCACAACTGGCGCCTCGCCGTCACCAATATCAAGGGTGTCGACCGCATCATCGCCACCGCCAGCCCATGGACCGGCAAGAACTCCGTGGTCATCATCATCAGCGAGGATGGCGGAAAAACTTATAAGACCACCACCGCCGGCCTGCCCACCCACCAAATCAAGGCCAATACCATGTGGGGCCGTGGTTATCCGCGCGCGCTCGCCGTCGATCCGACCAATCCCATGATCGTTTACCTTGGCATCGACGGCGATCCCACCGAAGACAAACCGGGTGGTGGCGTCTTCAAGTCCGAGGATGGTGGTTACACCTGGAAACAATTGCCCAACCAGCCGGCCAGCCGGCGCATGTATTACGGGCTGGCGATTGACCCGACCAACCCGCAGCGGATTTTCTGGGGTGGTTTCGGCACGAACGGCGGCGTGCATCGGAGCGAGGATGGCGGCAACACGTGGAAGGCCGTGTTCACGCAGGACCAGTATCTCTTCAATGTCCATGTGGCCAAGGACGGCGTAATCTACGCGGGCGGCAACCAGCTCTGGCGTAGCACCGATCACGGTGAAACTTGGAAGCAGATGACCTCTTTCAAGGACAAGCGCTCCATCGTCGGGATCGAAGTCGATCCCCGCGACAGTCGCACGATGTGGATTTCCGCTGTCACATGGGATGGCAGCTCCGACGGCGATGTATACAAGACCACTGACGCCGGCGCCACCTGGACGGTGTTCACCGGCACACTCATGCACTGCAAGCCGCAGATCCTGCGTTTCAATCCGAAAACCAACGAGCTCTGGTCCGGCCAGACCATCCTCCACAAGATCAAGCAGTGATTGTTCGACAACCGCTGAACGGGCCGGCCGGACGCAGAGTGCGACCGGCTTTCCATGAACACACGCATGAGTGCCACGCCTTCTCGTCATGAACTGGCCTCCGATGCCCGCTGGATCTGGGCCACGGGCGTCCCGGACGCGAACAGCTACGTCGAGTTCCGGTGCGAACTCGATGGCGGCGCACACGAGGCATGGATCCAATTATCGGCGGAGACCTCGCTGCGGTTGTGGGTGAATGGGTGTCTTATTCATTCCGGGCCACCGCGCGAAGTGCCGCCGTATTTTTATTTCGATACGGTCGATCTGCGACCGCACCTCGGCGAGGGACTCAATGAGCTGAGGATCGTCGCCCACCATCAAGGACGGAACTCGCAGAGCTATCAGGCCGGCACTCCGGCGATCCTGGTGGCGGGACAGATGGCGACGGGTGACGCGGTGGCCGTGCGTTTCGCCGATCCGGACGGCTGGCGCGCGCGGCGCGTGACGCGTTACTGCGCGGATGCTCACCGGCTTTTTTCCTGCCTTGGGTTTTCAGAGCACGTGGATTTCCAGGCCGCCGAGGCCGTGTGGGAAGACGCGGTGGAGGTGGCAGCGCATCCCTGGATGGAGCGTCCGCAGGCGCTGCCGCGCGATCTGCCTGATTTTCGTGAGACCGTGCGCGAGCCATTGTCGCAGGCCGCGCATGAAGGCGGCTGGCTCGTGGACATGGGCATGGAGGTGTCCGGCTTTGTGGAGCTTGATGTGCGCACGGTGCGTTCCGTCTCTTTGCGTGTAGCCTACGCCGAGGAGCTCATCGATGGGGGCGTCGATGCCGGCAAGGCCGGCATGAACTACTGCGACCGGCTGGAGCTGCCTGCCGGCGACACGCACTGGCGGAGCTACGAGAAACGAGCGTTTCGTTTCCTGCATCTCGATCACCCGGTGGATGTGCGAAAATTGCGTGTGATTGAGCACACCTGGCCTTACGAACCGATCTACCAAAATACCCCTATTTTAAGTGGAAATGAGTCGACGCTTGTTTGTCGAATCCGCGAGGTTTCGGCGCGCACGATCGAGTTGAACACCGAGGATATGCTCACCGATTGCCCCTGGCGGGAACGTGCGCAATACCTCGATTCTCAGTTCTACATGGGTGCCATGCAGAGGCTCTTTGGCACGCTGGAGCCCATCCGCCGCTTTCTGCATCAGTTTCCGCGCGGAGCCGATCACAGCGGACTGTTGCGCATGTGTTATCCATCGCCGGCCGGCACGACCGTCATCCCGGATTTCTCCATGTCCTACGTCGTCCTGTTGCAGCGTTATCTCGAGCTGAGCGGGGATCTGGGGACGGTAAAAAAAAACCTGCCGTTTGCCGAACGAGGCGTTGAAGCTTTCCGCAAATACGAGGACGAGGCGGGGCTGCTCGTCGACGTGCCTGGCTGGATCTTTTTGGACAACACGTTCGAGCTGCCAAAATTTCCGCGCAGCGCCGGGCTCAACGCCGTTTATCACGGCGGACATCGCGCACTCGCCGCGCTTTTGAGAGCTTGCGGCGAACCTGGACGGGCGGCAGAGTTCGACGCCATGGCCATGCGACTGCGCTCGGCCTTTCGACAGGCCTTTTTGCGCGAGGACCGCTTGCTGGACTCCGATTCGACGCCGGAACACGAGGTGCACCGGCAGTGGATTTATCATTACTCTGCCGACACCGGGCGCTGGAAGGGAAAGAGCTTTCGGTTAAGGATTTCATTTCGTCGAGCGGAGCCTGCTCATCCGTTGCGGCTGGCGGTGCATGCAGGCGCATGCGCGTGGATCGACGGTGAGCCGGCGGCACGCATCAAAGAAGGCGGCTCATGGACTAGTTCGGCGATTTACCAGCCGGTTACGCTCACGGCGCCCGACGATGAGCTCTGGCACCGCCTCGACTTGGCAGTCGAGTGGAGCGGCATTGACTGGGAATGTTACCTGTCGAGCCGTGGTGACGTGGAGTGGTCGACGGCACAGGTGTGGGAAGAGGCGGATTACGGCGGCTGTGATCCCCAGTCGATGCCGCCGGCCACGGCTATGACGACGGCGTTGCGTCGTAATGCCTGGCCGTGGATGACGCAGGCCACGGTGGGCTATGCGGCCTATCACGGATTATTGGAAGAGGCGGAGGCGAAGGTCTTGCTCAAGGCATGTCTTCCGGACCGCTATTCGTTTCCTTTCGCGAAGCGCACGTCGCCTTTTTTCATCACGATTGAGGAGCGGGAGGACGAGCGTCGTATTCTGCCCTGCAACGTGCCGGCGAGCCTGTTTCATTTTTGCCACGCGCTGAAGCGACATGGCATGGCGAAGGAAGCGCGCGAGTTGTTGCTGCCTATCTACCGCGGGATGCTGGAGCGGGGTGCGACCACGTGGTGGGAGGAGTGGAACACCGGTTCCAGCCTGTGCCATGCGTGGGCGAGTTTCGTCGTGGAGTTTCTCGACGGAGAATGAGGCGAACCGGCTGTGTCAATTCGCTATCCGTTGGGATTCGTCGGCGGCGTTGTAGGCGCTCGTGCCACGGGTGAAGTCAGCTTTTACCAGGCTGTTGATCGCCTGGGTGCTCACATGGCAGTCAAGATAGAGGATGTTATTTTTCCCGTTGTGGGGCTTGGGGGTGGCGGCACCCAGACTGGTGGAGCCGGGCACAAGCATTCCTGCGGTGATCCAGCGCTGGCCGCCGGAACCACCGGCCGCCTCGGTGGCCCAGATCAGGCGCGAGGGGTCGGTGATGGCGCTCAACATCAGGGCGGAGGGGGCATAGTTGAATGCGTAGGCACCCCAGGTGAGATTGTTGCCGGCGTCAGTGCGGGTGGAGCAGGTATAACTGGCGAGATCACCGTGATTGTAGCCCCACTTCGCGGAGGCTTGAGTAGGTGAGAGCACGTAACGATTGAGGAAAAGGTAGGCATCCTGGGCGATCTGGGGCTGATACACGCCGTCGATCATCGCTCCCTGTTTATAGTCGGTGGCCGGCAGGCGACCCTTGTTGTCGGCGACATAAATCCCGGTGGCGTTGGCCCACGTGCGCAAATTGGCGACGCATTGAGTAGTGCGCGCGCTCTCCCGCATCTTGCCAACCACAGGAAGAAGAATTGCGGCGAGAACGCCAATAATCGCAATGACGGTGAGAAGCTCGACCAGCGTGAAGGCACGCCGGCAAGGGAATGCAGTTGTAGCCTGAATGCCGTCACGACGGCATGGATAAGCGGTCTGGGTGATCATGGGGGTGGGGGTAAAATCGGCCGTGGCAATTCAACCGGCCTCTGACGTTTCCAGCGTCAGGCTTTATACGGCAGGGGACGATTTGCATTCAAGGCTGGCCGGCGCTTTCTAATGAATTTGTTTGAACGAACAACCGCAGGCTGGTCGCCATCGCCTTGCTGTGGTTATGAACTCGCGAGCAGCCATGCGGAACCCCAACCAACCCCTTTCAGTCATCGACCTCAACGCCGTCACAAGCAAGGGAGACCTCGTCGTGCACCGCGATTGCCGCTGGCCGTCTGTTCACGTTGGGCCATCGCTGCGCACGCCTGTGCCGCCCTATGCAAATAATGAGCGTCATGATGTCCTCCACTGTTCGCGGGTAATGATTCCTGCCTTCACGAAGGCCTGCTATTTCGCGCCTTTTCAAAAATACGCGATTGCTCCGTCCGTGTATGCCTGGCCGGAGGGCTACAACCAATGCCACCCGCTGCCGGTGACGTCGTTTGAAAACGTCAAGCGGGGCGGCCTTTTCACGCTGCTTGCACTCGCCGACGGCAGTTATCTCGCGCTGCTGCCGCTTGTCACCGGGCGGCTCATGAGCTGGTTTCGCGGCGATGCCGACGGGCTCCTGCTGGAGAGCGGCCATTGGGGCACGGCTGGCTATGACGGGGACGCGCCTGTGCTCGCCTGGGCGCGCGACACCAATCCCTATCGTGCTTGCGAGCAAGCGTGGCGTCTCGCCGCCGCCGATCCCGCCGCCGGTGAGTTTCTGCGTCTCCGCCACACCAAGACTTATCCCGAGCCGTTCGATTATCTCGGCTGGTGCACGTGGGAGGAGTTCAAGCAGGACATCGACGAGATCCTTCTCAACGAGACCCTTGACGCCTTGCACGCGCTCCCCGTGCCTTTCCGTTGGTTTCTTGTGGACGACGGTCACCTCGAGGTGCTTCGCGTCGGTGACAACCGCAACACTGAGGAAGGTGCGGAGATGACCGGCGATCGTCTCGCCGGCCTCGGTGTCGACCCCATGCGTTTCCCGCGCGGCTGGCGGCCTCTCTTTAAGAAAGCCCGCGCCACCAAGTTTCGCTGGCTCGGCGTCTGGCTGAATTTCAATGGCTATTGGGGCGGTATTGCCGGGCCGAATTATCTCCCGCCGGCGCTCCAGGCCATGCTGCGCGAGGTCAGCCCCGGCCAGTGGATCACGGACGACTGCCCCGAGGCCGCCGCTGTGTTTTACGACGCGCTCGTCGCCGCCCAGAGCGAGGCTGGCTTCGATTTTATCAAGGTCGACAATCAGGCGAAGAGCATTCTCTTCTACATCGGGCGCGTGCCCAATGCGGTCGCCGCCGCCTCCGCCAATCATCGCGGCCTTGAACAGGCTGTCGCCCGCCGACTCGATGGCATGATCAATTGCATGGCGCATAATAATATTTGCGCCACGCACACGACCACCAGCCAGATTACGCGGTCTAGCGAGGACTACCGCAAAGGCGATCTCTGGCGTGCCAAGCACCACCTCAACAACTCCTATCACAACATGCTCTGGCTTGGGCAGACCGTGTGGGGCGACCACGACATGTTTCATTCCAGCGACGGCGAGGTAGCTGCACTTTTTGCCCGTAACAAAGCCATCTCGGGAGGTCCCATCTATGTTTCCGACCGTCCCGAGCACATCGACGCCGCCCTCGTCAAACGCCTCTGTTTCGAGGACGGGCGCATCCTCCGCCCGCTCGCGCCCGCCGTGCCCGCGCCGGAAAGCCTTTTCGTCAACACCTACGAGGACGATCGTGCCTACCGCGTCATTGCGCCTCTGCCCAATCGCGCCGCCGCTTTCATTTCCTACAACCTCACTCATCCCGGGAAACCGGTCTCCGGTTTTATCCAAGGCGCAGATTACACTTTCGTTCCCGGTATGATGCAGGACGGCGAAGCCACCTGGGCGTTTCCTAGCGAAGGTGTGCTCGCCTACGATGTTGCCCGCCGCTCCGCCCAACCGCTTGGGCGTGACGACCGCATCGTCCTCGATCTGCCGACTTTCGGGGACACATTCCACCTCCTTGTGCCCATCCGGCACGGCTGGGCCGTGCTTGGCCGTGTTGACAAATTTCTCGCGCCCGCCGGCGTCGGTGAACTCACCGCCACACCCACCGCCCTCGACGTCATGCTCCCCGAGCAAGGCCCGCTTCTCCTCTGGCGGCGCGACGGCATGCCCGCGACCGCGGACGGCACCCTGCTTCAATCTCAAGGTGACGGTCTCTGGCTGCTCGACGCCCCCGTGCAAGCGGGGGCCGTCCGCATTCACCTCAAACTAAGTTAACTCCCGGTTTCCACCGCCCATCGGAACTGTGCGAGGTTATTTGCCGGCGGAGGAGGAATCGATTTCCCCCATCATAATGCCATTGCCGCCGGTGGCGAAAAAGACCCGGCCATACACCCGGCGATCGGCGGCCATGGATTGCGGGCTGCGGCCGATGGTGGGCGCTCCGAGGTCGGTCCACGTGGCGCCGTTATCGAGGGAGCGGTAGAGGCTCGTGGCGGCTTTGTTCACCTTACCGAGAACGTAGACGGCGGGAACGGTCGGGTTGCCGGGAGAGGCTTTGCCCACGGCCATGAAGTCCACGCTTTCGACTGCGGGGATCTTGGTGAACTTCGCACCCGAATCGGTGGAGTGAAACAAACCCTCCTTCAACATGCCGACCCAGACGTCGCCTTCCTTGTCAGGGGCAGTTTCGACCGTGAGGTTGTTGGTGGGATAGGAGTCGGGCAGGTTGCCGCCGGGGGCAAACGTGACTCCGCCGTCGCTGCTCACATGCACGCGACCATAGTGGTAAACGTAGAATTTCCCCCCGTTCACTTTATCGGCAGCCAAGGGAAAGCGAGGACCGGTGGAGAAGATGTTCTTTCCGCCAAGGAGAATCGCCTTGGGCAGTGTCGCTATCGGTGTCCAGGTGGTTCCGCGATCAGTGGAACGGTAGGAGCCGTTTTGCTGCGTGACCCAGACCAGGGTCTCGCTGTTGGTCGAGATCGCGATGCGGCCACCACCGGCATCGGCGGGACTGGTCCATTTCTTGTAGGTCTTGCCGCCGTCGGTGGAGTAACCGCAATAGCCCGGGCCGTCCCAACCGGCGCGACCGACGCGGACGATGAAATTAGGGTTGGTTTCCTGGACGGCGACGCCGGAGATATTTCCCCAGCCGCCGGCGGATATCCATGGGAAAAACGTCATCCCGCCGACGAGGGGGGAAACGGTGAGCGATTTATGGTCCCAGCCTCCGAGATCGGCCATGCACGAGTGGAGGAGATTGTCCCCGGAGGGAGGGCAAAGGAGGTTGCCCGTTGAGACGGTTTCTTCATGACCGGCGGCGCGGGGTTTCCACGTTACCTCGGGCGTGGCCCAGATATCGGTGGTCTGACTGGCGAAGAAAAAGTCGGTGAACCACACCGACGCCGGATTAAAGGGATCCCAGCAGAACGTGCCGGTGGCCTGGCCAAGCGAGGTGGCGAACCACGGGGCCTCGGACAAGTCGGGTTTTGCAGGTATCACGGCCCAGGTCGCGCCACCGTCCTTGCTCCGGTAATGAGTAAACCGATACGGGCTGTAGGAACTGCTGCTGACGACCACCTGGTCGCGGTTGTTCGGGTTGACCGCCACCGCCGAGTAATTACCGGCAATGGGAGGCGTGATATTGGCCCAATCGGTGCCGTTCCATTTGAAGACGCCCCGGCCGCTGGTCAGGTAGAGCAATCCGCCGGGGTGGAGAGAAACCTTGTTCACCTTGGCCGGGCTGCCGGCCATCAAGGTGAAGTTTTCGCCTGCGTCGATGCTGCGATACGCACCATCGGCGCAGCCGATATAAATGACCTTGGTGACGCCACCGACGGCGCCGCCGCTGGGGTCGAACTGAACGAAAGTGCCGCAGAGATCATTGATCTTGGTCCAGGAACCGGGTGCACCGGCCTTGGTGCTTTTAAAGGTGCCATTGGTCGCGGCGACGCCCGCCTTGCCGGCGCGCG
>FJVV01000430.1_pt1 | contig 11585 bp, 8 predicted proteins | sample 1011911 | NCBI WGS metagenome assembly FJVV01 (sample SAMEA3912450, study PRJEB9761) | metagenome | biome: forest; material: soil | place: USA | collected 2011-06-22 | depth 0.1 m
GAGGCCGCCGCCGGTCTCGGCATCCGGATCGCTTTCACCGAGCAACTCCCCCGAAAGCTCGGCGGCACCGCACCCGAACTGCTGGCGCTTGCGCCCGGCGCGGACATGCATGCCAAGAACACATTTTCCGTTTTCGCCGATGATGGCATCAACGACGCTCTGCGCTCCCTCGATATCGAGCACATCATTCTTTGCGGCATCGAAACGCCGGTCTGCATCTACCAGACCGCCCTTGGGGCGCTCGATGCCAACCTGCAAGTCACGGTGCTCACCGATGCGATCGGTGCACGTCGACCCACCGATGCAGCCATCTGTCTCGGCGCTCTCGCCCGCGCCGGCGTCCATCTCCTGCCCGCGGAGACCGTTTTTTATGCCCTGCTCCACGACGCCGGACATCCCTTTTTCAAGGGCTACACCCAGCTCGTCAAAAAATACACCTGACTTCGACAACACCATGCCTGACGAACTTTCGCTGCTCTCTGTCCGTGAACTCAAGGCACTCGAAGACGCCTCCGGCCGGCCTTTCGCCAGCGTGCTGGTGGTAAAAAAACTCGCCGTCAAAACCGCCTCCAACGGCAATCCGTTCCTCACACTCGACCTCGGCGACCGCACTGGCTCCTTCGGTTGCACGCTGTTCAGCGACGGTGCGGTATTCGACGCTGTGAAGAACGCGGGCGAAGGCGGTGTCCTTCGCGTCGAAGGCCGTATCGACTATTATCAAGGCCGCCTCTCGCCCAAGCTCCTCAAGGTCGTGACGCTCTCCGAGGAGGAACTCGCCGTGCCCGGCCTGATTGACAATCTCGTAGAAGTAGCGCCGGAGCCAGCCGTGGGATTGTGGGCGGAGTTTCAAACCTTTATGGACGGCATCGCTCACGATGAGCTGCGCATGACTGTCCGCGGCGTTTTTGAAGAGATCGGCGATGTCTTCAGATGGAGTCCGGCAGCGGTCTCCATGCATCACGCCTACCGGCACGGGCTGCTGGAGCACACGATCCATATGGCGCGCGCCTGCAAAGTCCTGCTCCCGCTCTACCCCGAGGTGGATGGTGACCTCGCGATGGCCGGCATCCTTCTGCATGACACCGGCAAAACGACCGAATACGAAGGCACGCTGGCCACCAAGCGCAGCCGGAAGGGCATCCTGCAGGGCCACGTGGTGCTCGGATATCAACTCGCCCGCAAACATGGCATCAAAGCCCGTCTGGACGCTGAGCGTTTGGAGCGGCTCGAGCACATTGTCCTCAGTCATCAAGGAGAACCCGAATGGGGCGCGGCCGTGTATGCGGCCACACCCGAAGCGGTGTTTGTCTCAATGATCGACAACCTCGACGCCAAGATGGGCATGGTGCAGCGCGCTTTGCGGCAAGCCAACGAGCACGATGAATTCTCGGAACGCCTGCCGGGGTTAAACACCGTGCTTCTCACAAAATCCGTGCCTTCGCGGACCTGATAAATTGAAACACAAAAAAGGCGGATGGTGGAATCATTCCCACCATCCGCCTTTTTTGGGTCAACTGGCTCGGAGCGCTTAACTGAGACTTTGAATGATTTTGATGATCGGAAGGAAGAGCGCGATCACGATGGTGCCCACCATCACCGCCATGAACACGATCATGATCGGTTCGATGATCGAAGTGAGGCCCGCGACGGAATTGTCCACCTCGTCGTCATAGGTATCAGCCACGCGATTGAGCATCTCGGGGAGCGCACCGGTTTCTTCGCCCACCTCGATCATGGATGTGACCATGGTCGGGAAAACTTTGGTCGAATCAAGCGGGCGGGCGACGTTATCACCCTCCTTCACGCGGTCGTGAACGACATTGAGCGCATCGGCCACGTGGACGTTGCCCGAGGTATCGCGGGTGATGATGAGCGCCTGCAAGATCGGCACGCCCGAGGCGAGCAGAGTGCCCAGAGTGCGGGTGAAACGGCTGATCGAAGACTTGAGGAAAAGCGGGCCGACACCCGGGGCATGCAACAGAACCCAATCCACTGTCCGCGTGCCGCCACGGGTCTTATGATAGGCTTTGAAGGCAAAATAACCCGCCACAAAGATCCCGATCGTGATGAAGATGTGGCCCTTGATGAATTTACTCACCGCGAGAACCGCAAGCGTAAGAGCGGGCATCGACTGGCCCTTGAGCATGCCTGAAAAGATTTTCTCGAACTGGGGAATCACGAAGACCATCAACGCGCCGACGATGGCGACTGCGACGAAAACGATGATGACCGGGTAGGTCATTGCGGACTTCACCTTGCCCTTGATCTTCTCGGCCTTCTCCATGAAGCGCGCGAGACGCTCAAGCACCGTGCCGAGCACGCCGCCCGCCTCACCCGCCTTCACCATGTTGACGTAGAGACGGTCAAATACCTTGGGGTGCTGCAGGAGTCCGTCGGAGAAATTACTGCCGGAGCGGATGCTTTCGACGAGTGACTCGACGACATCCTTGAAGGGTAGATTCTTCTCCTGGCGGGCCAGCGTTTCCAAGCTGCGCATGATGGGCATGCCGGCATTGACGAGCGTGGCGAGCTGACGGGTGAAAACCGTAAGCCCAGCATTGTTGATGATGCGTCCGAAAGTGATCCCACCTTTTTTCTTTTTGCGCTGGGGCGCGTCGCCCTGCGTGCCGGGGGAGTTGAGCTTACGAACGTCTTTTTTGGCACCAAGGGAGAGCTTGGCGTTGCCCGGGCCGCCGCCTTCGGGCGCCAGCGCGGTGGGGATGAGGCCCATCGCCTTCAACTCGGCGGCAGCCTGCTCGGACGAGGTGCTTTCAACCACGCCTTTTTTCTCTTTGCCTGAGGCCGACTCGATGGCGCTATAGGTAAACTTTGGCATAGGGTAAGGGTATTTGTAAGTTTTGTAGGGAAGATCAGATCTCAGGTCGATGCTGGAAACGTGCCGCGCAGCGATCAGGTATATTTGATGATTTCTTCAATTGAAGTGGCGCCGTCGAAAATGGATCGGAGGCCGTCGTCGCGCAATGTGCGCATGCCCTGTTCGAGGGCCTTTTGCTTGATCACCATGGTGGAGGCGCGCGCCACGACCAAGTCGCGCACGGCTTCGCTCATCCGTAGCCACTCATACACGCCCATGCGTCCTTTGTAGCCGGTGTTGCTGCAGTGTTCGCAGCCGCGGCCATAGAAAAACTCGCGGTTGCCGATGTCCACCGGATCAATTCCAAGTTGTTGAAGGAGAGCGGCTGGCGGTTCGTAGGATGTGCGGCAACTCTTGCAGATGCGACGGACCAGACGTTGGGCGAGCACCGCCTCCAGTGAAGAGGCGATGAGGAAAGGTTCCACGCCCATATCTACAAGACGCGTGACCGCGCCGGGGGCGTCGTTGGTATGGAGGGTGGAGAGCACCAAGTGACCGGTCAGGGAGGCCTGAATGGCAATCTGCGCTGTCTCCAAGTCACGGATCTCACCCACCATGATCACATCCGGATCTTGACGCAGGAACGAGCGCAGGGCGGCGGCAAAGGTGAGACCAACTGCATGGTTCACAGGCACCTGCATGATACCCTCGATTTCGTATTCCACGGGATCCTCGGCCGTCAGGAGCTTGAGGTCCGCGGTGTTGATCACGCGGAGAGCGGAGTAAAGCGTGGTCGTCTTGCCGGAACCGGTGGGACCGGTGACGATGAAAATACCGTTGGGTCGTTTGATGATTTCGGCGATGCCCTCAAACACGTCGGTGGGCATCCCAAGCGCCGAGATATCGAGTTGCACGGCGGACTGGTCGAGCACGCGCAACACGACGGATTCGCCGAATTGGGTGGGCAGTGTGGAGACGCGAAGATCGACCGGGCGACCGCCGAGAGTAAGCTTGATGCGGCCGTCCTGCGGAATGCGGCGCTCGGCGATATTGAGACTGGCGAGCACCTTCACACGCGAGGTGATGGGAAGCGCCAGGTGCTTCGGCGGAGGAGCCATTTCATAGAGCGCACCGTCGATGCGGTAACGGATCTTGAACTCATGCTCAAAGGGTTCGAAGTGAATGTCCGATGCCTTGTCGCGAATAGCCTGACCGATCACGAGATTAACGAAGCGGATGATTGGCGTCTGGCCGGCCATCGATTCGAGATCGTGCTCGGAGATCTCTTTGCCGCCTTGGGGACCGTCGTGGTCGTCGCTCGACATCTCCTTGAGGAGGTCGTCGATGGTGGCGTCGTCGTCACCGTAGTGAAGTTTGAGCAAACCATCGATGCGACCGGGGTCGGCGACCACCAGACGAACGTCCTTGCCCAAGGCAAACGTGAGGTCGTCGATGACCTGGCTGTTAAAGGGGTCGATGGCCAGCAGATCGATACTCTGGGCGTCGGAGCGCAAAGGAACGACTCCATACATGCGGGCAAGGCTGCCTTGGACGGCTCCCACCACGTCATTGGGAATATCGCCGGCATAGTTCTCCAGATATTCGCAGCCGAGGTGCGTGGCAATGGTGCGCAGGAGCGTCGTCTTGTCGACGAGCCCCATCTCGATCAGCAGATCGGCGATGGGCTTGGCGGTGGCTTTGTGCTCTTCATTGAGATCGTTGAGCGTTGCGGGAGCGATCAGGTGATGGTCGCGGCAGAGCTCAAGAATGGCCTGACTGTGGCTTTCGAACATAGGGTAACTGGCGTGAGCCGAGGGGAGAAAGCGATTGTGGTTTAAGAAATTAGAGTTGGCGGAGCTGCGCACCCATCGCGAGGAGTTTTTCCCGCATGACCAGAGGATCCTGAGCCTTGTCGAGAGCTTCGTCGGGCGTAACCAAGTCGCGATTGACCAGACTCATGAGATGGGCGTCCAGCGTAATCATACCAAGGCTGGCACCGGTCTGGATATCGGAGGAAATACGGAAGGTTTTGTTTTCGCGGATGAGCGAGGCAACCGAGGTCGTGTTGACCATGATCTCGTAGCTGGCGATACGTCCGCCACCGATTTTTTTACACAGGACCTGGGAAACCACGGCCACGATCGACGACGCCAGCTGCGTGCGAATCATGTCCTTCATGTTTGCCGGGAAGGCATCCACGATACGATCAATGGTCTTGGCGGCGCCGTTGGTATGGAGGGTGCCGAAAACCAGATGACCGGTTTCAGCCGCGCTGATGGCGGCCTCGATGGTCTCCAAGTCGCGCATTTCACCGACGAGAATAATGTCGGGGTCCTGACGAAGCGCGCGACGGATCGCCTCTGAAAAGCTGGGGACATCAACGCCCACTTCACGCTGCGTAACGATGCAGTGCTTATGCGGGTGATAATACTCGATCGGATCCTCGATGGTGATGATATGTCCATCGCGGGTCTCGTTGATGTAGTTGATCATCGCGGCGAGCGTGGTCGACTTGCCTGAACCGGTCGGACCCGTCACCAAAATGAGGCCGCGCGGTCGATAAAGCAGTTCGCGCACTTTGTCTGGAATGCCGATTTCCCGAAGACTGAACATCTTGTTCGGAATCTGGCGAAGAACCATGCCGTAGTTGCCCTTGGATTTGAGGACGCTCACGCGTAAGCGAGCCTTCTCAAGGTAAGCGAAACCGAAATCGGAGCCGCCGTTCAACTTTACGTTCTGCTGGTGATTGTCCGGAGTGATCGAGAGCATCAACTTCTCCGTGTCGGCCGGGGTGAGCAGCGGCCCGTCAATGGGCACCATGCCACCGCTGAGGCGAAGCGTAGGGGGCTGTCCCACCTGCAAGTGGAGGTCGGAGGCGCCCTGATCCACCACCAACTCCAGCAAATCGTTCATTTCATAGCTCATAACGGCGGGTAGCAGAAACCGGGCTTAGCTGGCGTCGCCCACGGTGATCGACACGACTTCGTCGATCGAAGTCTGGCCGGAGAGGACTTTTCGAACACCATCTTCGCGCATCGTGCGCATGCCGAGAGAACGGGCTTTCTCGCGCAGTTTGGCGGTGCCGACGTTATCATAAATCATGCGCTGGATCTCCTCGTTGACCACAAACATCTCGAAGATACCGGCGCGGCCGCGGTAGCCGGTGCCGTTGCAGTTTTGGCAACCTTCGCCGCGCATGAAAGTCGCCGTGGAGGCCTGCTGGGCGGTGATGTTCAAGGAACGCAGTTCGTTCGAATCCGGCATGTAGGGTTTTTTACACTGCTTGCAGATCTTGCGAGTGAGGCGCTGGGCCACGGCGGCGCGCAACGAGCTCGACACAAGGAACGGCTTCACCCCGATGTCGATCAAACGGGTGATCGCGCCAGGGGCGTCGTTGGTGTGCAGAGTTGAAAACACCATGTGGCCGGTGAGGGAGGCGTTGATGGAAATTTCGGCCGTCTCCAAATCGCGAATCTCACCCACCATGACGATATTGGGCGCCTGGCGCAGCATGGCGCGAAGCGCCGAAGCGAAGGTCATGCCGACATCGTGGCGAACAGGCACCTGATTGATACCGGCGAGCACATACTCGACCGGATCTTCGACCGTGATGATCTTGCGGTCGGACTTGTTGATGAAGTGCAGGCACGAGTAAAGCGTCGTAGTCTTGCCTGATCCCGTCGGGCCCGTGACAAGCATGATGCCGTCCGGCAGGGCAATGAGGCGCTCCACGACCGCCTGGTCGTCACTGAAGAAGCCAAGTTCGGGCAGTCCGAGCGTCAGACCGTCCTTGTCGAGAATACGCATGACGATGCTCTCGCCATGCGCGGTCGGCAGTGATGACACGCGCAAGTCAATCTGTTTGCCGGTCATGTTGATCTGGATACGACCATCCTGGGGGATGCGTTTCTCCGCGATCGATATGTTGGCCATGATCTTCAGACGGGAGATCATGGAGAGCTGAAGACGCTTGGGCGGGTTCTCGATCTCGAGCAGCACGCCGTCGATACGGTAGCGCACCCGGAAGCGCTTCTCGAGCGGCTCAAGATGAATATCGGAAGCACGTCTCTGGATCGCCTCGAGAATGATCTGGTGAACGAGCTTGATGATGGGCGCGTCGCCTTCCTCCACGGTGGGCATTCCATCCACGGCCACGGTTGAGACGCTGGAGGCCTCGGCGCCAGCCACGGAAAAGTCGTCCAGCATCGCATCGAGCTCGCTGGCATCCTTGCCGTAAAAGCGATCGATGGTGTGCTTGATTTCGTTGGCGGGAGCCACGGACGGCTCGATGGTGAGCTTGAGCACATGGCCGAGACTGTCGATGGCATCGACGTCGAGCGGATCGCTGATCGCGAGTTGAAGCATCCCACCGTTCTTCGACAGTGGAAACACGGTGTAGCGCACGGCCATGGCGCGCGGCACCAGCGCCATCGCCTCCGCGTTGGGAACACGGAGGGCGGGCAGATCGACCAAGGGCATGCCAAACTCGTCCGCCAGCAGCTTGCTGAGCTGACGGGGCTGGACCGCGTGGTGGGCGATCAGCGTATCGATCAACTTCGGCGGAGCGGTGGTGAGATCAGTGTGCGCCGCGATCTGCTCGTTGGCGGCATCGATTTGAATTTGCGTGAGCACGCCCTTGTCGAGGGCGAGCTGTAGGACGAAATCATCGGCGGAAGTCACGTTGGGGAAAAAGGCGCTGGGCCGATCAGGGTAGTTGTCGGGTAATTACAGAGAGGGTGAACTAGCGGCTCAGGCTCATGAGGAATTCCGCGTTTGTTTTGGTTTTCTTCAAGCGCTGAATTAACATGTCCATCGCTTCCACGGGCGGAATGCCCTGCATCGCCCGGCGCAAACCATACACGCGAAGCAGCTCTTCAGGATGATAGATAAGCTCTTCCTTGCGCGTGCCGGACCGGTCAATATTGATTGCCGGGAAGATACGTTTGTCGGAAAGACCGCGATCAAGATGGAGTTCCATGTTACCCGTGCCCTTGAACTCCTCGAAGATCACTTCGTCCATGCGGCTGCCCGTATCGATCAAAGCGGTTCCAATGATCGTGATGCTGCCGCCGCCCTCGATATTGCGGGCGGATCCGAAGAAACGCTTGGGTTTCTGAAGCGCGGTGGCCTCGACGCCACCGGACATGATCTTGCCTGAGTTGGCAGCCAGCGCGTTATAGGCCCGGGCCAGGCGGGTGATCGAGTCGAGCAGGATGACCACATGCTCGCCCTGTTCGACGAGACGGCGCGATTTTTCAATGACCATCTCGGCCGCATGCACGTGGCTCTCGGGAGCCTCGTCAAAGGTGGAACTGACGACCTCGCCTTGGGTATGACGCTTGAAATCGGTCACTTCCTCAGGACGCTCGTCAATGAGCAGGAGAATCAATTTTTTATCGGGGAAATTATGCGAGATCGAATTGGCAATGTTCTGTAGAAGAACCGTCTTGCCGGTGCGGGGGGGGGCGACCAGCAAACCGCGCTGACCGAAGCCAATGGGCGTGAGCAGGTCGACCGCACGCATCGAGATGTCTTTGTGAATCTCGGGTGCCTCCAGAAGGATGCGCTGAAGCGGGTAATAAGGCACCAGTTCCTCGAAAGGCGTGAGCTTGGAGGCTTCGTCCGGAGCCTTGCCCATGACGGTTTTGACACCCACCACCGCCGGGCAACGATCACCAGCCTGCGGCGATTGCACGATTACCTCCACGTGATGACCGCGCTTAAGACTGTAGCGCTTGATCAAGGCCTCCGGAAGGTAGGAGCTCTCCGGATACAAGCGGTAGTTCGCCTGTTCATGCACGATAAAGCCGTAGCCCTTGTCCGTGAGATCGACCAGACCGTGATCAACGATGGGAATCTGCTTATGGGCGGCATCGATGAAAATTGCCTCGAGCATCTGGAGGCGGTTGGGCGTGCCCTCAAAAGGAACACCCCGGTTGCGTGCAAACCCGGTTAATTCGAAGAGATTGAGCGAGTAGATCTGGTCGACGTGGATCGGCGCCTCGCCGTTGCCCGTCAACAGGGTCGCGGCCAACGCATCAAGAGCGGCTTGATCGGCAAAACGCGCGGGATCGGGCAGGTCTCCGTAATGAGGCGGCGCCAACACCGGTGGCGGCGGTTGCGGAGGATGCAAGGGATGCTGATGGCCGCCAGGACGGCCACCACCGCCATGCGGTTGATGCTTATCCTTCCATTTGTTTTTCTTGTCCTTTTTGCGCTTCCACCAAGGACCGCGATCATCGTCGGCCCCCCCGCCCTGCTGGAAACCACCGGGCTGGGCCGAACCGTTGCCTGCGGACGATGGCTCCTGGGGCTGGGGCGCGTGGGCTTGGGAAGCCGATGAGTCGGCAGCATCCGCGCCGCCTGAAGCGGCCGAGGGGACAGCTTCACTCGGAGCAAATTTTTCAGAGGACGGCACGAACACCGGACGCTCCGGCGCAGGCGGAGCCACCTCAACAGGGACAGGTGCCGCACGTTCCTCGCGCACCGGCTCGATCACCGCCGGAGCACGCGCCGGTGCCGCAGGCTCGAATAAGGTCGGCTCTTGGGAACCGTCGGACTTGGCCGAGGCCTTGGTCGTCCGGCTCTTGGCTACTCGCGGCTTTTTCGGAGCGGGGGAACTCGCGACGCGAGGCGCACGCTTGGTTGTTTTCTTGGGTTTACCGGCCCCAAGTTGGGTGGAAGCGTTCAAATCAGATTCGTCCATGTGTGGGAAAGAAGAGGGAAACAAGAAATCAACCAAGCCGAACCCTGGCCTCAACGAGCACCGGACAGCCGAGCCGCCAAGTGGTTCACCTGCAAACGCAAGGATTCGAGCGTGCCGTCGTTAGACAGGACAAAATCGGCTTTTTCTAGTTTCAGAGCCAAGGGCAATTGCTTGGAAATTCGCTGCCCGGCGAGCGATTGGGGAATTCCGCGCTCAATCAACCGGGCAAGTTGATTAACGGACGATGTCGATACGCACACCGTGAAATCAAACCAATTTTCCAAACCTTGCTCGAAAAGCAGCGGAACCTCGATCACCCAGCGGACATCCGGGGCGCTCGCCAGCAATACCCTCCACCGCTCATAAACCAAGGGGTGCAGCAACTCTTCCAACCAAATCCGGTCGGCATCGTTGCCGAAAACATATCGAGCCAGCTCCGGACGCTGAACCTTGTTTTGTGGATTCACGACATCTGGAAAACGCGTCCTTATTTCCGAGATCACTCCGGGCTGCGTCAGCAATTCCTCGCGAACAATCCGGTCGGAATCAATCCGCCGGAAACCCGCTTCCTCAAAGAAGCGCGCTGCTGTGGATTTGCCCCCGCCCATACCGCCAGTAAGTCCCAATATCATCTCGATAAAAATGAGCCGCAAGATTGGGCTTGCGCGAACTTTCCGCAAATCATTACTCGGAGCCCGCTTCGCCATAGTTTTGCGTCGTTTAAATCATCGCATTATCAGGCCGACCCACGACATGCCCCTCACGACTGACACCACGCACGCCGAGCCCGTCATCGAAGCCACTCTCGAAGTCGCCCGCACCTTGTTCCCCGGCTCACCCGAAGGATTCACCTGTGAGCTTTTCGCCGGAATCAAGAAGCTCTTTACCGGCGGTTACCTCGACTACCAAGCCAATGACCTGAAGTATCATGACTTTCAGCACACGTTGCAGGTAACCGTGGCTTACGTTGACCTGTTCGCCGCCCGTCAAGCCTCCGGTGAACCGCCCTTCACCCATCGTCAGTTCGAACTCGGACTGGCTATCGCGCTTCTACACGACAGTGGCTATCTCAAGCTGCGCTCCGACCGCGAAGGCACCGGCGCCAAATACACTTTTTGTCACGTCCTGCGCAGTTGCGCCCTTGCTGCCTCCTATCTTCCCACCTTGGGCCTCAAGGCAGAGGAAATCGACATTGTGCTCGGGGCGATCCGCTGCACAGGACCGTCCACCGCAGGGATGCGGTTGCGGTTCAACCGGCGCGACGATCACGTCCTCGCCAGCCTGGTGGCGACTGCGGATTACCTGGGCCAGATGGCTGCGGCGGATTACCCGGATGAGCTGGAGCTGCTCTTCAACGAGTTCGCCGAGTCCGACGTCTTCCTGGGCATTCCCACTTCGCAGCGTTTTTTTAAGTCGGCACACCAACTCATCGCAGGAAGCACGATATTCTGGGAGCAGGTGGTTAAGCCCAAATTGGAAGACGATTTTCTCGGCGTTTACCGCTTTCTTGCCCGCCCTGACGGCAGCCACCCCTACCTCGACGCAATCGAACACAACCTCAGCCTCATCGCACGCCGCCCCGCGCTCGCCGGAACCTGACCATGCTTGCAACGATCTCGTCCGCCGCACTGCAAGGCATCGATGCGGAACTGGTCCACGTAGAGGTCAACTCCGGCGAAAGCGGAGACCCCAAACTCATCCTGGTCGGTCTGCCCGATGCCGCGGTAAAAGAGTCCGATGACCGCGTCGTCTCGGCCCTCAGTAATAGCGGTTTCAAGTCCCCTCGCACGCGCACCACGATCAATCTCGCGCCCGGTCACCTACGCAAGGAAGGCCCCTTTTACGACCTGCCCATCGCCCTCGGTATTCTCGTCGCCACCGAACAGATTGCGCCGGAAAATATCGACGACTACCTCATCGCCGGCGAGCTCAGCCTCTCCGGCGCGACCCGCCCGGTGCGTGGCGCTCTCGCCCTCGCCCGCCTTGCCAAACAACTCGGTAAACGCGGCGTCCTGCTACCACCGGTTTCCGCCGAGGAAGCCGCGCTCGTCGATGGCGTGGCCG
>FJVV01000560.1_pt1 | contig 11569 bp, 12 predicted proteins | sample 1011911 | NCBI WGS metagenome assembly FJVV01 (sample SAMEA3912450, study PRJEB9761) | metagenome | biome: forest; material: soil | place: USA | collected 2011-06-22 | depth 0.1 m
CCTTTACATGGTCGCCGCCGCGATCCCCGGACAATCCGTCGTGCGCAACGCCGAAATCATCAAACGCGCCCACCCCCGCTTCGTCGAAAACCTCCGCAGCCTCGGCGCCGAGGTGGAATGGAAGTAAGAAACATCGAACTCGTTTTATGGGGAACTCAGGAAATCAGGAAAAAACACCTCCGCTTCCGTTCCTGATTTCCTGAGTTCCCCATAAATAATGCTCCATGCCCGCTCCCGATAACAACAAAGGCCTTGGCTACATCACCAGCACGCTCGCCACGCCCGTCTCGCCGGTCGAAGCTGCCCTGCGCCCGCTTTCCTTCGCCGACTTCACCGGCCAGCCGAAAACGGTCGAACGCCTCCAAGTCATGGTCGGTGCCGCCAAACGCCGCGGCGAAGCCCTCAATCATATCCTCCTCTCCGGCCCTCCGGGTCTCGGCAAGACCACCCTCAGCTTCATCCTCGGCCACGAGATGGGCCGCAACGTCCGCGTCACCTCCGGCCCCGTCGTCGAAAAAGCCTCCGATCTCGCCGGCCTCCTCACCAGCCTTGAGGAAGGCGACCTCCTCTTCATCGACGAAATCCACCGCATCCCAAAAACCGTCGAGGAATATCTCTACAGCGCGATGGAGGATTTCCGCCTCGACATCATGATCGACCAGGGCCCCAACGCCCGCAGCGTCCGCCTCTCGATCCCTCGCTTCACCTTGATCGGCGCCACCACCCGCGCCGGCCTGCTCACCGCCCCGCTCCGCTCGCGCTTCACCCTCCAGACGCGCCTCGACTACTACGACATCCCCACGCTCGAAGGCATCGTCACCCGCAGCTGCGGACTCCTCAAAGTCTCCATCGACGAAGGCGGCGCCAAAGAGATCGCCACCCGCGCGCGCGGCACGCCCCGCATCGCGAATAACCTCATCAACTTCTGCCGCGACTACGCCCAGGAACGCGCCCAGGGCAAAATCACGAAACCCGTCGCTTCCGCCGCGCTGGAGCTCCTGGAGATCGACGCCGCCGGCCTCGACGAAATGGACAAACGCATGCTCCGCGTGATGGCCGAAAACTACAAAGGCGGCCCCGTCGGCCTCGGCACCATCGCCGTCGCCGTGGGCGAAGAAACCGAGACCCTCGAAGAAGTCCACGAACCCTTCCTCATCCAGGAAGGTTACCTCCAGCGCACTCCGCAGGGCCGCATGCTCACGACCAAAGGCTACGCCGCCATCGGCCTGAAATCCGCCACCGGCGGCGACCCGGGTTCGCTGCTGTAATCGGCTACCCCGGCATCGCATTGGTGGCACTCAACCTGTGATTTCATTGCGCAAGGTCTCTCGCTCAAAGACGTCAAATTCGGTCTCAGAAAATGGCTCTTTGAAAAGTTCGTTTACCTGCCAGAGGCCGCTTTCCCGAATCTTCGAAATCGGTGAAGAGAGACCAAGCCAATCAGGCGAAGGCTTACAGGCGAGGCAGATCGTAATGGTCGAAATCATGCGAGACTCCCAAAGCAGGCGCTGAGATTTCGAGGCGACTGGTATTACGGTAAAACGACAGTTGGACTGGAGATGCCGCGAAACTATCGTCTCGATCAGTCGCTGTTTCTCGAAGTCAATACACCCGCCATGTATGCTTCGCGCTGTGGCAGTCGTGAGGTCGAGATTCCAATCCTTGAGGAACGGGTCATTCGCCCGATGCAAGAGTGCGCGACCGATATTTTTCCTGAAAATGCTCCGGTCCTTATTCTCTTGGACGAAGTGCTGACGGAGCCGCGGTCGAAGTTGCCGATCACCCGTGTGCGTGCCCACGCGAACGATGCGTCGCTGGCCATGCGCGTTTTCGCCTTCTTCGAATAGCAGGTAGATGCCATCCCTTGGAATGCTCCTATCATCGGATGGAAATGAATGGAGCGGCAACCGCGCCGCGAGCTGATGGAGGGCATGGCACAGTACGCTCATGAGTTGGCAGCTTTAAGGAACTTCAGCTGTTCGCCAAACCGAAGGCCGTCCAGCGGTAATTCGACGTTAGTGAGGTACGGAACCAGTTGAGAGCGATACGCCATACCTGCGAGAACAACGAATCGGTCGGTGGTCAGATTAGTTCGCGAACGGAGTTGCGCCACTACTGCGTCACCCCACCGCGCAACGTCGTCGGAAGACATGCGGTTGAGTGTCTTCTCGTAGGGCGCGATTTTCTGCGCCAAGTCGAGCAGCCCGTAATGGGCCGAAAGAATATAAATTTCGTCGGCCTTAATGTGACGAGCATAAGCCAAACTTTTTTTAAAGAGTGCCCCAGTGTATAATTGGTGCGCGGGCGCGCTCTCGCTGAGCTTCGACTTACCGCATGAAACAAGGACGATTGTTCTCATCGACTAGGCGCATCCTTACAGGACAGTTTTTAAGCGCAACCTGCGACCAGACGGTCGAGCAGTTGCTGCACTTCGTTTTGCACGTTGGAGATTGGCATGGGGTGAAAACCCGTTGTGCGGACATTCCGGAATCTCGTCCACGATTATTCGCCCCAGACCCACCGAACAACCATTGCCCGTTTCCGTCGCGCGCCTAACGTCACGCCCAATGACGTCCTTTCCACGATTCTCACCCACCCCGGCGGCGCGCACAAAGACGAGTTTCTCGCGTGCTGTGTTCTTCTCGCCGAACAGCCCGCACCTATCGTCCGTCGCGAGCCCACGCCCGCCGATCTCGCCGATCCTGCCGTCGCCGTCGTCGATGTCGGCCACGTTCACGATCCATCCCTTAATAATTTCGATCACCACCAGTTGCCACGCGACCACGTCCCCACCTGCTCGCTCTCGCTCGTTCTCCGGCACCTCGGGCTCTACGAGGACGCCCGCCAGTTCTGCGACTGGCTCGAACCCGCCGAATGGTTCGACTGCCGCGGCCCCAACGACACCGCCCGCTGGCTCGGCGTCGAACGCAACGTAGTCGGCAAACTTAACTCTCCCATCGACGGCACCCTCCTGCGCCGCTTCGCGGAGTCCTCTCAACTCTCGCCCGGCGAGCCGCTCTGGGAAATCATGCGCATGATCGGCGACGACATACTCACCTACGTTCGCTCGTTGCGCACCCGCCTCGACTTCATCGCCCGTCACGCCGAGCTGTGGACGCTCGACGACGTAGCCGGCGCTCCCTGCGCCCTGTTTCTCCCGCGCACCGACCCGCTGCCCGACGACCCCTCCGCCGCCATCGAGCGCTATGTCGAAGGCCGCGGCCTCGGCGAACGCGTCATCGGCCTCGTCTCGCCGGATCGTCGCAGTGTCGGCTACGGGCTTTCCCGTCACCGCGACAACGCACGGCTGGATTTCACGCGCATCCTCGGTGAACCCGACGTCCACTTCGCCCACGCGCGCGGCTTCGTTGCCAAAACATCCGCGACTGACCCGTCGCGCCTGCGCGCACTGCTAAAAATGGCCTGTGCTCCCGCTTCATTCTGAGCCCGTCATGCGTTTCCGCTTCTGGCAGGCCCTGGTTTTGATCGGCGTCTTTCACGCGGCCGTGGTCGCACCTCTGATAGGACAGGAGGTGCTGGCCCTCTCTTGGCCTACCCGTCACGCCGCACCGCCTGCCTCGCTCACTCCCGAGCTTGCGCCCTACCTTCCGCTGCTGCGGACCAGCATCGATCATTTGCCCGAAGCCAGCCTGGTGAATCTCGCGTTGATCCAGTCCTCTGCGCTCGAGCTCTCCGCAGCCGACGCCGAGAAAATACGAGCCCTCGTTTCTCAACGCTACGCCTTGATCGCCACCGATCCCGTTTTCAAAAACGCGCCTTCCGCCCTCGGCTATTGTTTTTCGGAAAGTCGCCCGAAACAAGGATTCGCCACCCTGTATCGCCCGAAGAAAACCAGCGCCCAGACTCCCGTCCTTCTCTTCGTGCACGGCTACGGCGGCAGTTTTCTTTGGTATGCGCACCAGCTCGCGGAATGGTTCCCCGACCATATCATCGTATGCCCGGCCTACGGCATGGATCCGTCCGCCGTGCCAGCCGCCTACCTCGACGAATGCCTCGCCGCTGCCGCCGCCCGCCTGAAACATCCTCTGGCCAAACCTACTCTGCTCGGTCTCTCCGCCGGCGGCTTCGGCGCGACCCGCGTCTATGCCGCCAACCCGACACCCTACCGGCAGCTGATCGTGCTCGCCGCCTACCCGCCCGACGACGCCTTCCGCACGTGGCCCAAATCCGCTCAAGCCGGTTTCCTCGTGGGCGCGAAGGAGTATTACGTGAAAGACGGCGGCTTCGCCGCCTACGCCAAATCACTCGCCTCCCGCTCGGCCCGCTTCCAAGGGGCGGTGATTCCGAACGCCGATCATTTTTTCCTGCTCACGCACCCGACTGAAACACGACGCCAGCTCCAGACTTGGCTGAAGTAACCAACCCGAGCCGGCTCGCGGTTGCGGATTTATTTCTTTGTGAATCCAGGCAGCGGTTCCTCGATCTGCCCGGCTTTTTTCCACGTCCGGATGTAATCAATCTCGAAGGTTGAAGGCAGGTCCTTGGGATCGGGCAGCCCGAACCAGGTCGGCATCGTCTCACTGTCAAAATTCACCGTGAGAGCCTGGTGCCAGTGGCTGCCTTCCGCGCGGCGCACCCTCACTCCATCCACGTAGTAATTAAGTTCCTTCTCGTCCCATTCCAGTCCGTAGGTGTGAAAATCGTCAGCGAGGTTCCACGATGCCATCCACACGCCGCCCACGCTCCAATGCTTTTTCTCCGTAGGCGTGCGGAACACGTGCTGGTTTATGTTGTATTTCCGCTCAAAGCCCGGCTCGCCTCCGCCGATCTCGAACACATCTATCTCGGTGGCCTCGCGGTCATCGCCATAGGTAAACCAGAAGGCGCTCGATCCGCTCGAACGCATCGGTTTCGCACGAATCTCAAAATACCCGTAGCGGACCCGCGTCCGGCTCTGGACCGCAGCGGACGTAAACGTGTCATAGCCCTTCCGCGCACCGGCCATGCTCTCGTTTTTCATCGTGAGGCGGAGCATGCCGCCGCGCACCTCCACGTTGTGCGGCATGAACAGGGCCGGCTCCCGCCCCAGCCACTGCGGATTGTGATCCCACCACTTGGCGGCATCCAGTTTGTCGCCGTTGAACTCGTCGGACGTGGATTCGTAGAGCGCCCATCCGCCTTGGTTGTCCTGATCCGTCAGTGGATACCGGTCGTTTTTTCGCACCGGCGTTTCACCCAGAGGACCGGCACGCGTCCAGCCCTCATGAACCCGCGAACCCTCCGCCTTCCATTTTTCCGAGAGATAGCGGATCACGCTCCGCGTCGAGTCCTCGCTGACAAAGTCGCGGTCGAAAACGAGGATCTCGGCGATGTCACCGTGGAGATAATTGCCCCTGCCCCGTTGATTATCGGACCCGATGGCGAGCGGCCCGATTTCCACCTCGTCGTCGAAAGCATCCACTACCGTGGGGGGAAAAGCGACTCCCTTGCCGTTCTTGGGATACATCAGGGTGAAGGCCGGTTTTTGGGTGTCGTGATTCGCGCTCCCGTCCGGGGATGAAATCAACCGCTGCCAATCCCGTCCGGTGACCTGCCCCGGCAATCGCTGCGCGACGATGAAAATCCCGAGCTTCCCCGGAGTCTTCCGGATGACAGGCACCTGTAAAAATCCCGAGCCGTCAAAGCGGACCGCCGGCAGGCCGTTCATCGCCGCCTCAACAAGGCCGACCTTCGCGGAGCCTTTCCCAAGCACCGCGTCATGGGCCTGTCCGCTCTTGTCCTTCCATGTGACAATGCCGCCCGTCCCATCGCGCACCACGGTCGCGGCATCGCTCGCATCGAGCCACAAAACCAATCCGGTCTTGTTGAACTCAGCTGCCTGCACATCAACTCCGCACTGGGCAAAAACCAGAATGACGCAGATCAAACCAAGGACCGGACGAGAGCGACGATTCATAGGGGTTACGGCAAGCGGGGAACACCACTGCCCGCACGTAAACCAAAATTCCATCGGATCACAGGTCGCCGAGCTGCGGGCGCAGGACGATCTCCTCGACCACCGTGCGACGGCCCAGACGGTAAATATCGAAAAACGCGCGCGCCACATCCTCGGCCGGCATGATGCGCTCCGCCTTCACGCCGCTCGCCGACCATGACGGCGACCATGTCGCGCCCGGATGCACGCAGCACACGCGCACGCCGGACGTCTTGGTCTCCTCGCGCAGCACCTTCGCCAGTCCGGTCACGCCAAACTTCGCCGCGCAGTAGGCGGCCGAGTTCGGATATGCGCCGAGCCCCGCAATCGAACTCATGAAAAATACGTCGCCGCGTTTACGCGCGATCATCGCCGGCACGAAAGCCCGCGACACCAGAAACGCGCTGCGCAGGTTGGCCGCAACGATGCGGTCGAAGTCGGTGACCGTGGTCTCGGCAAACGGCGAGGCGGCGAACACGCCGGCATTGTTGATGAGCACGTCCACCGTCTTGAAGCGCTTGGTCACGGCCGCCGTCATCGCCTCGACCGCCGTCTCATCGGCCACGTCGCAGGCAAACACTTCGGCCACCGCACCGAGCTTCATGCACGCCCGCTGCACGGCGGCAAGGTTCCGCGCATTGCGCGCGACCAGCGCGAACCGCACGCCGGATAGTTCCCTGGCAAAAACCTTCGCGATGGCCGCGCCGATGCCCTGCGAGGCGCCGGTGATGAGAACGACAGGAGATTTCATATCACAATCCAAGGGGTTATCGCGGAAACACGGAAGAGCGGAATCAAGGAACCCAAAGTGGCATCAAACCAAGGCAGGATCGATTCCGCCTCCCTTCCGTTTCCGCCCCTCCGCGCTTCCGTGATAAAATCCGGAATCCCCCTCAGCACACCAGCGACCTGAAGTCCGAAAAATCCGCCGTAAATCCACCTTTCGCGCCCTTGCAAATCACGCTCACCGCATCGTGCGAATGCAGCGATTCCAGGTGCGTGCAGGCGATCTGGAAATCCTTGATGCGCGCGTCGGCGTTGAACTGCCGGTAGAGCAGCCGCGCCGCGTCCTCGACGAACTTCACGTGCGCGCCGTTGAGCTCGGCGAAAGCCTGCTCGTCCTCGCGCTTCACCATCACCTGCGTCTCGGTCTTGAGCGCGGCGACGCAAAGCGCGTGCACGTCCTCGAGCCAGATTTTTTTGCCGGGCGTCTCCTCCAGGATAATGCGAGCCTTGCTGCGCTGGGAATGCGGGATCGCGTAAGCACCGCGCTTGTCACGTGCATGCTCGGCCAGCTCGGCCGAACAGGGGCACGCCGACGAATAGACGAAGTCGAAATGAATGAAACGCCGGTAAACGCCCGCCTCGGTCATCACGCCCTCGAACGCCACATTGTAGAACTGGTAGCCTTCGAGCCCGCTGCGCAGGCTCCGTTGCACGAGCGGATAGGAGAAACCGATCTTCAACCGCGCCGCCTTGCTCTCCACCTTCCGCAGGTAGGCCGCAAGGATCTTGCCCATCCACTCGCCGGTGAAAACCTCGTCCTTGTGGTCGTAGAACGAGCGCACGATCCGGCTCATGTTGATTCCCTTCAGGTCGGCCTGCAGGGAAACGGTGCCGGTGATGCTGGCCTCGAGCGTGAGGGTTTTGCGTTCCTTCGTGCGGAATTTCAGCGGCAGCTTGAAATTGGAAACGCCGACCTGCTGGATCGGCACGTGCACGCTTTCAACGGAATCGTTGGCGGCCTCCATCATGTCGGGCAGCGTGGCAACGTAGGCCGGCGTGGCCTTGAACTTCGCGTCGTAGCGCCGCTTGATTTTCGGGGCCTCCCCGCCCGCCGTCGGGTGGAGATACATGGTTTTCTTGGCTTTCATTTTCGTTTTTGGGTTGGAGCCAGACGGGGACCGATAACCGTTCCCGCGGATGCGGGATAAACTGGCGGAAAGTGTCTTTTCAGAACGCGTCGGGGCCGAAGTATTCGGCAAAGTTGCGGGGCGTCTCGTAAAGTTTCACAGAGTGCAGCTTCCCAACCCTGATGTGCGGCGCGAGCTCGTTCCAGAAGGCGATCACGAGGTTTTCAGTGGAAGGGATGATGCCGCGCAGGAAATCGACCTCGTCGTTGAGATTGTGATGGTCGCACTTGTCCACGATCACCGTGTTCAGCAACTGCTTCAAATCACCGAGCTCCATGATGTAGCCGGTCTCGGGATCGGGCTCGCCGCGCAGGGAAACTTCCAAAACGTAATTGTGGCCGTGCCAGTGCGGGTTCGTGCAGAGACCGTAATGCTCCACGTTCCACGCCTGGCTCTTCGACGGGTTGTGCAGCCGGTGCGCCGAATTGAAATGAACCTGGCGCGTGATGACGACCGTGCCCTTGAGCGGGCGCACGGCGGGTGCGGAGGCTTTTGATTTGGCGGTCTTCTTCGGCATGGGAGGATTATCAGGTAACATAAAACCACGCGTGGTCAATGCAGGGGCGGGGTTTACCCATTCCCCGCGGCGGAACGCGTAGAAACCCCTTGCGCGCAGGCGGGCGCGGCCCTTCATCGGATTCACACATGGGCATGCGTTTTTCCATCCTCGCCAGCGGCAGTTCCGGCAACTGCGCCGTGCTGCGCACGGAAAAGGCACGCATCCTCATCGACGCCGGTTTCACCCAGCGCAAGCTCCGCCAGCTGCTCCATGACGCGGGCGAGGCGCTGGAACACATCGACGCGGTTTTCCTCACGCACGAGCACGGCGATCATTGCGCCGGCATCGACGGGTTGAAAAGATTCCCCCATATCAAGGTCTTCGCCAACGCCGCCACCGCCCGCGCCGTGCAGGCCAAGCTCGACCACAAGGTCGGTTGGCAGATCTTCGAAACGGGCGCTCGTTTCACGTTTCGCGACCTGGAGATCGAGAGCTTTCATGTGCCGCACGACGCACAGGAGCCGGTGGGGTTTACCTTCTCGCACGGTCAAGAGGCCGATCTGCTGTCGCCGCGCCGCCGCCTCGCCTGGCTGACCGACCTCGGCCACGCCCCGCAACACATCCACGAACACATCCGAGATGTGGATGTGGTTGTCGTGGAGAGCAACCACTGCCCGCGCCTGCTCGAAGCCGATACCAAGCGCCCCTGGCCCACCAAACAACGCATCTCCGGCCGTCATGGCCACCTCTCCAACCAAGCCATGTGCGACCTCCTCGAATCTGTTGCCAGCCCACGCTGGCGGCACGTTTTCCTCACGCACTTGTCGCGCGACTGCAACAGCCACGAGGCCATTGAGACCGCCCTCGCGGGCCTGCGCACCCGCCTCGCCTGCCAGTTCAATATAGTCGCCTCCGGCGGCGGCACGTCGGTCTGCGAGCTATAGCCGAATAAATGCAATTTAATGCAATCTTATGAGCACGACACGTGCTAGAAAGATTGACCATCAGTTGGCCGAATGGCCTGAATGCCTCCGCTTATATGCAAACGTCCACTTCCATCCGTCGCACCAAGATCATCTTCACGCTCGGCCCCGCCACCCAGGGTGAGGAAATGCTGGAAAAGCTCATTCGCGGAGGCGCCGATATCGCCCGTCTCAACATGGCGCACGGCAACCACGAGTGGACGCGCGCCATCATCCGCCGCATCCGCGCCGTGTCCGCCCGGATTGGCCGCGAGATCGGCATCATGATGGACATCAAGGGACCCGAGATCCGCACCGGCGACGTCGAGTCCCCCATCGAACTGAAGATCGGCGAGACCTTTGACTTCACCGTGAAGCCCGGCCACGGCAACTCCCGTGAAAACGGCGAGGAGATCCGCTCGGTCAACGTCAACTATCAGGATCTCGTCAACGACATCAACGTCGGTGACATCGTGCTGGTTGACAGCGGCCTCATGCGTTTCGAGGTCCTCGGCAAGGACAACAACCACATCCGCTGCAAAGTCCTCACCCCCGGCGCCCTCAGCTCCCGCCGCCACATCAATCTGCCCGGCGTGAAGGTAAACCTCCCCTCCTTCACCGAAAAGGACCGCCTCGACACCCTCATGGGCATCGAGGAGGGCATCGACTTCGTCGCCCTCTCCTTCGTGCGCGAGGCCAAGGACATCACCCAGCTCCGCGAATTCCTCTCCCTCAACAAATCCAAGGCCAAGATCATCGCCAAGATCGAGGACCAGACCGCCATCGCGAATCTCGAGGAAATCATCCAGGCCACCGACTCCCTCATGGTTGCCCGCGGCGACCTCGGCATCGAGTGCCCGCTCGAAGACCTCCCCGTCATCCAGCGCCGTGCCGTGCAATCCTGCTTCAACCACGGCAAACCCGTCATCATCGCCACGCACACGCTCGAGTCGATGATCAGCTCGCCCGTTCCCACCCGCGCCGAGATCACCGACGTCGCCAACGCCGTCTACGAAAAGGCCGATTGCGTCATGCTCTCCGGAGAGACCACCGTCGGTAAATATCCCTTCGAATGCGTGCAAACCCTCGACAAGATCGCCCGCCGCATCGAGGAGGAAGGCCCGTTTGAATTCGCTGAACCCGAGCACGTCACCGGCGACAAGATTAAGCTCCTCCAATCCGCCGTGCTCCTCGCGCACCAGATCTCCGACTCCGCCATCCTCACCTTCACCCGCCAGGGCTTCATGGCCGGCGGCCTCGCCGCCCTCCGCCCCGCGCTCGCGCCGATCTACGCGATGACCAACTCGGTCGAAACCCTCCGCCAGATGCGCATCATGCGCAGCGTCGAGCCGTTCATGCTCCCGCTCGATTCGAGCCCCAACGACACCATCGAAAACGCCATCGCCCTTCTCGCCCGCAAAGGCCTCGTGCAGTCTGGCGACAAGCTGATCGTCGCCACCGATATCATCACCGAAGACCGCCTCGTGGACAGCATTCAGCTCCGCACCGTGCGCTGAACTGGGCTGAGCGCCGGTTTTGCGCTTCAACCGGCACCATTCATCGGTCATGGGTCATCTTCTCCGATGGCCTACTCCGATGAACCCGTCCTTGTAACTCCGGCGCGACGCTGGTCGCCCAAGGTCATCGTCGGCACCGCGCTCGTGCTCATCATTGTCGGCGGTCTCCTTTCGATTCCGCTCTATCAAAATCGCCTCGATGACGCCGCGCACCACGCACCCCGAGGCCAACACCACGGCGCCCTCTACAACATCACCGTCGCCGGCACGCCTCGCACCCTCGAACTCGGCTGGATTGCCCCTGCCTTCTCCGCCGCCCTTTCACCCGCGCCCGCCGACGACACCACCCTCGACGTCTCCGCCGACTTCGGCGATGAAACCCTCCCGTGGAACGCCGCCAGGCAATGCTTCGGCCCCGGCACCGCGCGCGTCGATCCTTACACCCACCACAAGGTGAAACTCACCCTCCGCCAAGGTGATCGCATTCTCTGGAGCGACACGCTCTGGCTCTACGGCGTCCCCGCCAGCCACGAGGACTGAGCCCCGCCGCCCGTCGGAAAAATCCTCCGGCAGTTTGCGCTTCATTCCGCCTTGATCACTGGTCATTGCTCACTTTCCCGCTAATTTCCTCCATGCCCTCGCCCACTTCTGACGCCACGCTTCCCGCCCCCATTCCCGTCACCGTCCTCACCGGCTTCCTCGGCTCCGGCAAGACCACCCTGCTCAACCGCATCCTCACCGAG
>FJVV01000873.1_pt1 | contig 11472 bp, 11 predicted proteins | sample 1011911 | NCBI WGS metagenome assembly FJVV01 (sample SAMEA3912450, study PRJEB9761) | metagenome | biome: forest; material: soil | place: USA | collected 2011-06-22 | depth 0.1 m
TTGATCGCCGCGCGGCAGAGGTCGTTGAAATTGTGCGGGAGTATCTTGGTCGAGAGACCGACCGCGATGCCCTCGGCGCCGTCGAGGAGGACGATGGGGAACTTGGCCGGGAGCGTGACCGGCTCCTTGGCGCGTCCATCGTAGCTGGACTGCCAGTTGGTGGTCTTCGGATTGAAGAGAACCTCACGGGCAAAAGGCGTGAGGCGGGCCTCGATGTAACGGGGCGCGGCCGCATCGTCACCGGTGAGAAGATTACCGAAATTGCCTTGCGGCTCGACGAGGTAGCCACGCTGGGCGATGCCGACGAGCGCGGCGCCGATGGAGGCGTCGCCGTGCGGATGGAAGCGCATGCACGCGCCTACGATATTGGCGACCTTATGAAAACGTCCGTCGTCCTGCTCCCAAAACGTGTGGAGAATGCGGCGTTGGACGGGCTTCAGGCCGTCGTCGATGTGGGGGACGGCGCGGTCGAGAATGACGTAGCTGGCGTATTCCAGGAACCACTTCTGGTAGGAATGCGCGAGCGGGGCATTGTCGTTGGTCTTGGGCGGCTCGGGCTCGGCGGAGACAAGAGCGGCCGGCTCGGCAGAAGGCGGCTCGGACGGCACGGGAGCAGGTTCGGGTGCAGCCGGCTTGTTCCCGTTCAGGGGAAGCTCAGGCTGGTCATCTGAAGAAGGGCGTTTGGGCATCTACGGAAAATGGTTCAGGCTTCGACGAGGTCTTTTTCGACCCTCAGGTTGCCGATGATGAAGTCCTGGCGGTCGGGCGTGTTTTTACCCATGTAGAACGTGAGCAGGCCGTTCACGTCATGGAGACGGTCAAGGGTCACTTTTTCGGCGCGAATGTTTTCGCCGATGAAGTCCTTGAACTCGACCGGTGACACTTCGCCGAGACCTTTGAAGCGCGTGATCTCGGAGCTCTGGCCGAGCTTGTGGAGCGCGGACTGTTTCTCGGCCTCGGAGTAGCAATAAATCGTCTGCTTCTTGGTGCGCACGCGGAAGAGCGGCGTCTCCAGAATGAAGAGGTGCCCCTGCGTGATAAGCTCGGGAAAAAACTGAAGGATGAACGAGAGCAGCAGCAGCCGGATGTGCATGCCGTCCACGTCGGCGTCAGTCGCGATGATCACGCGGTTGTAGCGCAGGTTCTCCATGCCCTCCTCGATGTTGAGCGCACTCTGGAGGAGGTGGAATTCCTCGTTTTCGTAGATGACCTTCTTCGTCAGGCCGAAGGTGTTGAGCGGCTTTCCCTTCAATGCGAACACGGCCTGCGTCTGCACGTCGCGGCAGGACGTGAGCGAACCGGAGGCGGAGTCGCCCTCGACGATGAAGAGCGTGCTGTCCTCGGCGCGCTTGTCCTTCGAATCGAGATGGACGCGGCAGTCGCGGAGCTTGCGGTTGTGGAGCGAGGCTTTCTTCGCCCGCTCGCGGGCGAGGTTGCGGATGCCGGAAAGTTCTTTGCGCTCGCGCTCGCTGTCCTCGATCTTGCGCTTGATGGCGTCGGCCGCCTCGGGGTTGCGGTGGAGCCAGTTGTCGAGGTGCTGGGAGAGAAACCCGCCGATGAACTGGCGGATGGTCGGACCTTTCGGGCCGAGATCGTTGGAGCCAAGCTTGGTCTTGGTCTGCGACTCGAAGACCGGCTCCTGCACGCGCAACGAAACGGCGGCGATGATCGACTGGCGCACGTCGGCGGCATCGTAGTCCTTCTTGAAAAAATTACGCAGGGTGGCGACAAGACCTTCGCGAAACGCGGTGAGGTGGGTGCCTCCCATCGTGGTGTGCTGGCCGTTGACGAAGGAGTAATATTCCTCGCCGTAGTGCGCGCCGTGCGTGAGGGCGACCTCGATGTCCTCGGCTTCGAGGTGGGCCATCGGGTAAAGCGGATCGCCGGTGAGCTTCTTCGTGAGGAGATCCTTGAGGCCGAACTCGGATTTGTAGGCCTTGCCGTTGAAGGTGAGCGTGAGGCCGCGGTTGAGGTAGGCGTAGTTCCAGAGCATCTCCTCGATGAATTCGTTGCGGAACTTGAAGTCCTTGCCGAAGAGCGCCTCGTCGGGCGTGAAGGCGATGATCGTGCCGTTCTTCTCGGTGGTCTTGTGGGTTTTGTGGTCCTTGCGGAGCTTGCCCTGCTCGAATTCGACGATGCGCGTCTCGCCTTCACGGACGGCCTGGGCGGAGAAGTAAACCGAGAGGGCGTTGACCGCCTTCTGGCCGACACCGTTCAGACCGACGGATTTCTGGAAGGTCTCGCTGTCGTATTTCGCACCGGTGTTGATGATCGAAACGCAGTCGATGAGCTTGCCGAGCGGAATGCCGCGTCCGTAGTCGCGCACGCGCACGGTGCGGTCGGTGAGTTCGATCTCGATCTTCTTGCCGTAGCCCATCGTGAACTCGTCGATGGAGTTGTCGATGGTCTCCTTGATGAGGACGTAGATGCCGTCCTCGGCGTTGGCGCCGGTGCCAAGACGCCCGATATACATGCCGGGACGCAGGCGGATGTGCTCAAGCGGGGAGAGGGTCTTGATCGAGGCTTCGGTATAGTTGGACGCCATGAGTGAACGCGCCAAAGCAGGGGCGCGCACCGCCGCTGACAAGGTAAAAGTTCCCGGACCTCTCTCAGGCGATGACCGCGCCGCGCATGTCGCCGGTGCGCAGGAACTGCTCGTGGAAAGCAAAAGCCCTGGTGAGCGTCTGCGGCGTCTGGCCATGCTTCGCCATCTCGGCATAGGCCAGGAGCGAATCGTGAAACTGGGGATGCGCGCACTTTTCGATGATGAGCCGGGCGCGCTCGTTGGGGGTCTTGCCACGCAGGTCGGCGACGCCGTTTTCCGTGACCACAATCTGCACGGAGTGCTCGCTGTGGTCCATGTGGGAGACCAGCGGCACGATGGTGCTGATCTTGCAGCCCTTGGCGGAGGACGGACAGGTGAAGATGAAGATGTGGGCATTACGCGTGAAATCGCCCGAACCGCCGATGCCGTTCATGAGGTTCGAGCCCATGATGTGCGTCGAGTTGATGTTGCCAAAGATATCCACCTCGATGGCGGTGTTTACGGTGATGATGCCGAGACGGCGCACGATCTCGGGGTTGTTGGTGATTTCCTGCGGACGCAGAAGGATGCGCGAACGGAAAAACTCCAGGTCGGCGTAAAACTTCAGCAGCATCTCCTTCGCGATCGTCAGCGACGTGCCCGTGGCGAACTTGATCTTACCGGAGCGCACAAGGTCGATGACGGAGTCCTGGATCACCTCGGAATACATCTCGAAGGAGGGGATGTCGGGATGTGCTCCAAGTCCGCCTAGGACGGCGTTGGCGATATTGCCCACTCCGGACTGGATGGGGAGAAATTCCTTGGGAATGCGGCCGGCGTGCAACTCGCCCGCGATGAACTCGGCGACGTTGCGGCCGATGGCCGTGGTGGTGTCGTCGGCCGGATCAAAGCCGCCGGTTTCATCGGGCTGGTTCGTCCCGACTATGCCAACGATCTTGCGCGAATCGATTTTGACTGTCTCGGTTCCGATGCGATCCGAAGGACGAAGAATCGGAATCGGCAGACGGTGCGGAGGATCGAGCGGCTCATAGATATCGTGGAAGCCGCGCAACTTGGGAGAGTGAAAACGGTTGAGCTCGATGATCACCTTCTTCGCGCAATGCAAAAACGTCGGCGAGGCGCCGACCGACGTGGACAATACAATCTCGCCTTCAGGAGTCACATCGCAGGCCTCGACGACCGCCCAGTCAAATTCCCCAAGAAACCCGCTGCGCACCTGCTGCTGCAAGTGCGAGAGATGCATGTCAAAAAAACGGATTTTCCCTGCGTTGATGCCGTCGCGCAGGGATTTGTTGCTCTGGTAGGGCGTGCGCCAGGAGATGGCCTCGGCGCGGGCCAATTCGCCGTCGAGCGAGTCGCCCGTCGAGGCACCGGAAACGATGGCGACCTTGAACGGCCTTCCCGCTGCATGCTCGGCGCGGGCGCGAGCCGCCAGTGCACGGGGCACCGCCTTGGCCGCACCGGCTGGCGTGAAGCCGCTGACCCCGAGAGTCTGGCCGTTTTGAATCAAGGCGGCCGCTTCATCAGCGGTGAGAATGGGGATGGTCCGGCTCATTGCGTGGCCAGTATGCAGGCAAACGCCCGGCACATACCAACCGCACGTTGGCAAGGGCTGCGCATTCCTTGCGCCACAGATCAGTACAACGTCATGGCGGACAACGTGCGGGCTTGCCGTCATCACGCCAGCTGGTAGTTTCAGGACAACCTTTTACATCATGAAAAAACTCCTCGTTATCCTCGGCGCCCTCTTCGGCTTGGTGTTGATCGGCGGCCTCGTGCTGACCTTCACCCTCGGCCCGATCATCACCAAAGCCGTCAATACCTTCGGACCCAAGATCACCGGCACCAAGGTCACCCTCGACAGCGTCAGCGTCTCGCCCTTCACTGGCTCCTTTACGATGTCCGGCCTCTTCGTCGGCAACCCCGAAGGTTGGAAAAGCGACAAGGCGTTTTATATGGGCAAAGTCCACGTCAGCGTCTCGCCCCTGTCCGTCCCCGGCGCCCTCCTCGGCGGCCACGTTGTCATCAAGGAGGTCCTCATTGATGGCCCCGAGTTCGTCTACGAGACGAAGGTCGGCATTAGCGGCATCAGCAGCAACGTCGGCGATCTGCTCAAAAATATCGAGAAGGCCACCGGCGGCCCCACGGACAAGCCGGCCGAAAAGTCCGACCTGCCAACGACAAAATCGGGCAAACCCATCAAATTTGAGATCAGGAGGTTCCGCCTCCAGAATGCCGAGGTCACACTCGGCGTCAGCTCCGCCGCCACCACCCTGCCGATGCCTCCGATCACCATAACCGACCTCGGCACCAAGGAAGGCGGTATCACGCCGGACCAAGCCGCCGCCAAAATCGTGACCAACATCCTCGGCGGCATCGCGAGCGCGGTCGCCCACTCCGTCGGCCAGATCGGCTCGGGCGCGGGCGACGCCGCCTCCGGCGCCGTGAAGGGCCTCAAAAGCCTCTTCGGCGGAAATAAGTGATCCCCCAGGTCTCTTCACCCGCACGCGCACTTCGAGCCCGCCTCCAAAGTCATAAAACACCCCCGCCATCGTCCGAGACAGGGCGCTCGCCCACAGGCTCCGCGTTAATGCAATTTGTTAACCCAGCCGCCGAATTCTCACGGAGAATACGCTAGGCGCCGGCCTATTTTACTGATGGGGTGAGTGCCCCATTGAAAAGTCCGCACTCCCAGCCGCAACTCCAGCCAGTCCCTAATTCCATGTCCGACCATTCTCACGAGGGTGCCCACCAACACGAAGAGAAATTCTCTCCCTGGGTTTTCATCTCGACGATCTTGGTTACCCTCGTCGGCCTCTTCGGCGCGCTCGCGCTGATATTCCCCGGCGTCTGGAAAGCCCAGCTCGCCGCCGGTTGGGTCGCGTTTGTCGTGACCTTCGTCATCGTTCACGCCTTCGCCGGCGTTTTTGAGTTCTTCTTCCACCGCTACATCTTGCACGCCCCGCTGATCCCGTTCCTCAGCTACTTCTATAAGCAGCACACCCTCCACCACGCACTCACCCACATCGGCTACCATCGCTCCAAGATCAGCAACACCGACGTCCCCGGCCTCATTGACAACGACCAGACCCACATCGCCCGCAACACCTTTCCCATCGAACAGGAAAAACAGCACGAAGCCTCCTACTTCCCCTGGTATTCGCTGCTCATATTCTCCCTCGTCGTCACCCCGCTTCTCATCGTCGGGCACCTGATTTTCCCGTCTGCGCCTATCTTCCTTGCCGGCTACCTCGCCGTCGCCTGGTCACTCTCTCTCTACGAACTCATCCACGCCGTCGAACACTGGCCGCAGGACACTTGGGATCGCCTGATCGAACATCCGCGCTATGGCCGTATCTGGCGTAAAGCCTACGCCTTCCACCTGCGCCACCACGCCGACATCCGCTGCAACGAGGGCATCTCCGGCATTTTCGGACTCCCGCTCGTGGATTTCGCCCTCGGCACCTACGTCGATCCCGAGACTCTCTACACCCATGGCGAAAAAATCCATGCCGACGAATTCGTCAGTCCCCAGCCCCGCTTCGCCTTCATCCGCTGGCTCGACCGCCAGGCCGACGCTGCCGTGAAAAACCGCCGCGCCGCCGCCCGCGCCGCCTGAGCAACCAAGCCGCGTTTTAAATCCCGCGCTTGACCAACCGCCCGTTCTCGCCTTCGTTTCGCTCGCTTCAATGAACCTCCACGGCAACACGACCTCCGCCAAAGCCCTCGCCCACATTTCCGTGGTCGCAGTCTCCGTCGTGTCCGTTACCACCGCGCCGAGAGGGGCTTGATCGTTTAAAAACTTTCGCCCCCTCCGGTGCCAACCGGAGGGGGCTTTTTTGTGGCCCTGTCCGGATAAGCACCCGCAGGGGGCGGTTAAAAAACAACCGCCATGAAAACCATACGCACCCAAACCCGCACCCGCTGGCCCGAACCGTTCGCCCCCGCGATCCGCATCACCCGCGATCCCGCCCGCGCCGAACCCGACAACGCCCGGCACGACTTCCTCATTCTCAATCCGCGACCGGATTTGCTGGAACCCGAGCCTCGGGGACGCTTCCGTCCTTACCCCATCGATCTGCCATGAGCACTCCGTCGTCCTTCGCCTTCGCCCAACGCACCGCCGGTCTCAAGCCGAGCGCCATCCGCGAAATCCTCAAAGTCACCGGCTCCCCCGATGTCATCTCCTTCGCTGGCGGCCTGCCCGCGCCCGAGTTGTTTCCCATCGAAGCAACCGCCCGCGCCGCCCAGTCGCTCCTCGCCGAAGACGGCCCAGCCTCCCTCCAATACGACATCACCGAGGGCTACCTTCCCTTGCGCCAGTGGGTCTGCGCCCACCTCTCCGAAACCGTCGGGCTGAAAGTCTCCCCTGACCAGATACTCATCACCAACGGCTCCCAGCAAGGCCTCGATCTCATCTCCAAAGTCTTCCTCGATCCCGGCGACACCGTCCTCGTCGAGAACCCCGCCTACCTCGGCGCCCTCCAGGCCTTCCAATCCTACGAAGCCGTTCCCGTCGGCATCGAATCCGACGAACACGGCCTCCGCCCTGAAGCCCTGCGCACGTTCCTCGAAACGTCTCCGCGCAAACCGAAGCTCCTGTATCTGATTCCCAATTTCCAAAACCCCACCGGACGCACCACGCCCGACGCCCGCCGCGCCGAAATCGTCGCCATCGCCGCGCACTTCGGCGTGCCCGTGATCGAAGATGACCCCTACGGACGCCTGCGTTTCTCCGGCGAAGATGTTCCCGCGCTCGGCACCTTCCCCGACGCCCGCCACTGGCTCTACCTCGGCACCTCCAGCAAGATCATGACCCCCGGCCTTCGCGTCGCCTGGCTCGTCGCCCCCGACCGCGAAGTCTACGAAAAACTCGTCGCCGCCAAACAGGCCGCCGACCTCCACACCTCCGCCTTCACGCAGCGTCTCGTGTGGCGCTACGTCCGCGAACCCGGCGTCGTCACCGCCCACGTTGCCAAGCTTTGCGCCGTCTACGGACGCCGCCGCGATGTCATGCTCGCTGCCCTCGCCCGCCATTTTCCGTCCGGCTGCTCTTGGACCCAGCCCGACGGCGGACTCTTTCTCTGGGCGACCCTCCCTGAATCTATCGACACGCTCGAACTGCTCAAAACCGCCGCGCGGCAAAAAGTCGCCTTCGTCCCCGGCGCGCCCTTCTGGGTCGATTCGCCGGTGAAAAATACCATGCGCCTCAATTTCAGCAACGCCACCGAAGCCCGCATCGAGGAAGGCATCGCCCGCCTAGGCGGCGTCATCCGCGCCGCGCTGTAATCGATCGGCGCGCTCGTCTCTTGCGCTCCCCTCGCCAACCCGCGAGCCTCCCGCCATGAAATGGACCGCTCCGCTCCGCCCCGTGCTGAAGGCCGGCGACACGCTGATCGATCGCCTGCTCTGCGTGTTCGGTGCCGTCCTGTTCTGCCAGCTGCCCGAGTTCATCCAGCAATACCTTCAACGCCTCGGCGGACGCCTCGACGAAGCCCGCCGTCAGCTCGCACAGTTCACCGATGTCGCCGCGCAATCCAAGCTCACCCTCGCCGACTTCATCACGCGCACCAGCCACAACGCCGATGAAAGCGTCGCCCGCCTCGCCAACGTGATGAGCGAAACCGTCACGCGCGTTGATTCGCTCAACGCCGCCGACCTCGCCATCCGCAACGCCTCCCTCTGGGAAAAACCGTTCGTGTTTTTGACGCACCTCGACCCGTCCATCGCCCGCGCCACGCTCTCGATCTACAAACCCGCCGTGCCTACCACCATCGAAGGCCTGGTCTACGCCGTGCTCGGCATGCTCGTGATCCTCGGCCTCTACCACGGCCTCATTCGCTATCCACTCGTGAGGGCGGCAAAGCTCCGCCAAACTCCACCCGCGCCGGCCGCGGTGAATTAACCCGGCAGCGTGCGCTGCCCGTGCGGCTTCATGTCGCGCAACGCCCTCGGATACTCCGCATCAATCAGCGGCGAACTGAAAACGAAGTCCGCCGTCGCCACCGTGGTAGCACACGGGATGTTCCAGACCGCCGCGAGACGCAGCAGCGCCTTCACATCCGGATCGTGTGGCTGCGATTCCAGCGGATCCCAAAAAAATACGAGCACGTCGATGGCACGCTCCGCGATCTTCGCACCAATCTGCTGATCCCCGCCGAGCGGCCCACTCAGGTAGCAGGTCACCTGTAACTCCAGCCGCTCCGATAGCAACCGTCCGGTCGTGCCGGTTGCGCAGAGTTCGTGTTGAGCCAGCAACGCGCGATTCCGCTCGGCCCACGCCAGCAAGGTCGCCTTCTCGTGATCGTGAGCCACGAGCGCGATCCTCTTGCGCACGGGCAGCGGAGCGAGCTCACCGGATGTTGAAATGGTTACCTGAGTCATGCCTCCAACAACACCGCAGACCGCGCCTTGGGCAACCCAGGACTCAACTGTCCTCCAGCCCGACGCCCTGCGTGTTCAAAAACGGCACCAACTCGGCCACGCCAAAGTCGGCGAGAATCTTCCCGTGCCAGTTGAGAGTGGGCGCCTTGGCCTGTCCTGAGATGCGAACCATCTCCGCCAGCGCCGCAGAATCCGTCGAAACGTTCTTCTCGCGGTAGGCGATTCCGTTTTCGCCCATAAACTTGGTCACCTCGATACACCACGGACAGCCGGTTTTGACATAAAGAACGGGAAGGTCTGTGGAAGAGGTCATGGGTGGTGATAGGGGTTGAATACTTTTACCTTGGGGAAGTTTATACAAACATCCGACTCTGTCCATCCGGGTGCAGCCTTCTTCGTGCTCGCGTTCCGGCGCCCCCCTCCGCTAGGTCTGCGCCCTTATGACGAATGAAGCCAAAGCCTCCGTTTCCCTGCGCGGACAACCCTGCCCCTGCGGCCCGGGCAAAACCTTCGACACATGCTGCGCCCCCGTGATCGCGGGCACACGCGTCGCCGCCACCGCCGAGGAGCTGATGCGCTCGCGCTTCACCGCCCACGTCATCAGTGACTACGCCTACCTGCACCGCACCTACCTGCCGACCTACCAAAAGCCCTACGTCGAAGAGCCGGTCGGCGAACCGATCAAGTGGACGCGCCTCGCCATCCACGCCCACGACACCGGCCCGAAGCCCGAAATCTCCACCGTCGATTTCTCCGCCTACTTCGACGAGCAAGGCACCGAGCAAGCCCTCCACGAAAAATCAGAATTCCACCGCATCAACGGCCACTGGATCTTCGCCCGCACCCTTCGCCAAGGTCCGGCCCCCATCAAGTCCGCCGTCAAAGCCGGCCGCAACGACCCCTGCCCCTGTGGCAGCGGCAAGAAATACAAGCAGTGCTGCCTCGCCAAAGCGTGAAGACACGGCGGCGTTCTTGACGCGGCGCCCGTTCCCTGCATTTTCAAAAAATCCTCATGAACGTCCGCTCACTCAAGCACGTCGCCAAAGTCGCCCACATTACCGTGGCCGCCTGGGTCCGCGCTCTTGTCGCCGGCACACCGTGAGGGAACTGAACGTCTAACCCACTTTCGCCCCCTCCGGTCTTTTCCGGAGGGGGCTTTTTTTTGCTCCAACCGGACAGTGATCGAAGGCCGCGTTTCACAACAAAGCATCGCCCATGAAACCCACCGAAACCGTTCCCGCCTTGTCTGCGGACGAACCTCCCTCAGCCGAGCAAACCGTCTTCGCGGTTCTGCTGGCTCTCAGCCTGTCGCACTTGCTCAACGACACCATCCAGTCGTTGCTCCCGTCGATTTACCCGCTGCTGAAGGAGTCCTATCAACTCAGCTTCGCGCAGATCGGCCTGATCACGCTGGTCCTCCAATGCACGGCCTCGCTGCTTCAGCCCATCGTCGGCACCTACACCGACCGCCGTCCGCAACCTTACTCGCTGCCCGTCGGCATGGGCATGACTTTGGTCGGACTGGTCTTGCTGGCCTACGCCAAAAACTTTCACGCTCTCCTCGGCGCCGCCGCGTTGGTCGGCATCGGATCCTCGATCTTCCATCCGGAAGCCTCTCGCCTCGCCCGTCTCGCCTCCGGCGGCAAACACGGCTTCGCGCAGTCGCTCTTCCAGGTGGGCGGCAACCTCGGCAGCTCCCTCGGACCGCTCGCCGCCGCCTGGATCGTCGCTCCGCACGGACAACGTTACGTGCTCTCGTTCACCCTGCTCGCACTGGTAGGCATCGTCATCCTCTCGCGCGTCGGCGGCTGGTATCAACGCCACCTCGTGCGCCAGCGCAGCGCAAAATCCCCGGCCCGCGCCACCCCTCACGTGTCGCTATCGAAAGGGCGCGTCGTGTTCGCCCTGGCCATTCTTGTCGCGTTGATCTTCTCAAAATACTTCTACCTGGCCTGCTTCACCAACTACTACACGTTCTACCTGATCGGCCGGTTCGGCGTGACCGTGCCGCATGCCCAGGTGTTGCTCTTCGTATTCCTGTTTGCGGTGGCCGCCGGCACGATCATCGGCGGACCGGTGGGCGACCGTTTCGGACGCCTGAAGGTGATCTGGGTGTCCATCCTGGGCGTAGCCCCTTTTTCGCTCGTGCTCCCTCACGCAGGCCTCACTGCCACGGTCGTGCTCAGCATGGCCATAGGCCTGATCCTGTCGTCCGCGTTTTCCGCCATTCTGGTCTACGCGCAGGAACTCGTGCCCGGAAAAGTAGGCATGATCTCAGGAATCTTTTTCGGTCTCGCCTTCGGCATGGCGGGCATCGGCTCGGCCTTGCTAGGCAAACTAGCCGACCACACGAGCATCCCGTTCGTGTTTACGCTGTGCGGCTTCCTGCCGTTGCTCGGCCTGCTGACCGCCTTCCTGCCCAACCTTGATCGGCCAAAAACGAGAACCGGCGCTTAAGCCTTAACCGCCCGCGCGGGACTGCCCTGATAATCGGCCGTCTCCACCGTCAGTCCCGCGCGCCGGCACTCGCGGCAGAGGCGGTT
>FJVV01000243.1_pt1 | contig 11306 bp, 11 predicted proteins | sample 1011911 | NCBI WGS metagenome assembly FJVV01 (sample SAMEA3912450, study PRJEB9761) | metagenome | biome: forest; material: soil | place: USA | collected 2011-06-22 | depth 0.1 m
CCGTCCCGCTGCAGTCGCTGGCGAACACCGCCGTTGATGTGACCGCCAGCCGGAACTACGACATTCGCGTGCCCTTGAACGGGCCGCGCGAAATCAGTGAACTGGCGCAAGCCTTCAACACCATGCTCGAAGAGATAGGCCGGCGGGACGCCGACCTTGCCGCGAAAAGCGTGACCCTTTCCCTCCAGCTGAAAGAACTGCGTCGGGAGGTCCAGGAGAGAGAGGCCGCCGAACAGCGCCTGCGTGAGAACAACCGCGAAATGATGCGCCTCTCCCGCGAGGCGGGCATGGCCGAGGTTGCCACCGGCGTGCTCCACAACATCGGCAATGCGCTCAACAGCATCAACGTCTCGACCGAGCTGTTGTTTGCACAAATCCAGGATCAGGCCCGCGGATCTTCCTCCGCGCTGCGCGATTTTTTCACCACACCTCCTGAAAACGCGGCCGCCGTTTTTTCGTCACATCCCACCGGCCCTGGTGTTAAAAAATTCGCAACATCCCTCTCAAGCCTCGTCGCCTCCCAGATGGAGGAAGCCGCCGTCGAACTCGCAGCCCTCCGCACCGGCGTGACCCATCTCAAAGACATCGTCTCCCGCCAGCAGTCCCTCGCAAAAAATGCCCCGATCAGCGAGTTCTTCGACCTGCGCAACGCCATCAACGACGCCATCCTGCTCAATAAAATCAGCGACAAGGACGTCGGCCTGCGAATCGAGCAACCATCCGAAGCGCCGGTCACTGCCTACGCCGACCGCGGGTCTGTCGTGCAGATACTGATCAACCTCATAACCAACGCGCGCGAAGCCGTGGAAGAGATGCAGGGAGCCGAAAAACTGATTCATGTCCGGCTAGGCCCATCCGAGGAAGGGAATATTTTTGTCTCCGTGACAGACAACGGGTGCGGAATCGCCGCCGACCAGCTCTTCTCTATTTTTTCCTATGGCTTCACCACCAAAAAAGGCGGCCATGGTTTCGGTCTGCACAACGCCGCCAATATCGCCCGCCTCATGGGGGGCAGCCTGCGTGTTCAAAGCGACGGTCCCGGCAAAGGCACCACTTTCACCCTTAATCTGCCCAGCAACCCTACACTCCTTCCATGATCATTAATAACCGACGCATCCTGATCGCCGACGATCTACCCTCCATTCATGAAGACTACCGCAAGATCCTGAATCCCCGGGCCGCCTCCGCCACGGTGGAAGGCATCGCGGACTTTGCGCCTCATTTTTCGCCACCGTCCGTGTCCGGACTTCCGCCATTTCAGATCGATGCCGTCATGCAGGGTGAGGACGCCATTCGCGCCGTCACCCAGGCGCGCGCTGACGGCCATCCCTTCGCCATGGTCTTTCTTGATGTGCGCATGCCGCCCGGCATTGACGGCGTCGAGACGGCGCAGCGCTTGCGGACGCTGGATCCCACCCTGCAGGTCGTCCTCTGCACGGCCTATTCCGATTACTCGTTCACCGAGATCGCCCGCCGCTTTCAGGAGAGCGACGGATTGCTCATTCTTAAAAAACCGTTTGATCCCACGGAGGTCCAGCAACTGGCCCATACCCTCTGCCGCAAATGGATGTTGTCGGCGGAAAACAAGCTTCTCGTGGAAACGCTGGAGGCGCGGGTCCGTCAACGAACCGCCGAGCTGGAACAGGCAAAAAGCGACCTGGAAATCGCGCTTCAACGCGTCGAGGCCGCCAGCCGGACCAAGAGCGACTTCGTCCGCTGCGTGAGCCACGAGCTCAACACCCCACTCAACGGCATCCAAGGCGCCGCCTCCGTGATCGAACTTTCGTCAGACCCCGAGGCGGCGGAAATGGGAAGGATCATGCTCGAGTCCTCCGAGCGCCTGAACCGCCTTTTTTCCCGCATCCTTCTCTATCTGGAAATCGACACCCAGCCTTCCTCCGAGCGTCATCTCGTGCAGCTTTCCGAGGTTGTTGAAAAAGGAGCCTTGGCCCATCGGGACCGCGCCATCCAAAAGGGGGTTTCCTTCACGCTGGAAAACGGATGCCCGCCGGCCCTTTGGTTCACGGCCGACACCTCAAAGCTCGTCAATGCCCTCGGAGGCCTTGTGGAAAATGCCGTCAAATTTACCGGACAGGGCAGCATCGCCGTCCGCCTGAACGCCGCACCGGATGGTGTTTTTTATGCCGAGGTCGAGGACACCGGCCCGGGAATACCCGAGCTTCAACTGAGCAATCTCTACGAGCTGTTCACCCCCGGAGAACTCCATTTGCGCCGGAGTCATGAAGGCATCGGCATCGGTCTCACGCTGGCCAAGCGGATCGCCCAGCACATGGGCGGCGATTTGCAGCACCGCAACCAGAAGACCGGCGGCAGTGTTTTCACGCTCACCCTCCCCTGCTGGTTGAACTAACAGCTGCGAATATTTTGGATGACGCCCCCTTCCCACCATCTCGGTTTATTGATGTGAAAGATAGTCATTTTCATCCGATCCATGAAGCTCAGACCATTTCAACTTTCGGACACGGCCGCCGTGGTCACGGTTTATCGAAACGCCATCCGGACAATCGGACCTGCCAAATATAATCCAGAAGAAGTCGAAGCTTGGGCGCGCCATCCGGAAGATGTGCACGATTTTGGCATGCGGTTGACCCGGGGCTACACCTTGGTTGCTGAAGCAGATTCCCAGATTCATGCCTTTGGCCAAGTTGAGCCCTTCGACTGTTTTTCATTCCTCTATACTGCGGGAGGCGCCAAGGCGAAATGCCTGGGTGTAAGCCTTTACAACGCCCTTGAAGACCACGCCTACTTTGGAGGCGTGATTGATCTTTACGCAGAGGTAAGCCGCATCGGACGCCCTTTTGCCGAAAGACGTGGCTTTGTCGTCTATGAGATCGTCCATCAAACCCTTTTCGGCGTCGATTTTGAATGGTATCGCATGAAGAAAACACGCGAAGCCGCCTTGTCGCCGCGCTTCGCCAGACGAGGTTCGGGATCCGCAATCGTTGAGGACAGAGTCATGGACTGCCCGCGCCGGGCTTCCTGACCACTCAGCCGCCTGCCACCGCTTCCAGTATTTTCCCGGACGCGATCATCCCGTGCTTCATCACATCCAAATTGAAGCTCTCGTTTGGTGCATGCAGATTATCCTCGGGCAGGAATAGCCCCATCATCACCGAGTCGAGACCGGTGACGCGTTTGATATCTGCGATGATCGGCACGCTGCCTCCCTCGCGCAGGTAGAGGGGTGCCTTGCCGAAGACTTCCGCGATGGCTTTGTCCGCCGCTCGAAAGGCCCTCGCCAGCACCGGCGACTGGTCCTTCGGCGTGTTGGAACGATCGGGCGGCACCACGACGTAGGGCGTGCCGGCATGCTGGTCGATGATTTCGAAGGTCACGTCCTTCGGCATACGTTCACGAATGGCCGTGTAGAGGAGCTCGCGGATTTTCTCCGGCTTCTGGTTGGCCACGAGGCGGCAACTGATCTTCACGAAGGCCTTGCTCGGAATCACCGTCTTGGTGCCCTCGCCCTGATAGCCGCCGCCGATGCCGTTGAACTCCAGCGTTGGCAGCACGCGCGTCGCCTCGAAGGGAGTGAAACCCGGCGGCGTGTGAAACGCCGGGATGCCGAGAAACCCGCGATATTTTTCCGGATCGGTGCCGAGCTTGCGGATCTGCTCCCGTTCCCACTCCTCCACCGGCATCACGTCGGCGTAAAACCCTTCGATGGCCACGCGTCCGTCAGGTGTGTGCAGCGAGGCGCACAGCTCGGTCACGGCCTGGATGGGGTTGCGCAACACGCCGCCGTGCAGACCGGAGTGCAGGTCGCTCTTCGGGCCGGTCACGACTACGTCGCATAGCACCAGTCCGCGCAGTCCGCAGGTGATCACGATCTGGTCGGGTGTCGGAATGCCCGTGTCGGAAAGATACACGAAGTCCGCCTGCTTAAGGCGGTCGCTGTAGTGTTCGAGAAACTTTGCGAAGCTCGGGCTGCCCATCTCCTCCTCGCCCTCGATCATAAAAGTGATGCGCAACGGCAGGTCGGGACGGCGCTCAAGCAGGCGGGCGACCGCCGAGATGTGCGTCATGAGCGGCCCCTTGTTGTCGGCTGCGCCTCGTCCGTAGAGGCGGTTCCCGCGGATTTCCGGCTCGAAGGCGGGTGACTTCCAGAGGTTGAGCGGATCGGCCGGCTGCACGTCGTAGTGGCCATAGATGATCACATGCGGCCAAGCGGGATTGGTGCCGCGCGTGGCCAGGATGATGGGATGCAGGTCGGTCTTCACGACCTCCACCGCGAAACCGATCGATGTGAGCAGATCGGTGACAAAATTCTGCGCGCCCTTCATGCCATCCTTGAAGGCCGGATCGGCGGAGACACTGGGATGACGGATGAATTCCTTCAGCTTTTCAATAGGGTCAAACATGCCAAAAACGTGAAGGATTCACCGCCCGTGCGCTAGCGGAAAGAAATCTAAAGCAGGCAACCCGTCTGGAGGTTCGAAATCCACCTTCCGTCTCTCAGCTCCAGCCTCTTGGCTCTCAGCTTTTCAGCTTCCGCCATACTTCGCCTTGCTCTGCTCGTAGAGAACCATGTAGCGCGGCGCGAGTTGCTGCAAATTTTGGATGCGCTCGGCGTCCGACGGATGCGTGGACAGCAAGGCCGGCTGCTTTTGGCCGCCCAGGGCGGCCATCTTTTTCCAGAACGTCCCGGCGGCACGCAGGTCGTAGCCGGCGCCGGCTGCGAACTTCAGTCCGATGCTATCCGCCTCGCTTTCCTGCAACCGCGAATAAGGCAGGGCGAATCCCACCTGTGAACCAATGCCATAGGCGTCGAGAATCAGCTTTTGCCGGGCTGGATCGACCTGCTTCGCCTCCATGCCGAAGGCGGCGAGCGCACCCACACCCGCGATCGCGTAATTCTGCGAGGTGCGCTCGGCCCCGTGCCGCGAAGTCACGTGGGCGATCTCATGGCCCATCACGATGGCAAGCTCGTCATCGGTCGTCGCGAGTTTTAGCAGACCTGTATAAACACCCACCTTGCCGCCCGGCAGGGCGAAGGCGTTGACCTGAGGAGAGTCGAATACGACGAACTCCCACTGGGCGTTGGGAATCTCCCGCCCGACCGAGGCGGCGATGCGCTTGCCCACCCGTTGCACGCGGGCGTTTGCAACCGGATCGGTGGAGATTTTTTCCTGCTGCTTGATCTGGGTGAACGACGAGAGGCCCATCTGCGCCTCTTCGCTCTGAGAGACCAGCATGAGCTGGGAGCGGCCGGTCTCCGGATTGGTGACGCAGCCCGCCAAAAGCAGAATGGAGACGAACAGTGCGATCAGGGGCAGCCGGTGCATGGAACCGACCGTGTGCAGGAACACCTCCGGATTCAACCCTCTGTTCCCGTGCCATTCGCGCCGCCGTTCCCCATTGCCCTCGCGCCCGGCGCAGCCTATCACGACTCCGTCCCGCAGGCACTCCGCACGAGACACAACTCAACCGTCCGACAATACACACCATGGCCAAGACCCAGAACTCGAAAAAAGAAACCAAGAAGCAGCCCCTCCTGACCCCCAAGGAAAAGAAGCTCGCCAAGCAGGCGAAGAAGAAGGGCTGAGGGATACCAGTCTGGAGGTTTTCCAATCTGTGCCGCCGGGTTTACTCCGGCGGCTTTTTCATGCGCGCTTATGAAGCTCTCATCGGACGTTTGCTCCTTTCCATTGTTGGCAACTCGTTCACATTTGGCCGGCAACTCCCCCGGCCCCATTCCATCATGTTCAAATCCCTCATCGCCTTCGTCCTTCTTCTCGCCCTGGGCGCCAGCGGCTTTGCGGGTGAGCGCAAGATGCTCACCGATCTTCCGGCGGCCATCACAACCGCCGCCAAGGATAACAAACTCATCTTCATCCAATACGGTCGCGAGGCCTGCGGTAACTGCCAAAGCCTCAAGCGACTGATCAACGCGCGCAAGGTGAAGCTGTTCGAATCCGAATTCGTACTGGTCGATCTGGACTGCGATAACAAGGACGTCGCCAAGGTGTTTTACGGCAAATACCGCGCGCTACTCACCGATGCCAAGACCCTGCCTTTCGTGATCATCGCGAAACCCGATGGCACTCCGGTCTCCGCCATCACCTCGTATCAGGATGCCGGCGAATACAACAAGTTCATTGCCGACGCCAAAAAGAAGGCGAAGACGGCCAACTGAACCGCCCCATCCCCCGCTCTCAGATCCCTCTCCGGATGACGATTCTGCGTCCCGCGTTTATCATCGGCCTGCTCGTGCTCGCGTCTTCTTTGGTCGCGCAGCCCGGTTCCAAGACTGCGCACACCGGCCCGGTTCTCCCGATGGCTGAATGCACAGGCGGGAGTTGCGCCTACGATCCGGAGGCGGCGGACCGCTTATCCGGTCCGAAGAAAATCGCCCCGGCGCAGACTGGTGTCGCATACCCGGAAACGATGACAACGTGGGAGCGTCGCGGCCCTCGGCAACTATGGCGGCTGGTTGCACATCGAAACGCTGCACCGCCACAGGCATCGAGCCCTGCGCGTTGATCCACCCTTCGCCTATTCGCATTAAAAATTTCGGCCCCGCGTGAAACCCAGCCGCGCTTCCTCCCTCCGGCCACGGGCCATGAAGCCCGAGCATCCACTCCAGTGGCTCGCCGATCCATTGGTAGATGAGCCCACGTTTGCCCTCAAGTCGTGGTTCGGTGGCCGCACGATCATGCTCAACGGGCTGCATCATCTTTTTCTCACCGCACAGGGCGAGCCATGGCAGGGCGTGTTGGTGTGCACGTTTCACGAGCATCACGAAAGCCTGCGGGCGGAGTTTCCCGCGCTCGGGCAACACCCGGTGCTCGGCAAGTGGCTCTACCTGCCGGAGAGCGCCGAGACGTTTGAGCGCGATGCCCGGCGCTCGTGCAGCTTGTGCGAGCCCGCGACGCGCGCCTGGGCATTACTCCTTCGCCGAAAAAGAAACGTGCGGATAAAAAAATACACTTTGGAGACAAGCTGTGAAGCAGTCTGCCCAAGGCTGAGAGCTGGAGGAAGAAATAGCTGACGATCAGTCGGCCCGTATCCGTATCCTACCGCGGAGCCGATCAGGCGAAGAGCACCAAGCGGTTTCCCCAATGGGGAAACCGCTTGGTGATTTAATATCTGTCCTCCTTTTCCGCACAGTCACCGACTCAATCCAGCGTGATCTTCACGGCGACGTTGCCCTTGGTCGCCTTGGAGTAGGCACACATCGCGTGTGCCTTGGCGATAACGTGTTCCGCTTTCACCTCGTCGAGGTCGGGGATGCTCACGAGCAATTCGACCGAGAAGGGTTGCGGGCCGTTGGGGTGCAGCTGCACGCGCGCGGTGACGGTGATGCCTTCGTCGGCATGGCCCGATTCCTTGGCGATGTATTTGACCGCGCCGTTGAAGCACGCCGCCCACGCCGCACCGAAGAGATGCTCGGGGGTAAGACCCTGTTCGTTGTCCGCGGAAGGAGCTTTGAAGTGGAGATTGAAACCGGCCTCGGCCGTCTCGACGGAACCGGCGCGGCCGCCTTGGGAGATCGATTCGGCAATGGGAGGAAGAGCGCTCATGATTTTTTCAGTGGGTTGATGGGATGGATGCGAAAAACAACAGTCTGAACGTGCGACAGCTAAACGTTACTCCTACAATAAGTCCAACCCGCGAGTCAGCTAAGCTCTGGACTCTAGCCTCTCAGCCCTGGACTCTTCCCTCAACCATGTCCGATCCTGCCAAGCCCTCCTGCCCTGCCTGCACCCTTGATGACGTCCTCAACCTTCCCGATCACTGGGAATGCGCCACCTGCGGACACGAATGGCCCAAGGAGGAGGCGCCCGAGGCCGCCCGCGCCGTGAAGGACGCCAACGGCAACGTGCTTGCCGACGGTGACATCATCGCGGTGATCAAAGACCTCAAACTCACCGGCTCGCAGGTGCTCAAGGCCGGCTCCAAGTCCAAGGGCATCCGCCTCGTGGATGGCGATCATGAGATCGACTGCAAAATCGACGGCATTTCCTACATGCTAAAGGCCTGCTTCGTGAAGAAGGCGTAAGACGGAAGTCCGCTGTATATCTTACTCCGTGAAACCGCTCACCCGCAATCAACTCACCCTGCTCGGCGCCGGCTTGGGCGTGGCCTACGGTTTGTTCGCGCGTTTGATCTTCGGGCAGCACATGCCCGGCGAATCGGTCTTCGCGGTGATGAGCTCCAGCTTCATCATCGGCGTGCCGCTCGCACTGGGTTTCATCACGGTGTGGCTCGGGGAATATCGCGAGAAATACAGCTGGGGCCGACGCGTGTTAATGCCGTGGGAGGCATCGCTCGTTTGCCTGCTCTGCTGCCTGCTTCTCGCATGGGAAGGCCTGATCTGCGTTTTCCTGTGGGTGCCGCTCGTGCTGGTGTTGTCCTCACTCGGCGGCCTGCTTGCGGGGCTGGTCCGCATGCTTTTCCCCTCCGATCACACGAAAAATTACTGCCTCGCCATCGTCGCGCTGGCCCCCTTCGCCGCCGCTCCCCTGGAGAACATGCGGGCCGCCGCCACGGAGATTCGCGAGGTCCGCACGCAGATAGACATCCGCGCTGACGCGCATACCGTGTGGCAGCAGATCAAGACCGTGCCGTTGATCACGCCTGCGGAACAACGCTTCGATTTCATCCACCTGCTCGGCTTCCCCCGCCCGCTCGAAGCCCGGCTCGAAGGTGAAGGCATCGGCGCGGTGCGCTACGCAACCTTTGAGAAGGACGTGCTCTTCATCGAGACGGTCACCGAATGGAAGCCGGACCACAGCCTCTCCTTTACCATCCATGCGGACGTCAAAAACATCCCGCCGACCACGTTTGACGAACACGTTACCGTCGGCGGCCCGTTTTTCGATGTGCTCGATGGCACCTACCAAATCGAAGACCTTGGCGACGGCCGGATGCGTCTGCACCTGTCGAGCCGTCAGCGCCTTTCCACACGTTTCAACTTCTATTCCCACCTGTGGACCGAATACCTCATGGCCCGGCTGCAAAACTACATTCTGGAAGTGATCAAGGCGCGCTGCGAAACCAGCGCGAAACCCGCCTGACCACGTTCATTCATCCCGGTTTCCCGCCCATGACTGAAGAGCCCCGTTTCTCCCCCGGTTTTCGCATGTCGATACAGGATGCGCTCGTGTTGATCGTCGGCGCACTCGGCGCACTCGTCCTCTCGATGCGGCTCTGGCAGGCGGCTGTCATCACGGGCTTCGCGGTCGGGCACTTTTTTCTGTTCTGCAATGTCTTCCGGATCGAGCGAAAGCCGGAGCTCCATTGGGCGGCACTGTTCGTTTCATTGACGACCATCAATGTCTTCACCGGCTTTCCCGGCTGGCCCGCCACGTTCGGCATATCCCTGGGTGCGAGCGCGGGCCTGATCATTTTTGAAATGCGAAAGCCAAACTACCACGGTGTCGGCTGGAAGAAAATCAATCCCGGGCTGTCCGCGTGGTGGAAGGCGCAGATCAATCGGTGAAGCAAACGCGCAATTCCGACGGAAGGTTTTTCCCCCGCCGCCGGAATCCGCATGACGCAGACAAGTCGGCTTACGGCACCAGAACAAAACGGACGGCGTCGGCGATGACGTAGCCGGTCGTGCCGGTGTTGGAGACGACGACCTTGCCGCCGGTGCCGGCGTTGAACGTGTAGGTTCCCAGCAACTGCCAGCTGCCGCCGTTGGCCTGCTGGTTTTTGTTCACGGGAACGGTGCCGGCGCTGTAGGTGATGTTATACGGCACGCTGTTCGAGCGCGAGGCGTCGGCGCTCCATATCGCGTAGACGTTGTAGGTGCCGGCCACGGGAAGGTTCGGCGTGAACGTGGCGGTCATGGAGCCCTTGTTCGCGTTGCCGTCGTGGATGTAGTTCACACCTTGATAGCCGGCGATGCTCGTGCTGTTGATCCAGGTGCCTGTCTTGGTGCAATTGGCATTGTCCACGATAATCTCGCTGGCGATGGGTGTGAAGCGCATCGCGTCGGCGACGACGTAGCCGCTGGTCCCCGTCGTGCGGACGGTCGCGGCCACGTTGACCTTGGCCAGATTGTAAGTGCCGAGCAGGTTCCACTGGGAGCCGTTGACGGACTCGTCGACGTTCACGGTGGCGGTGGTGCCGTCGGCCTTCACGATGTCGACGGGCACATTGGTCGCACGGCCGGCGCCTCCGGTCCAGCGCATGTAGACGTTGTAGGTGCCGTTTTCGCTGAGCGTCGGAGTGAACCGCACGGCCTTGGTGCCCTTGTTGGTGTTGTTGTCGTGGATGTAGTTTGCGCCATTGTAGCCTGCTACACTTGTGCTGGTGAACCAGCCGTCGGCGCCCGGAACGATGGTGATGCCGGACGCGTCCTCGGTGTCCTTCACCGGCTCGGTGCGAAGATAGACGCGGCTGTAATCCCACTCGTAGTAGGTCCCCGCGAGCGCAGAGGCGGCCAGCGGGAAGTTATCGTTGGTCACGGTGCGACTGCCCCAGGTGCCGTCGAAGAGAAAGCTCATGTTGATGGCCTCGCCGGTGGACGTGGCGCCGAAGGTCCAGTTGAGCGTGCCGTTCTGCACCTCGATGCCGTCCACGTAGGCGCTGTAGGAGTTGTCCTTGCGATAAAGCCACGTCCACGTGTGCCACATGGAAGCAACATAGGGCGGCGGTGTGCCGTAGGAGGGAATGCCGCGCGACTGCATGCCGCTGGCCCAGTTTGAATAGTTGGTGGTCCACGTGCCGCCCACGACATCGGAATGCCAATACTGGCCGTCGTAATTGGTGTAACCAGGACCTCCGTTATCGTAGCCGAAGGACTCGATGAGATCGAACTCGGCGCCGTTGCTCCACTTGTTGCCGGAGGTCCATAGCGCGAACCAGAAGTAAGGCGGTGTGACGTAGCGCACGCGGGTTTCCCAGATCATGTCCTGATTCAACCGCGAGCCGCCGTTGGGCAGCGTCCACTTGGCCTGGAAGGAACCGCTGCCGGTGTTCATTGCGGCCGGGCTGAGCGTGGTCGCTCCGTTCAGCGGCACGATGTAGGTGCGCAGGGACTCGGTGAGGAACGAGCGCACTGGCGTGGCGGTGTTGACGCCTTCGATGGGCTGGCCGGACAACGCGTTGGTCGTGTCGGGCGAGACAATCTTCGCGCCATAGTTGGGATTGGCGGTCTGGCCGAACTGATCGTGATACTGGAAGTTCGTGCTCATGTCCGCCATGTTGGTGACGGTGCTGCTGGCGCTGGTGCCGAAGTTCCAGTTTTTCACGAGGGCGAAGCCGGAGCCGCCGATGGCGTTGGCCGGAGCCGGACCGACCGCGGGACTCGCGATGGTGCCGCCGCCGACCGT
>FJVV01000376.1_pt1 | contig 11190 bp, 8 predicted proteins | sample 1011911 | NCBI WGS metagenome assembly FJVV01 (sample SAMEA3912450, study PRJEB9761) | metagenome | biome: forest; material: soil | place: USA | collected 2011-06-22 | depth 0.1 m
GTGCGACCTTCGGCTACAACAACCTCGTCGTGGACATGCGTTCGTTTCCCATCATGGCGCGCAACGGTTACCCCACGATCCTCGACGCGACGCACAGCGTGCAGCTTCCCGGCGCGGCCGGCGGCAAGAGCGGCGGCCAGCGCGAGTTCGTCCCCACGCTCTCCTTCGCCGCGCTCGCGGCCGGCGCCGACGGATTATTTCTCGAAACTCACCCCGATCCTGACAACGCGCTCTCCGACGGTCCCAACATGGTGCCGCTCGACCAGCTCGAGGCGTTGCTCGCGAAGTGCCTCTCCTTCTGGAAGCTCGCCCGCGCCTGAACGTCGCGAAAACGTTCAAAATCTTTTCGTGCCGGGGCGATTTAATTGCGACACACACGGTTGACCGAAGACGGGAATCGGTTTCACCCTGTCCGTTCTCCCAACCCAAACCCTGATGGAAACTTTTCTTATCGACGTGCCGATCCCTTCCATGGGCGCGACCGTCAGCGAACTCACCGTCATTGATATCAAGATCGCCCCCGGCGCGCGTGTCACAAAAGGGGAGAAAATCGCCGAACTGGAGAGCGATAAATCGGTTTTTGAGTTTGAAGCCCCTTGTGACGGCGTGGTGGACGCCATCCAGGCGCGAGCCGGAGACATTCTGCCGAGCGGGTCGCCGTTTTTGAGCATTCAGACGAGCGATATTTCGCTCAAGCACCTTACTGCGAAACCGGAAACCGGAAACCGGAAACCGGAAACTTCCGCACCCAAGCCTGTTGCCGTCGCTCCCGTGCCGGCTCCCATCTCTGCGCCTGCAGCCACGTCCACTCTCCAGTGGACGCCTCGCGCCGCCAAGCTCGCGCAGGACGCCGGCCTCGACCCTGCCACGCTTACCGGCATCGAAGCCACCGGCCCCGGTGGTCGCGTCTCGGGCGATGATATCACCCGCTATCTCGCAACCCGTCCGGCCGCTTCCGGTCTCTCAACCCTCAGCTCTCAACTCGCAACTTCTGCTCCCACCGCGGGAGCGGAGACCGTCTGCATCGCCGGCATCGGTTACGCCGTTCCCAAGAATATCCGTGCCACCAGTGACATCCTCAAAGCCTTTCCCGGTCGCACTGAGGCCGAGATGATCAAGCTTACCGGCATCAAGGAACGCCGTTATGCCGACGCCGATGAGTCCGCCACGAGTCTCGCCGCCACCGCCGTCAACCACGCGCTCGCACAGGCCGGCATGACCGCCTCGCAGATCGACGGCATCGTGCTCGCCACGATCATTCCCGACCAGCCCGTGCCTTCGATGGCCAGCGGTCTCGCCAAGCTTCTGGGCTGCCCGAAGGCGCTCGCGTTTGACGTCAACGCCGCCTGTTCCGGCTGGCTCTATGCCCTCGAAGTCGGCCGCGCCTTCATCCGTGGAGGCACTGCAAAAAACGTCATCGTTGTGACCGCCGAGCTGCTCTCGCGCATCACCAATCCCAACGATAACGAGACGGCCTTTCTTTTCGGTGACGGCGCGGGCGCGGCGATCCTCACGGATGCTTCCGGTGGTCACCGCCTGCATCGAATGGCTCTTTCCGGCGACGCCACGGTTTTCAATGCGATTCAGCGTCCCGGAGGCGGCGCGCGTCAGCTCCTGCCCGCGCCCGGAGGCGGCGACCTCAAAGATTTCTACCTGCAGATGGATGGCGGCGCGGTCTTCAAGAGCGCGGTCATCGCCTTCGCTAACGAGATCGAGGATGCGATGAAGCGCCATAACCTCACGCCGGCCGACATCGCTTGGATCGTTCCGCATCAGGCCAACGAGCGCATCCTCAAAGCCGTGGGCAAACGCGTGGGCATTCCTTTTGAGAAGTTCGTCGTGACTATTGCCAAATACGGCAACACCTCGGGCGCGTCCGTCTCGATGGCGCTCGGCTGGGCGGCGGAAGAAGGCATCTTCAAATCCGGCGACAAGATCATCTTCTGCTCGGTTGGCGCGGGTCTGACCTTTGCGGGCGGGTTGCTCGTTTGGTGAGCGGATGCGGCAAGATGCCGCGGCTGTGTTTCAGTTCGCCAGCTCGTGGCTCAGCACGCTGAGCGCATAGATTGCCGCCGTCTCGCAGCGCAGCACGAGCGGGCCTAACGTGACCGGCGCAAAACCCGCCGCGATTGCCGCGCTCATCTCTTCCTGCGAGAAATCACCCTCGGGGCCGATGAGCCAGACGGCTTTTTCCGGGGCGTGGCCGGTGGTGGCTTTGAAATCGGAGAGCACGGTCTTCAGCGGTCTGGCTCCGACGTGCAGGCTGGCGACGAGTTTGAGTGTATCTTTTTGCTCAGCGTGACCCTTTAAGAACGTGTCGAGCGATTGGACGGGTGGAATGTCCGGCAGCCACGGGTTGCCGCACTGTTTTGCGGCCTCGAGCGCGGCGATTTTCCATTTTACGTTTTTTTTATCCGAGCGTTCTTCGTCGAGGTGAACCTGGGTTCTTGCGCTCTCGATGGGCACGATTCGGCGTGCGCCGATTTCGGTGGCTTTGCGCACGATGGCATCCATCGAGGGACCCTTGGGCAACGCTTGTGCGAGCGTGATGTCGAAGGGCAGGGGGGGGGCCTTCCGGGTGGAGCGCACCGCCAGCACGGCTTCGCGCTTGGAGTCGGTCAGCAGGGCACACATCCACTCGGTGCCATGCCCGTCGAAGACCATCACGATGTCATTGGTCCGTGCACGGTTGACCACGACGAGGTGGTGGGATTCCTCTGGAGAAAGCCGCAGTTCCTTGGGGTTGTTTTCGGGCGACGGGCAGAAGGCGCGGAAGTCGGACATGGTGCCAGTGCAACCGAGGAGACCGGTCTGCGGCAACCGGAAATCCGGCCGGTCGGAGCAGGTGCTGAAGGGTGATGTGATGTTTCTCGTTTACAAGGAGACCGGCCTTCCTAGGTTCGCCTCTTCAGTGAACGCCCAGATGGCGGAATTGGCAGACGCAGTAGACTCAAAATCTACCGACGAAAGTCTTGTGGGTTCGACCCCCACTCTGGGCACCATTTAAGCTAAGGGAGGTCAGGATGCTTCTGTTACCATGAATATCAAAACCGATGGGACCCCTCTTTCCGTGACGATTGCCGACACGGAAATCGCCCGCCTGACGCGGCTTTGCCGTTATGTCCGCCCGTGGTATCCTGGGTTAAAGCCCCATTCGACAGATCCGGTTCCCTCTGGTCATGAACAGGAAATGAGGGCCAAGCTCATTCGTCAGATACTCACGGATGCCAGCATGGCGCTTGAGGAAAAGATCGCGGGCATGTCGTTGGAGGAGGCCACTGCCTTTGTCCGCCATTTTCGCGTGGAGGTGAAGGCTGGCATCAGCAGGCAGGTGGCACGTGAGAAGGAAGACCTTTCCGCCGTCGAAAAGCTGCTTCAGGATCTGCCTGACGTCTGAGAGAGGATGAAGGGTGTGCGGTCTAAGAACGGGGTATAGATCAAAAAAACCGCTTGCTTCTGCCGCGGGCGTCCTGCTTTCTGACCCCTCTGTTTCGGGTTGTAGCGTAGCCTGGTAGCGCGCTTGCATGGGGTGCAAGAGGTCGTGAGTTCGAATCTCACCAGCCCGACCATTTTATAACCGCATGATATCACGTCATGCGGTTTTTTGTGGCCATTGCGATAGGCCCATTTGCACCGGGCTTTTGTTGGATATTTAAACTCGGATAGGGGGTATTTGAGGGTTAATAATGTAATTATTTATTGATAAATAGCATGATAGGGAATAAGGATAAATTTAATTGCACTATAGGGTATAACCCCTACGTTCAAGTCGCAATGAAACCACTGGGAATGGGAATTCTGTCTGTCTTGATCTTTCTGGCCGCGTGGCTGGGCGGAGAGGCGCGGGCGGGTTCGGCGACGGACATCAGCGGGCTTTATTACACGGGCCTCAATAGCAGCGGGGCCTTGCAGTCCGGTGGTGGCCGCGATGCCAATTGGGATGTCACCTATGCTTATGTTGACGGCACGCGTTATCGCAATACGAGCACATACACCAGTTCGTCGGGCGGCTATGTGCTGAGCAGTTCCTATATTGACGGTGCCTATGTGCCCAACACCAGTGCGGCCCAGTGGATCACCGCTCCGGGGGCGATGACTTTGGCTTCAAGTGGCACGGCCAACGTGGGTGGCGATTATTTGCCGGGCAACGGCACCTCGGGGACCAACGCGGCATTTTATGTTTATCAGCTCGCGTTCACCATCAGTGGCACGGGTTCGGGGGTGGCTACGAATGCGATCAACATCAGTCTGACGATCGCGGCGGACGATGCCTATGATATCTATGTCACCCCTTCGGCGATCTCGGTGAATTCCGATGGGTCGCTCAACACCGGCACTTATTCTCACTCCGGGACTCATTCCTATGCCTCTTCCGCGTCGGGCACCGATGCCTGGGGCAATACGACGGCGCAGAGCTTGCAGAACGGGACCAATGGCTACAACGGAAACACGGTCTTCAACATAGGCACCAACTATCTCACGGTGATCGTTTACAACTCGAACACCGTCACTGGCAGCAGTTCGAGCACCGCCCTTAATCCCAGCGGTCTGTTGGTGTATCAGGTGGGTGCGGTGGCGACGATTGATGGACATCCCGTGCCCGAAGTGGGTGCTTGGTTGCCTCTGTTCGGCGCGCTGGGTTTGTATGGAGCCTTCGCTTGGCGGCGGAAGAGACATGCGGCTCACGATTGCGGCGACGTGATTTTCTAATCGAGGGCTTTTTCGATCAGGGCCGCCTCTTGGGCGGTCAGGGTATGGTGATCGATGGTTGCAAGCACGCTGCGGGCTTCGGTTTTTTGATGTGTGAGGGCGAGTGCGAGGCCGTAGGGCAGAAGAATGGCCGGTGTGTCTTTCCATGCGGCGGCCACGGGTTGGAGGAGCGCCAGCGCCTCGTCTGCACGGTTTTGTGTGCAGAGCACGAGTGCGTAGGTCGAGCGATAGGCGAGGTTGTCCGGCGCCGCTTTGAAGTTGTCGCTGGCGATCTGCTCGGCGATGCCGGGATCGTTGCCGGTGATGGTGGCGAAGAATGCGTAGTTGTTGGCAATCGACGGATCCTCGGTGCGCAGGGAATGAAGGCGCTTGAAGACCTGGTATTGGCCGGTGGCATCCATCGCCACCTGATAGTGGCGGGCGAGGGTTCCAAGGGCCTGTACGGCGATTTCGGGCTGATCGGCGGCAGTCCAAAGAAGCGTGACCGCTTCATCGAGCATTCCCCAACTGTAGAGAAGATCGGAGGTGAAGAGGGCGCGTCCGGTATCGGTGGCGGCCCGGGACTGGAGCGTTTTCCAAATTTCCTGGGCAAGGGCGTTCTCCCCGCATTTGCGGGCGGCCCGCAGTTCATACGTGAGCCGGATGGGTTCGAGGTCGCTGCCCCAGTCGGAGTCTTTGGTCCAACCCAGCAGGGCCGGCCAGTCGTCCGCTTGCCGGAGGGACTCGGCGACGCCGACTGCGGCGGGCGGGCGGCTTGTCCGTGCGGGGGGAAGAGTTTTTACCCACTGGATGGCTTCGCGGCTCCGGCCGATTTGGTTGAGCCAGCCGAGGAGCAGGGCAATGTTGCCGGAATCGACCGCGTGGTTTTTTTCCATGATGGCCAGAACCTCGGCAAAGCGGGCTTCGTCGGCCTTGGAAATGGCGAGCAGGCAGTTGGGAATATCGCCCAAGGTGCATCGGGGATGGGCGCGGAGGGCGTCGGCCCAGCGGAGCATGGCCGGGCGGTCGTCATGGATGACCGCATCGGAAAGAAGGATGCGCAGGGCGTTGGCGCCCCATTCGCGGTCGGGGCTCCATTTGGCGAGGAGATCCAGTCCGCGCTGACGTTCGTCCTTGTCGCGGGCGTTGAGCAGCACGATGCCCAGCGGCACCTCGTCGATGGGCAGGGGGCCGTCGAGTTTAAGGGCCGCCTCGAAGTGGTCGCGGGCAGTAGAAAGATCACCGCGAAGCCGGGCGATTTCGCCAAACATGCGCTGGGCATGGGGCGATGCGGCGAGTGTGACGTCGGGCAGGGTGGCGAGGGCTTTTTCGGCCTCTTCGGGCTGGTTGTCTTTAAGGGCATCGGCGGCCCATTCGAGGGTGAGGTCGCTGTTGCCGGGGCGGAGAGCCGCCGCATGGCGCGAGCAATCCACCGCACGTGATTTGTTTCCGTTCAAGCGGGCCAGTGCTGCTGCCAGTTGCCAGGACTCGGGATTTTCGGGGGCGACATCGAGGGCGTCTTTCACGGCATCGGCGGCGTGGTCGAGCCGGCCGGCGACGAGCCACCCGCGGGCGATGCTGATGGCGTTGCGCTGGTGCCACCATGGGTAAATCCAAACCGCGGCCACCGCGCTCAAAATGACCGCAGAAATCACCGCGTAGAGAGTCCAGCGAACCTGGCGCTTCTCCTCGATCAAATCCAGCAGATGCCACCATTGTTCGCGCGCATCAAAGGCTGCGCGGCGTTTGATCCAGCTTAGCAGTCGGCCCATTCGCGAGGGTGCCGGGTCGGAATCCGGGGAGCGGCCTTTGTTTTCGTCGGAAAGGTTCATGGTGGTGAAAACAACAGGACCATCATGCGTCATCCCTTGTTCATAAAACAAGCCCGATACCGCCGATGAATTTGTCGTGATTGCCTTCTTGGATTTCGCCGGCGGGCCGACCAACATTGCGGGGTTCCCTTCATGTTATCCAACGAAGCCCAATCCCGCATCGCCGCGCTCCGCTCCGAGCTGGCCCGTCACGATGAGCGTTACTATCGCGAGGCGAAGCCGGAGATCAGCGATTTTGAATACGATGCGCTCAAGAAGGAGCTGGCCGATTTGGAAGCGCGATTCCCGGAACTGGCCGCCGCCGAGTCGCCGACGCAGCGAGTGGGCGACGACCGCAGCGAGGGATTCGTTCGCGTGAAGCACCGGCTGGCGATGACCACGCTGGACAACACCTACGACGAGACCGAGCTGCGGGAGTTTCACGCGCGGCTGGTCAAGGCGATGACCACCGATGATCTCGCCTACACGGTCGAACCGAAGATTGACGGCGTGGCGGTGAGCCTGACCTACGAGAATGGGAAACTCACGCGAGCCGTGACTCGCGGCGACGGTGAGGAGGGCGACGATGTCACGACCAACGTGAAGACGATCCGTGGGCTGCCGCACACGCTCAAGCCGGCCGAGGACTTGCTCGCGATGCCCGCGCCGGACGTGATCGAGATACGCGGGGAGATTTTTCTGCGCGACGAAGAATTCGGCCGCATCAACCAGTTGCAGGAAGAAACCGGCGAAGCGCTCTACGCGAATCCGCGCAACCTTGCGGCAGGCACGCTCAAGCAGCTCGACTCAAAACTGGTGGCGACGCGTCGGCTGGAGATTGTGCTCTATGGGCTCGGCGCCTGTGAACCGGCTCCGACGGGTTTTGATTCGCAGTCTTCGTTTCAGGCGCAGCTTCGCGCATGGGGATTGCCCGTGGTCGAGAAATTCTGGTCGGTGCGCGGTATCGATGCAGTCTGGGCGGCGATTGCAGAACTCGACGCGATGCGCCGGGGTTTCGCCTATGCGACCGATGGCGCGGTGGTGAAGCTGGATTTGTTTTCGCAGCAGTTGGTGGTGGGATATCGCGGGGCGGGGCAGGCGGCGCGCAAGCTCTCGCCGCGCTGGGCTTGTGCCTACAAATTCGCGCCGGACCGGGCGGAGACGCGGATCAACGCGATTTCGTTGCAGGTTGGCCGCACGGGCGCGGTTACGCCGGTGGCCGAATTGGAGCCGGTGTTGCTTGCGGGCACGACGGTGAAGAGGGCGACGTTGCACAACGCCGACGAGATCGCGCGCAAGGACGTGCGCGTGGGTGACACGGTGCTCGTGGAGAAGGCGGGCGAGATCATTCCGGCGGTGATCGAGGTGGTCATGGCGAAGCGCACGCCGGAGTGCGTGGCCTATGTTTTTCCGACGGAGTGTCCGGTCTGCGCCACGAAGCTGGTGCGCGAGGAAGGCGGCGTGAAGTGGATGTGTCCGAATCCGGAGTGTCCTGAAAAAGTGCGCCGCAAGATCGAGCACTTCGCCTCCAAGGCCAGCTTGGATATCGATGGGTTGGGTGAGGAGGTCGTGGACTTGTTGCTCACGCGCGGCCTCATTAAAACCATCCCGGACATCTTCCGGTTGAAGGTGGAGGATTTACTGCCCTTGAAGAAATCGGGCGAGGTGTGGGCGGGCAATCTGGTCAACGGCATCGCAGTGCGGCGCACGGCTGACTTGTGGCGGGTGATCCACGGGCTGGGCATTCCTCAGGTAGGCGCGGCGTCGGCGAAGGATCTGGCGCGGAGATTCCGTTCTCTGGATGCGATGGCGGCGGCATCCCTGAACGATCTCGTTCAGATCGATGGTTTTGGCGAAAAAACAGCCGAGGCGGTGCGGACGTGGTTCAATCAGCCCGTGAATCGCGCACTGGTGGAGGAGTTGCAGGCAGTCGGACTTGTCCCTACGCCTCCGGCCGAAGCGGCGGCGGGAGGTGCGCTGGCCGGCAAGACGGTGGTGATCACAGGAACGCTGCCGACGTTATCGCGCGAAGAGGCAACCGCGCTGATCGAGGCGGCGGGAGGCAAGGTAAGCGGCAGCGTGAGCCGGAAAACCCACTATGTGCTGGCGGGCGAGGAAGCCGGCTCGAAGCTGGAAAAGGCGAAGACGCTTGGTGTGGCGGTGATCGACGAAGCGGGATTGAGGGAGTTGATCAGATAATTTTATAGGGAACTCAGGAAATCAGGAAACAAACCGAATCCGGGCTTGGGAAATGGGCTGCGTTCCTGATTTCCTGAGTTCCCCATTTATTACCCCATGACGGATGACCAATTTCTTGATGAGCTCAGCCGACGGGCGTTTCGGTATTTTTTTGATACGGTGCATGCGCACACGGGATTGATTCCCGACCGGGCGAGGGCCGATGGCTCCAAGCCGGGCGACATGGCGAGCATCGCGGCGGTCGGGTTTGGGCTGACGGCGCTGGCCATCGGCGCGGAGCGGGGATGGGAGTCGAAGGCCGAGTGCCGGGCGTGTGCGGAGCGGGTGCTGCGCACGTTGTGGCGCGATGTGCAGCATGAGCATGGTTTCTTCTATCATTTCGTGGATATGCGCACCGGTGTGCGCGGATGGAATTGCGAGGCTTCAACCATCGACACGGGGCTGGCGATTTTTGGCGCATTGTCGGCGGGACGCTATTTTGGCGGGGCAGTGGCCGAGTTGGCACAGGCGATTGAAGCGCGGGTGGACTGGGCTTGGATGGTGGATAAGGCCGGTCGCATCAGCCATGGTTGGATGCCTGAAAGCGGGTTCATGCAATGGAGCTGGGACCAGTATTCCGAGCACTATGGCATGACATGGTTCGCGGTGAACGGCGCCACGCAGCGCGCACCGGCGGCAACGTGGTCGGCTTGGAAGCGCGAGCCGTGGTGCGAGTATGCGGGCGAGAGGTTTTTGCAGCATGCGCCGTTGTTTGTGCATCAGTTCCCGCAGGCGTGGATGGACTGGCGCGGCTATGTTGATCCGGTGAGTGGCGTGAATTTCTTTGCCAACGCGTGTGCGGCGACGCGGGCGCAGAAGCGGTTTTGCCTTGATCTGAACGGGCGTTTTCCAAGCTATGAGGAAAACGTGTGGGGACTGACGTCGTCGGACGGTGCGGCGGGCTATGTCGATTGGGGCGGGCCACCGGTGCGAGCGAGCGAGGTGGATGCGCGGATCGACGGAACGGTGGTGCCGTGCGCCGTGGCGGGTTCGCTGCCCTTCGTGCCGACGGATTGCCTGGCGGCGTTGCGCGAGATGCATACGCGTTGGGGTGATAAAATTTACGGGCCCTACGGCTTTGCCGATGCATTTAACCCGCAGACGGGCTGGGTGGGGACGGATGTGATCGGCATCGACCAAGGGATCACGCTGCTGATGGCCGAAAACATGCGGACGGGCTTCGTGTGGAAGCTGATGGAGCCGTGGCGGCCGGTGTGAGCGGGCACAAAAAAGACGGCGACTGGAGGTCGCCGTCCACCTGTTGGAAGCTGAATTACAGGCCTTTTTTCTGCAGCTCGATTTCGAGGAGGCGCATGAATTCTTGGCCGTCCTCCGGCGTGGGGCGGTAGCCGGGTTTGCTGATTTTGGTGAAGCCGGGGCGACCTTGCTGGTCGATGACCCACTTGCCGGTCACGCCGTCGCTGAAGGTTACGTCGCCGCTGGCGATGGCACCGGGGATCAGGGTTACGCCATCGACGTTGAGGCTTACACTGCCGGGGCCGGCAGGAGGGAGTTCTCCGTCGGCGGGGAGGGCGTCGCCAGCGGCGGCGGGCGCAGGCTGGGCCTTGCTGACGTCGCTCGCGTCGACTTTCTTGGGCGGATCTTTGAGTTGGAGATTCAGGTCATCCACGAGGAAGCGGACGTCCATGTAGGTGAGCGCGACTTCAAACTGTTCGCGGAGCTTTTTCTGGATCGTGGAGAGGTTGTCTCCGGCGGCGACCCAAGTGGAGACGGCGGCGGTTTGTTCGGGAGTGAGGCTCATGGGAGGAATTAAGCTAAGAGCTGAGAGTCTAGAGCTTAAGACAGAGTATCCCTGTGGTCGTTCGCTTGTGGCTCCGGGCTCTCAGCTCTAGCCTCTGGACTAGGCCGCGCTTCAGCGCGACAGCTGGTTGCGGAGGAACTCGATACTGCCGCGGGCAGTGGTGTCCTGCTCCATCATGTTATCCACGGCCTTGCAGGCGTGGATGACGGTGCCGTGGTCGCGTCCACCGAAGGCGTCACCGATGTCCTGGAGGGAATGCTTGGTGAGCGTGCGGGAGAGATACATCGCGATCTGGCGGGGGATCGCGATGTTGTTGGGCCGGCGCTTGCTGGTCATGTCGCTGTGGCGGATCTGGTAGTGATCGGCGACTTTCTTTTGGATGATCTCTATGGTGAGCTGGTTTTGAGCCTGCTCCATGAGGACGTCCTGCAGGAGCATCTCGGTGGCGGCTAGGTCGATGGTCTTGCCGGTGAGGGTGGCGTAGCTGGCGACCTTGATCAGCGCGCCTTCGAGGCGGCGGATGTTCTTGGAGATGTGCTGGGCGATGAAGTTGGCGACATCGGCAGGGATGTTGAACTTCAGGGTCGCGGCCTTGGTGCGGAGAATGGCGAGGCGGGTCTCGAAATCGGGGGCCTGGATGTCGGCGGGGAGCCCCCACTCGAAGCGGGAGACGAGGCGGGCTTCGAGTTT
>FJVV01000599.1_pt1 | contig 11177 bp, 6 predicted proteins | sample 1011911 | NCBI WGS metagenome assembly FJVV01 (sample SAMEA3912450, study PRJEB9761) | metagenome | biome: forest; material: soil | place: USA | collected 2011-06-22 | depth 0.1 m
ATGCTGCACAACGGCGACGACAACATCGCCATCAAGGCGCTCAACGACAACCCCGGCCAAAACCAAGAGCGCTGGCAGGGCAACGTGGAGAACGTGGTGGTTTCGGGCTGTGCGTTTTACAATATCCACGGCGGCTCCGCGATGGAGATCGGCTACGAAACCAGCACCGAGCATATCCGCGACGTCCGTTTCGAAGACATCGACGTGCTGGCCGTGCATAACTTCGGATCGGTTTTCGGCATCCACACGGGCGACCGAGCCCTGGTGGAAAACATCACGTGGGAAAACATTCGCGTGGAGCACCACTACGACAAGCTGGTGGACATCCGCGTGCTCTGGTCGCGCTGGAATCGCGACGCCGAGCGCGGGCGCGTCCGCAATCTGGTGTTTCGCAACATCCGCGCGGTGCAGATTCCGCCCAATGTGGGCTACACGCTCAGCGTGATCGCCGGCTACGATGCGGAGCATCCGGTCAGCGGCGTCCTATTCGATAATTTCGTTCTCGGCGGCCATCGTGTCGCGAACGCCGACCAGCTCGATCTCGTCACGCGCCACGCGCACGACCTCGTTTTTTGCTGATCCTGCTTTTCGTCAGACATCCAAAACCCCAACCCCAAAAAAATGAACCTCCGCACCTGCCCCGGGGCATGCGTGGCGCTCCTTTGCGCCGCGCTGCTCGCCTCACCCCTGCTCCAATCCATCGTCAGCGCCGCCGATCTGAGCGGCAACCACACTTGGAAACCCGTGCGCCTCGGCGCGGGCGGGTTTGTCACCGGAATGGTGATACACCCGCTTGATCCCAACGTCCGCTACTGCCGCACCGACGTGGGCAACGCCTACCGCTGGGACACCGCCGTCAACGAGTGGGTGCCCATGCTTGTGCGCAATGGCACGGCCGGCATTCCCGCCAGCGCCGCCAGCGCGCCGGCATGGCTCGGCGTTGAGTCCGTCGCGATTGATCCGCAGAACCTCAACGTGGTTCTGATCTCGTTTCCCGCCCGTTACACCTACTCGATCAGGATGGCGGGCTCGGTGTTTCGCAGCACCGACGGCGGACGCAACTTCGTCAAATCCGATCTCGCCGTGAAGATGGTTCCCAACGTCGCCACCGGGCGCAACAAGGGCGAGCGCATGGGCATCGATCCCAACGACAGCCAGATCGCCTACTACGGAACCATGGAAAACGGTCTGTGGAAGAGCGCCAACGGGGGCCTTAACTGGACCCAGCTCACCACCAGCGGCGCGCCCGCCGCCACCGCCAACGTGATCGGCATCCGCTTCGATCGCGTGAGTCCGACCGCCACCACGGTCTACGCCATCGTCGGAACCGGCTCGGTTCTCAAGTCCACCGACGCGGGCGTCACTTGGGCCAACGTCAGCTCCGGGTCTGCCCTCACGACCGCAGCCGGCAACAGTGTCATCGACGCGCAGGGCAACCTCTATGTGCCAAAACCCGGCACCAACACGATCTGCAAGCTGACCCGCGCCGGCGTCTGGTCCGCGCTCACTCCCACCTTCGGTTCCTCGGGCAATACCGCCAACAATCTCGCGGTCGATCCCGTCAATCCGTTGCGGATCTTTGCGGTTGGTTCCGGCGGCTGCGTCTCGCGCTCGCTCGACGGCGGCGCAACCTGGACTTCGCTTGGCAATTTCCTCCAGTTTGCCAACACCCTCGGCTGGCTCCCGCAGGTGACCAACGGCACCGCGTCCGCCTGGCGCTCCAACGGCGGCATCCAGTTTGACTCGACCGGACGCCTCTGGCTCCCCCAGGGCAACGAGGGCGTGCTCAACGTCGTGCCCAGCGCGACCAACACCGAGACCAACATCTATCCGCTCCAGTGGCGGATTGACAGCAAGGGCATCGAGGAGTTCGTGGGCCGCGACGTCGTCCTGGCCCCCGGCGGCGGCGACCAACCCATCGTGGCGATGGAGGACGGCACCGCCTTTCTGATTGAGAACCCGGACACCTTTGTCGCGCTGCAGGCCCATCTGGCCGATCAGCACATCAACGCCGGCACGAGCCTCTCGGTCTGTCCCAATGACCCCGACTTCATCGTCGTCGCCTGCGCCGACGTTTATAATGTCGGCTCGCAGCAGGACTACTCCGGTTACTCCACCGACGGAGGTCTGACCTGGACCAAGTTCGCCGCGCGTGCCGGCACCCCGTCGGTCAAGGCCGGCATCATCGCCGTCAGCCGCCGCAACGGCTGGGCGGCAGGTTCCGACCATCTCGTGTGGTATCCCACTGGCAACCGCGCCCCCTTCTGGTCGCACGATGGCGGCCAGACCTGGACGCTCGGCGCGGGTCTCGGCGTGGATTACACGGTCAACACCGGCGCGTTCACCGACGGCACCAGCGGTTTCTGGGACCCCTCGCTCAAGCAGCACACGCTCGTCGCCGACCAGTTCGTGCCTGACAAGTTCACCTTTCATACCACTTGGGGCGGCCCGAGCCGTCTCTACCAGAGCGTCGACGGCGGTGTGAACTGGACCGCCATCAGCGGCCACGGCCTGCCCAGCGCCCAGAACGCCACGATCCTCTCCAATCCCTACGTCTCCGGCGATTATTGGTTCGTGGACGGCCAGGATGACTCCTCCGCGAAGGGCATCTGGCACTCGACCAACGGCGGGACCGTCTATGCCAAGCTCACCAACGTCGACCGAGCGAACAACGTCGCCATCGGCAAGGCCGCGGGCACGGCGGGCGCGGCACCGTATTCGATCTACATCTACGGACGGCTCACCTCCACGACCGACTGGGGCGTGTTTCGCAGCATCGATGCCGGCGTCACGTGGGATCGCCTGAGCTATTTCCCCACCGGCCAGTTCGACATGCCGACCAGCATGGCGGCCAGCCAGGACACCTTCGGCCTCGTCTATATCAGCTACAAGGGCAACTCCTTCGTCTATGGCCGGCCCGGCGCGCCGATCACCGTGCCCAACGCCGGCTTCGAAGCGGCGACCAACTGGAGCGTCTGGTATGACACGTCGAAGAGCGCAAATCCGTATTCTCGCGTGCAGGACGACAACGCCCCCGGCGGGGCCTGGCGAGGCACTCTGGGTGGCTTCACCGCCTACAATACCACGGTTTACCAGACCGTCTCCGGGTTGACGAATGGCACCTATACGCTCCGAGGCCTGGTCAAGTCCGGCGGCGGGCACACCGCGATCCGTCTCATAGCGAACAACTATGATTCCAGCGGTGCCAGTAAATGGATCGCCATTCCCGTCTCCAACTCCACCTACGTCCAGGTTACGGTCCCGAATATTCCCGTGAGCAACGGCAAGATGGTGATTAATGTTTACGCAGTCACCAACACCAGCGGCTGGGTGCACTTCGATCAGATCGAGCTCTCCAAGGACTGATCCGTCGGCTTTAACCATTCCACCCCATGATTCGAAATCTCCTGCCCCGAGGCGCCTCCGTGCTTCTTTGCGCGCTGACCCTCGCATCCGTGTTCCCCGTGCCCTTCCTGCGGGCCGCCGACCTCAGCGGCGATTACGCGTGGAAGCCGGTCCGTCTCGGGGCGGGAGGCTTTGTGACCGGGTTGGTGATGCACCCGCTTAATCCCGACGTGCGCTACTGCCGCACCGACGTCGGCAACGCCTACCGCTGGGACGCCGTCGCGCGCGAATGGATGCCGCTGGTTGTGCGCGAGGCTTCGTCCGGCGTGCCCGCAGCGGTCGCCGTCGCACCCTCCAAGATCGGCGTCGAAGCCATCGCCGTCGATCCGCTGAACACGAAGGTCGTGCTGATTTCGTTTCCGGCGAAATACAGCTCCTCCGATAAAAAAAGCGTCAGCCCCATCGCCGGAGCCGTGTTTCGCAGCACCGACGGCGGACGCAATTTCACGCAGAGCGACCTCAATGTGAAGATGGTTCCCAACGGCGGCTGGCGCCACAAGGGCGAGTGCATGGGCATCGATCCCGTCAACCCGCTCATCGTCTATTACGGTTCGCGCGAAAACGGCCTGTGGCGCAGCGCCGACGGCGGACTCAAGTGGACGCAAGTCACCACCAAGGGTGCGCCTGCCGCGGATGCCAACGTCATCGGCATCCGCTTCGACCGCACCAGCCGCACCGCCGCGACCACCTATGCGCTGGTCGTCGGCGGCACCGTGCTCCGCTCCGTTGATTCGGGCGCGACCTGGACCGACGTGGGCGCGACTTCCGGTCTCGAAGGCAAGCTCGGCAACAGTTTTGTCGATCAGCTCGGCAACCTTTACGTGGTCAAAAACGGCACGCGGACGATGTGGAAGATGACCCGCGAGGGCGCGTGGTCCGAAATGATTCCGGACTTTGGTTCCTCGGGTAACAATGCCAACGGCGTCGCGGTCGATCCCGCCAACCCGCGCCGTCTGTTCGCCATCGGCACGGGCGGAAGCATCTCGCGTTCGCTTGACGGCGGCGTGACCTGGGTGCGCCTCGGCAACCGCTTTACGTTTGGCAACACGTTCGCGTGGCTCCCTCAGTTGGTGAAAGGCAGCCCCGATGGCTGGCGCTCCAACGGAGGAATTCTCTTCGACCAGAAGGGCCGTCTCTGGGTGCCGCAGGGCAACGAAGGCGTGCTTGCAACCGTGCCAAGCGCGGACGACTCCGAGACCGTGACGAATCCGCTGCGTTGGCAGATCGACAGCAAGGGCATCGAGGAATTCGTCACGCATGACATCATCATTCCTCCGGGCAGCGGCGACCGAATGATCGGCGCGGTCGAGGACGGCACCGCCTTCCTCATTAAAAATCCCGACACCTTCGATGTGGTGCAGGCCAACCTCCAGCCGCAGCTCATTTCCAACGGCACGGGCCTCGCCTTCTGTCCCAACGCGAGCACCTACCTCGCGGTCGCGACCGCCGATGTCCACCACACATCCTCCGGCAAAGATTTCTCGGGTTACTCTACGAATGGTGGCCAGACTTGGACGCAGTTCGCCTCGCAACCCGAAGACGCGAAGGCGGGTAGCATCGCCATCAGCCGCCGCGACGGCTGGGGCGAGGGCGCCGATCATCTCGTGTGGTATCCGCTCGGCAATCGCCCGCCGCACTGGTCGCACGATGGCGGAAAAACTTGGACGCAAGCCGCCGGGTTTCCGCTTAAGCCCAACGGCACCTTCGATCAAAATCTCAGCGGTTTCTGGAACGGCGCGCTCAAGCAGCGCGCACTCATGGCCGACCCGCATGTCGCCGACCGGTTTTTTCTCTACACGATCTGGGGCGGCGCGGCGCGGCTGTTCCGCTCGGACGACGGTGGACGCAACTGGGTTCCCGTGCTCGAGTCGGACCTGCCCGCCGGCGGCCACCATGCGCAACTCGCGGCGAATCCCTTCGTGAAAAACGACCATTGGTTCGCCGACGGCTGGGAAAGCGGCGGACCGAGCGGCCTCTGGCATTCGACCGACGGCGAGACCTACGTGAAGCTACCGGGCATCGAACGCGCAATCACGCTCGCCCTCGGTAAAGGCACCGATGGCAAAGGCGCGGTTTATTTCTACGGCAAGCTCACCGACGATCCGGAGTGGGGCGTGTTCCGCAGCACCGATGGCGGCGCCACGTGGGACCGCATCAGCCGTTATCCGGCCGGGCAGATCGACATCCCCACCAGCATGGCGGCCAGCCACGACACCTTCGGTCTGGTCGCGATCGGTCTTTCCGGAAATAGTTTCGTATACGGCAAACCGCTCCGCAGTCGCTGAGCATGTCGCGCTCCGTCCAGTTGCTCACGCGGGCCGATGACGCCGGCCTGAACGCCGGCACCAACGAAGGCGTGCGCCGCGCCGCCGCGCACGGCGTGGCCCGCAATCTGTCGGTGCTCGGAATCGGCCCCGCGCTGGAGGACGCCGCGCAACGCCTGCTCGGCCTCGACGCCTGTTTCGGGTTTCACGCCTGCCTCAACTCCGAGTGGCTGGAGCCCTGTTGGGCGCCGCTATCCGGAGATGCACGATTGATGGATGCACGCGGCATGTTGCCGCCGACTTGGGACGCGCTTCGGCTGCTCAACCCGCCCGCCTGCGCGGTGGAGGCGGAGTTATCTGCTCAGCTGCGCCGGCTGCGCGAGCACGGCTTCGCGCCCGTCTATATGGACGAGCACATGTTTTTTTCCTACGCGGTGCCCGATCTCAGACCGATGCTCGTCGATTTCGCGCGACGCGAGGGGCTCGTTTATCGCATGGAGCTCCCGTGTCTGCCTCCGCTCGCCGCGGATTCGGACGATGCGTCGAACCGGTTTTTGCGCCGTCTGGCCGGCGCCGCTCCGGGCACGTGGTTGGAAATTGTTCATCCGGCGATCGATTCGCCCGACATGTGCGCCGTCCGAAAAAAAGGCCAGCCGTCCGGAGTGGTGACGGACGAGCGGGCACGGGACCTGTGCGTTTTCACCGATCCACGGGTTATCGAAGTCTGCACCGCCGGACACATCCGCCTGCTCCGCTACGATGAATTGGCCGTAGAAGTCGTTTTCCTATGAAGATATACTCGTTCCTTTTTTTGCTGGCTGCGTGCTGTCTGACCGTCGCGCGCGGGGCCGAATTGAAGCCGGATGATTCCCGGGTGCGTTACCTTGGGCGCTTCGACCGCACAGACGCGGCCCGGCCGCGTTGCGCCTGGACGGCCAGTTCGGTTGCGGTGGCCATCAGCGGCGGCTCGTTGAGCGTGAAACTCAAGGATAGCGGGAAAAACGTCTGGCAAGTTGTCATCGACGGGCAACCGGCCGGCGTGCTCACGCTTCAGGCGGGCGAGCAGACTTATCCGGTCGCGACCGGACTTCCCGCCGGCCGCCATGTCGTGGAGCTGTTCAAACGCACCGAGGCGCAGCAAGGCGTAACGCAGCTTCTCGGTTTCCAACTCGACGGCGGCGAGGCACTGCCTCCGGAGTCTGCGCGCGCGCGTCGCGTCGAGGTGATCGGCGATTCGATCAGCTGCGGCTACGGCAACGAGGCGGCCAGCCGCAACGATCCGTTCACACCGGCGACCGAGAACGGCTGGCTTGCCTACGGGGCGGTCGCCGCGCGCGAACTGTGCGCCGACTACGTTTGCATCGCTTGGTCGGGCAAGCGGCTGCAGCCGGACAACAGCCTGCCCGACTTCTACAATCGCACCCTGCCGCATCCGCTTGAGCTGAAGTGGAATTTCTCCGCATGGACGCCGGACGTGGTGATCGTCAATTTGGGAACGAACGATTTTCGCGGTAAAACCAATCCCGACGAAGCCGGGTGGGTCGCGGCCTACGTTGAATTTATAAAACGGATACGCGCATTTTATCCGAAGGCGCCGATCTATTGCGTGCAGGGGCCGATGATGAGCGACTGGCCGGAGGAGCGCCGGCCGCGCACGACGATCCTCGGCTACTTTCCCAAAGTCATCGAGCAGGCAAACGCGACAGGCGGACCGCCAGTCCGGTTCATCGATTTCGGTGTGCAAAAGATCGAGAACGGCTACGGCGCCAACTGGCACCCCAGCGTGAAGACTCATGCGCTCATGGCGGCACAACTGGCCGGCGTGCTAAAGAAGGATCTCGGTTGGTGAGATCGACGATGAAAACCAAGCTCGCCCGCCTGATGTCCGTCTGCGTCGCGTTGAGCGCCGGCCACGCGCTTTTTGCCGCCCCGCCTTATCCGCAACCGACCCATAAAGACGTCGTTTTTCTCGCCGAGGGCCGGCCCGAAAAAATGGACGTCTACCTACCGCCCGATGACGGGACGCTGCGACCGGCGGTCGTGGTGATCCATGGCGGCGGCTGGTCGGGCGGAAAAAAAATCTGGGGGTTTCCCGTCGAGTTCGCCAAGCGCATGGCGCCGGCCGGCTACGCAGTGTTCTGCGCCGACTACCAACTCAACGAGTTCGAGGAGGTTGACGGCAAGAAGAAGGCCAAGCGCAAGGCCGCTCCTCAAAACGTCTTCGACTGCATGGATGCGATAAGCTTCGTGCGGCTGAATGCGAAAAAATATGGCGTCGATCCCGACCGCATCGCGGTGGCGGGCGATTCGGCGGGCGGGCACCTCGCCCTGCTCGCGGCCTACGGAGCGGACGACGCCTCGTTGGGCGAGGGGCGGCTCTACCCCCAGTCGCCGTCGCGCGTGCGCTGTGTCGTGGATTTTTATGGCATTGTGAACTTCGAGACGTTCCCCGCCTGGGGCGGCTGGACGTTCGTGAAGAGCAACTCGGATCCGGTCGAGGTGAAGACGCCTTTGCTGCGCCGCTACAGTCCGATCAACTACATCACGAAGCAGATCCCGCCCACGCTCATCATCCATGGCCGCAACGATCCCGGTGTGACTTGGAAGCAATCGGAGGAACTGGCCGCGAAACTGAAAGAGCAAGGCGTCGTTCACGAATTCGTCACCCTGGAGAAGGCGACGAAGCACGCGTTCAACTTCGACACCGACGAAGTGGATCTGACGGCAATCACGCTCAAGTTTCTCAACGAGCATACCCGGGGCGCACCCGCGTCCGGCGACAAATCCCCATGATGTCCGCCCAACAATCACCGCCGGCGAACGCCGCCGCGCGGCCTGCGGCCAAGACCTGGCATTGCGGCACGCTGACCTATACCAAGGCGGGGGTTGTTACGCTTTTCGTCTTCCTGCTTTTCGGGAGCTTCTCGTTCAATCTGATGATGACGGTGGTGCCGAGCATCCTGCCGTTGAAGCTCAAGAGCCTGGGCGCCTCGGATGTTTTGATCGGCCTGCTGCTCACCAGCATTTTTCCGATGTTCGGCTTGGTGATCTCGCCGTATCTCAGCTTCAAGAGCGACTACCTGCGAACCCGGTGGGGACGCCGCAAACCGTTCTTTTTTTTCACGCTTCCGTTCGTCACCCTGAGCATCCTGCTGCTGGCGTTTTCCGAGGACATCGCGCGCTTTTTGCAGAGCTCGGGGTTTCTGGAAAACCTTTCCTCTGCGACGGCGGTGATCGGCGTGATGAGCGTGTTCATCGTCGCGTTCCAGTTTGCCGACGTGGTGATCGCCTCGGTTTACAACTACATCTTCAACGACACGGTGCCGGTCGCGCTGACCGGGCGTTTTTTCGGGCTCATGCAGATGGTCGGGGCGGCGAAGGGCTTTCTCTACAATTATTTCATCTTTAAATACGCCGAGAGCCACATGAAGGAGATCTTCGTGGTCACGGCGCTGGTGTATCTGGTGGGCATCGGTCTCTTGTGCGTCTTTGTAAAGGAGGGCGAGTATCCGCCCGTCAGCGCCCAGGAAAAGGTGAACACGCGGGGTTTTTCCGGATTCAAGACGTTCTTCCGCGAGAGTTTCTCCCATAAGTTTTATTGGACGAAATTCGTCTACTCGATGTCGCCCGCGTTCGGCGCGGCCCTCTGGCCGTTCAATCTTTTTTATTACAAGGAAATGGGTCTGCCGCTGGATTACATCGGCAAGGCCGCGGCGGTCACTTCTCTGGCGGGTATGGTCGCGGCCTACTTCGCCTCGGTCTACATCGACCGGTGGCATCCGCTGCGCATCCTCGCCTACTCGGGCGTGTTCGCCGCCACGCTCTCAGTCGGCAACTGGATCTGGCTGTTCGTGACCCTGCCGCCGGTGGCGTTCTTTTGGCTGAACATGCTGGGCGGAGCATTGATCGGCGTCTTTCACAGCGCCCTGTGTTCGGTGGCGGCGGTGCCGTTCGACATGCGACTGCAGCCCAAGTCCCGTTACGGGCAGTTTTGTTCGGCGCAGTCCATCGTGACGAATGTCTGCAAGATGATCGCGGGCGCGGCGGCCGGTTATTTCTTCTATTTCATCAAGACGCAGTTTTTCCCGGAGTCCGACTATGCCTACCGTTTCAATTTCGTGTGGTCGGCGGCGGCCAGCATCGTCATGGGCGTCGTCATCTGCAGCCTCTACCGGCAGTGGCAGGCGCTGGGCGGCGACCGCGGATTCAATCCGCCGGCGCCATGGTCGGAGAAAGGGTATGAGGAAATGGAGCGGCCGATGTTCGTGGGGACTCAGGTGCGATGGCTCAACCATGCGCTGGGCATGACGAATGTTATGATGTTCAGCACGCTCGCCTTCATGATTTGGGTGGCCTACTGGCTGTGGCACATCGACTGGAGCACGGCATTCCATGTGTATCTGTTCGCTCTCATTCCCGTCTCGCTCCTGCTCTATTTCTGGTGGGTCCGGGTGGAGTGTGCGATCAAAGCCGACGTGGCGCGGTGTCGGGCGGGGGAGCAGACCAAGGACGGCATACCTCATCACGGCATCTTTTTCGTGAAAGCCTGTGTGTTGTTGCTGGGTATGCCGGTGAAAATCGGTCTGATGATCGTCGCCATGCAAAACGGGCTGCACACCGGAGTGATCGTGTTTGGCATCGGTGCGCAAATTGCCGATCTGGGCGTGATTTTGGCCGTGTTGATCCTGCGTAGACTGGAGCGAGGTTATGACCCGATGCTCAACCATGATGGACTCAAGCCGGTCGTCCGGGAAAGACGCCTGCGACTGGTATCCCGGCGCTGCCGCTGATTCACCTGTTCCCGCCGGGAAGACGACCACCGCCGCACCCCCCTCAAGGTGCAGCGGTTAATTTTTTCCGGCGGAGTCGACGGAGAAGGGCACGGCCGGCAGACCCGCCTTGTTGATCAGGTTTGCGTCGGAGTTGCCGGACCACGCATAGAGAACGCGCACGGGATTGGTGACCCGGTCGCTCGAAACGATCACGGTTTTGTCGTCGAGGATGCGGGCGTCGGCCCATGCAAAGGCACCGGTTGAATCTGCGATGGCGAAACCTTTGAGCATGTCGCCGTCGCGGAGGGAGAGCCCGCCACCGGTTTCGCTGAAGGTGATGCGGATTTTGCCGGCCTCGATCGTGTGGCCCGCGTAAACGGGGCCGGAGCCGACGAGATCCTTGCGACCATAAACCTGGGTGAGTGCCGCGAGTGAAAGGCGGCGGCCGACCTCCTGTTTGTTTTTAGGGTGAATGAGCTTTGTGTCACCGAGGTCCATCGCGACGGCCATGGCGGTCGCGGGAAGTTTCAACGCACTTGCCTGGGCGGCGCGCAGTTTCGCCCAGTCGCTGTTTTCGGTGGGCTGTTTGGGCAGGTCCATGAAACCGGCGAGCTGCACGAAAACGAAGGGCAGCGCGGGCTGTTCCCAGTGACGGCGCCAGCCGGTGATGAGGGCGGGGAAGAGCAGGCGATATTCCTGTGATTTGTTCACGTTGGCCTCGCCCTGATACCAGATG
>FJVV01000201.1_pt1 | contig 11083 bp, 1 predicted proteins | sample 1011911 | NCBI WGS metagenome assembly FJVV01 (sample SAMEA3912450, study PRJEB9761) | metagenome | biome: forest; material: soil | place: USA | collected 2011-06-22 | depth 0.1 m
GTCGGACTCAAAGACCGGTGCGCCATTCAACACCGTCCAATGGCCCCATTCCGACTCCAGGAGCGCGCATTGTTCAGCGAGCCCACGCCCCGCGGTCTCTGACGATTTCCAGATCGCGTGCTGTTTTCCAAAGATCCTCGTCATTCGCTCAATGACCTGCTCGATGGTCGCCGGGGAGACCTGCGCTCGCGCCAGGTCGGCGCGCAGGGTCGGCTCCACCGACTTCGCGTAGGCCAGCAGCAACCCGCTCTGTTGCGCCATCGCGCTGGCGATCTCTCTCCGCGCCGCGAGATCTTCTTTTGATTTCACCGCCCCCAAATCCAGTGGTCCCAGCTTCTCCATGCGCTCCGTCAGCTCCGTGTAGCGCGCCATCAACTTTTGGCCTGCTTCCGTAAAGTCTGCCACCACCTTGATGGCCCGGCCGTTCTCGCCCTCCAGGTCCGCCCCTTGCGCCAAGCCCTTCCGCATCACCTCTACCGATTCCGCGTAGGTGCTATCCGAGACCACGCCGGTGGAGGCCATCTCGGCCTGCATCTTCTGCCGCAGGCCCTGCTGTTTGTGCACCATCACCTCCAGCCCGCGCCGCGCCGCGATCTGGCGCAGATACCTTTGCGTAAGGTACCAGCCCTCCCAAATTACAAAGATCACCGCGAGAGTCACCACCAGCCACACCGGCACGCGCCCCCTTCTGGGCCACGTGCCGCGCAAATTCTGGCGCCCGCTCGGATTCATCGGCCGCCCCCTACATCAGGTTCGCCGCCACCTCGGCCATCTCGCTGCGCTCGCCCTTGAAGAGATTCACGTGCGCCATCCACGGCTGCCCCTGCAGCCGGTTCCGCGCATACACCAGCCCGTTCGTGTGCGCATCCACATAGGGATTATCGATCTGCCCGAGATCCCCGATCAGGATCATCTTCGAGCCCTTCCCCATGCGCGTAATCAGCGTCTTCGATTCATGCGGCGTGAGCTGCTGCGCCTCGTCCACGATGAAAATCGCATTCGGAATGCTCCGCCCGCGGATGTGCGTAATCGCCTCAATCTCGATCTGCCCGCTCGCCATCAGCGGCTCCCACGGCCGCATCGGCTTCTGGTTCGGCCCCGTTCCGCCCCCGCTCCCGGCCGGGGTCTGCGCGTATGCCGGTTCCTCCACCTTCCGCTGGCTCTGCTTCTTCTTGTCAAATTGCTCCGGCTTCCGTGGCCGCGTCAGCAGTAGCTCCAGCGCGTCAAACGCCGGCTGCACCCACGGCGCCATCTTCTCCTCGATGCGACCCGGCAGGAACCCGATGTCCTTCCCCGTCGGCATGATTACCCGTGTAATCAGCATCTTCTCATACTCGCCCGTCTGCACCTGCTCCAGCGCNGCCCCCACGCTCAGCAGCGTCTTCCCCGTGCCGGCCTTTCCATACACCGTGATCAGCGAAATCGTCGGGTCATACAGCGCATCCAAAAAGAACCGCTGCCCCAGGTTCAGCGCCGTCAGCCAGCGCCCCCCGCGAATCGTCACCCGGTCCCGCCGCAGCTTCCGCAGCTCGCCCTCGCCCATGTGCCGCGCCGGGATGGCGTGCGTCGGCTCCTCCTCGTTCCGCAGCAGGATATAGTGGTTCTGGAGAAAATTCTTCGCCCCCTCCAGGTTCATGCTCTCCTGGCTCGCATACGCCTGCAGTGTGTACCCCGGCACATCCAGCGTCTCATACTCCTCATCCTTCTTCCGCATCGTCTTGCGGATGTCGTTATCCTCCACCCGGTCCGTCCGGTAATCCTGCGCCTCCACCCCCAGCGTCCGCGCCTTCAGGATCATGTTCAGATCCTTCGTCACCAGCACCACGATCCCCGGCTCCGCGTCCGCCACCGCGCACGCCGCCGCCAGGATGCGATTATCCATCTTCGAAAGATCCGGATACAAATCCCGGAACGTCTGGAACCGCGGCGAATCGCTCACCAGTTGCCACGCCTCCCCGTCAAATCGCGCCAGCGGGTTGATGCACACCCTCAGCAGTCCCCCATTCTCCAGCTTCACCCCCCGCTGCATGTCCACCGAATTCAAAAAGCGCTCGCTCAGCCGCCGATGCACCTCCCGCGCATTCGCCCCCCGCGTCGAGCTCTCACTCTTAAAGCGGTCCAGCTCTTCAAACACTTCGATGGGAATCCAAACCGTATTGTCCTGAAACTGGAACGGCGATCCGGGGTCATGGATCAACACATTCGTGTCGAGGATGTAGTGCTTGGCTGGCGGGTGCGCGGGCGCGTGCTTCGGTGGCATCTCAGTTGCCCGCACCGTGCAACGTTCCCCGCACGGGGGCAAGCGGGGAAACAGGAACTTTCGCGATCCCTGGTGCCTTCCCCTTGAAACCCGACCATCTGCGCTCCGTTTTCTTTCCCCGTTCCATCCATCCTTCTCCGGCAGTGACTGTTCGGACTCACGGTGCGGCAAACATGTGAAAACGGTGTGAAGTATGACAATTATATTGATCCCCCTTCATGCGCTCCGCTAACGAACCCCCCGTTCCATTCGCCCCAACGGGCTGTGCTGTCAACGGCCCACACCCTTTTCCGACCATTCACCCTGCCACCGCATGAAACCTGCCCGCCTGCTCCAATTCATCCTGCGCGCCCTGCGGGAGTCCGCCCACTTGGGCATCATCGCCATTTTGATTTCGAGTATGGTGGTCCTGCCGCTTCCGCAGGCTCACGCCGTGATAGTTGACATGCGTTTGAGTCCCGGCCTGATTGGCCACAGTCTCAGTATCTCCGATCCTTCTTCGGGCCAGAGTCAGTCTTTTCAACTGAGGCTCGTTGAGCAAAACGGGACCTCCTTTGCCTCCGATTACTTCAGTTTCTACGGCCCTGCTGCCGGAGCCACGCAAGACATGTCGGTGATCGATTCGAGTACCCCAGTTGGCGGCAGTGATGCCTCCATCGCTGGCGCGCTTCAGTGGCCAAGCGAGTGGGATCCCATGGCTCCGGTTGGCCTCTTCGACGGTCGATCCGCCACCTGGCCAGGTAGCGTAGCCTACCGAACGTTTCTTCTCCAAGACCCATCGATTTCTTCGCACTCCATCAGCTCTCTAGTTCTCAAACAAGGTTCCACCTTTCGCCTGATCAATCCATCTGGCTCCTCCAGCACGGCCGTGCCGGTTTACTCCGATTTCGGCAACAATTCTCCAATCGCCTCTCGGGCTTCTTTCTCGGCGCCTCTGGACCTCTCCCAATCTTTCTCAGTGGTGGATTTGGACACTAGGGAAGAGAGTGCTTCCGGCGACTTCGACCTTGCGCTTACCACCTGGGGGTCAACCACCTCGCTCCCGATGTCGTCGGTGAGGATTCTCTTGAATAATTCTGCTGCCGGTCAGCGTTTCACCCTGCATAGTCGGCACCCCGGTCAGACCGATGAGATGCTTCAGTCGGTTAATACGATCTCGGGACCTCTGCCAGAGGATCAATATACGCAGGCGACTTGGATTTCGGCAGCGATCCCCTGGGGAGTGGAGTTCTGGCTGATCCGCGATTACGACCAGCAAACCTCCGAATCCTCTGCGAATCCATTCGCCCTGTCCGTAGCTACCGCTTCGTATAGTGCTGAGCATGGCGTCATTAATTCCTACACCGCATACGCGTTTTTGGACCTGCCTCGCCACTCCGTCACCGTCAATGTCGATTCAAGCCTCGCTTCCCAGCAACTCTTCGTTCGGCAGGACGATGCCCTGACTCCCATTACCATTGGGCCGACCGAGCAGACTTACGAAGACTACACGCTCGGTGGGCGCGACAATACATGGCACTATTATCCCTCCGCGGTGGATATCGTGGATAATGAGCCGTTTTGCATCGTGGACGCGAATGGCAACCCGCTCGCCAGTGTCGGTGACTACAATGCGGCCAATGGATGGGCTTTCCAAGGGGGCACCCCTGCCGACCCCGGCACGGACCACCATTTCAGTTTCCAACTCCCCGCGAGCCGCGACGGCCATCAATTCANCCTCTTTGCTCCGGATGGTACTTCGGCTTCTTTCACGCTTAGCATCCTCATTTTCGAGACGTTCCTTTTGTCCGACTACTGGAATTTCGTGGACCTCCCCTATCTGTGGGCTTCCTACGAGATGGACTGCCAGCCCGACGTCGATTTTCGCGAGGCGTGGACTCTTCACGATGACACGATCGGCGACACCACCGCCGTCGAGCCCGGTGAAAACGATTTGCGCGCTTGGTTCGCCCCGCCGGTTCTCGCCCAAGCCCAAATCTCCCTCAGCCGTTGGGACCATACTTTGACGCTCCGGAGTTCCGACGGCTCCGAATATCCCGTCACCAAGCAATTCAGCCAGGGCAATATCACCGCCGTCCAGGATCAGCAGCAGACCAACGGCTGGTTTACCTCCGCCTACTACTTCGAGGCTCAGACTTCCAAACGCCCCGGCGTGGACTACTGGATTTGGGACGCCACCACGGGCGAGGAGGCCCCTTGGAATACTCTCGACCTGAAAGATTGGATCGCCGCCCGCCCGCCGTGGAACCTCACGGCCACCGTGGACAATGTCGGCGTCGTCTCCTTGCACTGGACCGCGGGACCGGGCCTACGCAACCTTCGCGTGGAGCGTCGAACCGGGGGGAATTGGCTCGCGATTAAGTTCGTCACCCCGCAGGCGACCCAGGCAAATTATCAAGCCACCGATGAGCATGCCGTTCCCGGCACCCTCAATCGCTACCGGATTGTCGGCGTTTTTAATTCTAAAAGCTCCGCTCCGAGTGCCGAGGTCTCGATTACCGTGCCGCCCCGCAGCGTCCCCTTGTCCCAAGTTCCTGCCCACGAGCGCGATGAGGACGATAACTGGTTCGTCCCGNGCTCGGTTCTGGCCAATCCTCCAATTCCCGTCCGGGGAACGGGAGTAACACAGTCCCCTGGCGGGGGCGTTGCTCCCGACTTGGCCTTTGAGAATGATTTCAAGGTTCCCCCTCCACCCGATGGCATCACATTGCAAGAGGTCGTCCATGAACATGATTACAACGGCTCTCCTTCGGGTCACTTTTCGGTGAGTGAACCCATGGAGGTCAAGATAGTGGTGGATAGCCCGATGAGTTCCACGATTCAGATCCTTCGTAGTACGGACTGCGTCGGCTGGAGCCCCATCGCGTCGGGAAACGGTCCCCACTTTGAGCATACCGATAGCGGTCTAAATATTGGAGGCGCTTATTACTATCGTGCCGTCGGTATTACCGCCGCAGGCTCATCCAACCCTGGTCGAATCTTGCGTTGGGTTCCCCCCTGTATCACGATCGCTCAGGAAGTGACCCGCGAAGCCTATTTTCAGGATACCCAAGGCGATCGGGAATCATACCTCGTTGACACGTTCCCAGATGGCTTTCCAGATCGAACACGGGAGATTTGGAAGCCGGTCTATTTTAATAATGATGGAACCTATGAATCGACCATTACGAACGGAGAGGCGATACCGGAACTGCCCACTTGGCCGGCTGATTTGGGCGATGAGAGCCTGGTGTTTGGCGCGCGATCACACATTAATACAAAGCGTGTTTTCACAACGGACACCGATCCCATCGGGAATATCATCAATACAGATAAGGCTTTTCAGCAGCGCGCCACCATATGGCTCGCGAGAGTTACTTCGCCCAACCGTGGGGTGGTTGGATCGATCCCTGCGTGGCCGTTTCCTCCCAAACTCGGCCAGATCGCCAATGTCACCTTGCTTACCGAGACGACCTCGGTCGACCCCCTATTTTTAGGGGCTCTCTATGAAGAGAATCAATATGCTTTGGGCGGGGGAGGGGTTATTGATTTGCCTTTTGATACATTTTTTGCGTCTATCTTTGTGGGTGGGTATAATCTATCACTGACACGCGCGCCGCGTGTTGTTCCCACGGATGAACTTTCCACTTTCGGCTTCGGGAGCGGACACTATAGTCTTATTTCCGATTACGATTCGTATGTCGACTATCGGATTGCGCACGATTGGAATGCCAAGATGGTTTATCTTGAGGGGCATGGTACGCAGCAGATCAAATTCCTCGCTGCCCCGAACGCCAAACTTCAATCTGTCACGGGAAATTTTGCGGTGTATTGCGTGGGGACCAACGGCCATTGGACGCGAATTCAAACGGGTCAGGACTTGCCCGAGGATGGCCAACTGGTGGTAATTCCAACGGCGTCCGCGGTGCCCGACACCAGCACCGGGAAAGTAAAAGTTTATTTCAAGGACTATGGTTCCACGGATTCCTTCGATGTGCTCTACTTCGGGGCCTCACATCAGGGCACTTTGGTCGTCTCCGCAGATGACGCAGCCGGCCCGGCCCATCGTCGCGTCGCGCTCAATGGCCGTCCCATCCCGGACGCTTCTCCGGAAAATAAATCCGAGGATTCCTACCCTCTTCGGGGAGCCTATGTCGACGCCCTTACCCAGCGCCTCCATTATGAAGTGGCCGATGTCGCCCTGTCGATTCCTGGGTCTTCCCTCGCGGTGGAATTGCGTCGCCAGCTCGCGCCGACCATCTGGAACGACCACACGCTCCCCCCGGATAGTGATATCTTCCTTCCCTTCGGGATTGGTTGGTCGAGTGGCCTGGGAGCGAATATCAAAATTGTTTCCACCGATCAGGAGCAAACCTCCGCTTACGTCACGGATCACACGGGTGCCACTCATCGCTTTCTGGCTAGTTCCATCCCCTACGGTTTAACGGAAACACCTCAGGGTGGAAATTGGATCCCGTTGCCCTCCGGGATTATGGATAGTTCCGAGTACGAGAATTCCCTTTCCTCCTTGAATGGCTTTCTTGAGTTCAGGACCAAACACGGCACGATCACCAGGTTCCGTCCGATTGATGGATTGCAAAATCGCGGCACCACCGCGTCCGGCTACGGGGGGAATTCGGATCTAGCTTCGTATTTCCGTATTGAGTCCGTCAGCGATAGCCTCGGAAATACCATCCAATTTGGATATTCTGATACCCCCGGCCTGCACGATCGGCCTCTGCCCACTTCCATCTACCACCTGCAGTCCCCTACTCGGAGGATTAATATCAGGTACCACGCCGGCGACAATCGGGTCGAAAAGATCTGGGATCCCAAGGGCAATGTCACGCAGTACGATTATGGAACTTGCGATATGGGCTCGGGCACGCGTTACCACAGCTTGCCCGTGCTCTCAGCAGTTCGCGCGAGTTCTAGCGAGCGCACCGCCTACGTCTACGAGGTGGCCCAACAGGATAAAAGCAATCCACAATTACCCTTTAGTACCTTCTGGTACCTCGACTTGAAGAGCATTACCGACGGACTGAACCACCCCTACGTTTTCACCTACGCTTTCGATATTACCAAATCGTCTCTCCTCCGGAGCGGCACTTGGTTCACTCAGGCCGGGCTTCCGCGCCAGGTTCGTACCGTCACACTTCCCACGACGGCGGCTGGAGCCGCTGTGGCCACATTTGAGGATCAGTCTGCCGGTGTGAAGCCGGTGTGGCTGACCAATAATGTTTTGACCGTCGAAGGGACGCGCAAAACCGTGGTTACCGACGTTGAAAACAAAAAGGTGACCTATCTTTTCACGGATGGCGAATTGCACGTCCTCGATCTCCTCAAGCAATTCGATTCGGCGGCGCAGAATCTGGGCGCCTCCGGTGCTCCGGCCACCCTGCTTCTGTATAAAACGATGACGGTCGAGCGTACGGTGGGCTCGCAAACGCTGAAAGAGACGCTCGGGTTCAGTCCCCAGGCCGGCATGGCCCTCTCGCACTATGTAGATGCTGCGGGCCACGAGACCCGGTATGGATACGAGCAGAGTGCTTCGGGGCCCTTCGGTGGACTGGCCAATTCGCTCCTCGATTTCGCGACCAAAAAATCCCAGCCCTCCTGGGAGGAAAACAATGCCGGGGCGCGGCGCTACTATGCCTACGACCCGTTTGACTTTCAGGCGGGTTCTATCGACGAGACCGCCCGCGCGCAGGTGACGCTTTCCACCAGTGGCCGGCCGGAGAAGAAATTTGCCTGGGCCTTGGCCGGGACCGGCGCGGATTTTGTCGCCTCACTATCTTTGGCGGATCGCTACAGCGCTGCGGCTTGGTGCGATTCCGCGGCGGCCAGTTCCCCTGTTCAGATTCAGGACTTCTCCTATGGCGATGCCGCCTTCCCCGGCGTGGCCACCGAAGTGATTTCCCGTCGCTCCGCGGAAGATCCCACTTGGGCCACCGATCAAGTCACCTCGCGAACGCTCGACGGCGAAGGCAACATCGAGAGCGAAACCGCGGGCGGTGCGGATGGTGTGACTCACTTCTACACCTACGACCTCAATGGCAACCGGACCTCCGTCGAGGATGCCTACGGATACCGGACCACCTCCCAATACGATTTCCGCAATCGCTTGCAGACGGTTTTGCTCCCGACGCCTTCCGGCGAACCCCTCGCTCGAAAGTCCTACGAATACGATCGGAATGGCAATCTGCTGAAGGAAACTTTCGTGTTCCCCGATGCAGCGGGCGCTCCCGTCACCGTTGCGACGATCAATGTCTACGATGCTTTGAATCGCCTCACCAGGGCGACCAAATCCGGAACCGGCGTGGCTTCGGCCATCACCGACTTTACCTACACCAAAGCCGGGCTGAAGAAGACGACGACCGATCCGAAGAACGTTATTACCGAGAATACCTACGATGCTGCCTATCGGTTGACGAATACCACGGAAACGACTCCGGCCCCGTCCGCGATCGTTCGTTCCACCACCTTCGCATACCCGGTCATCGTGAATGGTGGGTTTCCCGAGGGCGCTGGGAGCGGGTTCTCGCCGATCAAGGTCACCGATCCGCGCGGCTACATCTCGCGCACCATTTTCGATTCGATGAATCGGCCCATCACCAATTACGTGGCCTATGGTGCGCCGAACGTCGATCCCGCTTCCCCCTTAGCCACCGCGACCGCCTACACCTACACCGACTACGATGAGGCGGGCCGTCCCACCGTGGTCACGGACGATCTCGGAAACGAAACCAAGACGGAGTATGACGAACTGGGCCGGGTGCAGGTGGTAACTCTGCCGGATTCCACCGTGGCGAACCCGAGAACCGTCCAGAATTTTTACACCGGCACTGGCCTCAAATGGAAAGTGAAAGACGAGGCGGGTAATCTCCACGAGACTGAGTTTGATTCCGCGGGCCGCGAAGCTCGCTCGCTCGGCCCGGTGCTCACAAATTCGAACAACGCTCGCGCGGAAACCCTGTTCGACTACGACATCGCCGGCAATCTCAGCCACAAGCGCGTACGCCTTGGCAACGGGAACACGAACTATGCGGTGTGGACCTATCTCTACGATGGTCGCAATCAAAAGACTGATGAGTTCGGTCCCGCCACTGCCTCGAACGACTCACCTCGCACGCAATGGAAATACGACGGTGGCGGTCGCGTCATCTCTGTCCAGGATGCCCGGGGCAAGACCACGGATACCCAGTACGACGCCCTCGGTCGTGTCCGCTTCGTAATTTCTCCCGACGTCAACAATGTGGAGGGCGCTCTCGCCCGGCCTACCGTGGAAAAGCGCTACGACATTGTAGGCAACGTCACCGATGTCTTCGACGCTGAAGGGCGCCATACGGTAAATGTTTACGACGATCTCAATCGCCTCACCAACTCCACCGACCCCGCGTCCATCACGGTCAGCAATACGTATGACAACGCCGGCAATCTCCTCACGGTCAAGGATGGCAAAAATCAAGTCACCACGTTTGAATACGATGGGCTGAACCGCCAAACGCTCAACCAACCGACCGGGGAAATCGGTACCCAAAAAATCTACGACGCGCTGAATCTCACGCTATCGATTGATGGCAACGGCGTTCCGACTCATTACACCTACGATCCCAGAAACCGGCTGACGGGAGTCTACTTCAATTGGACCGGTGATAATGGCCAGGACCCGTCCCGCGCCTACCACTACGACGCTGCGGGCAATCTACTCTCCGTTACGGATGAGTCCCCCGTTGCCTACGCCTACGACGAGATGAGCCGCGTCACTTCTGAGACCAGCAACGGCCTCACTCACACCTACGAGTACGACCTCGGGAGCCGCCGCACCTTCACCGAGTTCGCCAATGTAGACGGCCACCCCAAGCGGTCCCTCACCACGCAGTACGATGCCCGCGGCCTGGCCACCTCCATCTCGGAAAAGAAAGCCGGCGAGACCACCCCTCGCCTCAGCACGTTCGAGTACGACCTCAACGGCAATCTCCTGAAAAAGGCCCTGCCGGGCGGGGACGTGGAGGAGACCACCTACGACGCTCTCAATCGCCAGCGCCAGCAAACCATCGCGCGCAACGACAATCAGGGCACCCCCGTCGTGAAACACTGGCATCGCCAGTCCTACGACCGTTCCGGCAATGTGCGCGTCATTGAGGAGGGCTGGCCCGGCGCCACCCCCAATCAGGATCGCCGTCTGGAGCTCTCCTACGATGGCGCCCAGCGCTTGGATTGGGAGCGCGCCAAAAACTGGAACACCGCCGCCACCCCTCCCTCGTGGATCGCCGCCGACAGCGTCAAGTACCAGTACGACAACGCGAATAACCGCACTTGGAAAAAGCGTTACACCGCCGGGCAGGGTGAGGCTGGCGTCCCCGCCGACGCGTGGGGCGGTGATTTCAACGAACGCAACCAACTCGGATCCTACCAGCACTCCCACGCCGGCACGGTCGCCGATACCCGGAGCTTTTCCTACGACCTGAACGGCAACCGCATCAATGAAACCATTTCCGCTGGCGGCACCATGGTGGGCGTCAACTACTATTTCGACTTCGCAAATCGCCTCTATGCCGTCGAGGAGATGGACGATCAGAATGAAGTGAGCGTTGCTTACAGCTACGGCTACGACTACCGGACTCGCCGGACGCAACGCGATGGCACCCTCGTCTCCTACAGCGGCGGCACCAGCGTCGCTGAGTTCAGCCACAACGCCTACGATTCCGGCTACCACACCGACCACGAGTTCATCCGCGGCAGCGATTGGGGCGGCGGCGTCGGCGGCATTCTCTACACCGCGCAAAATGAGAGCGGCGTGGACGCCCGGCGCAACCACTTCTACAACAGCCGCGGCGACGT
>FJVV01000809.1_pt1 | contig 11047 bp, 9 predicted proteins | sample 1011911 | NCBI WGS metagenome assembly FJVV01 (sample SAMEA3912450, study PRJEB9761) | metagenome | biome: forest; material: soil | place: USA | collected 2011-06-22 | depth 0.1 m
CCCGCCCCGCCAGCCCGCCCCCGCCCAAGAAAAAGTAAGCGTCTCGTCAGGGCGTCACCCTTTCGTCACGCCCCGCGCGCAAAACCCGCCTCGACACCCCCCGCCCCCATCGGCACTCCTCTAGGCTGATGGCCAAAGCGACCGACGACACCCGCCTTAGCAAGAAAGCCTACGAAGCCTGCCTGCCCCCGCTGCGCGAACAACTCGTCCAGCTTCAGGTGCGGCTCCAGGCCGCCCCTTTCAAAATCCTCCTCATCGTCGCCGGCGAAGAAGGCTGCGGACGCGGCGAGACCATCAACACCCTCAGCGGCTGGCTCGATCCGCGCGGCGTGGAAACCTTCGCTTTTCGCGAGCCCACCGATGAAGAACGCGAACGCCCGCTCATGTGGCGCTACTGGCGCTGCCTCCCCGCCGAGGGTCGCCTCGGCATCTTCGCCGGCTCCTGGTATACCGAGACCCTCCGCGAACAGGCGGCCGGCCCCAGCCCCAGGACCCCCACGCGCCTCGATCACGAGCTCGCCCGCATCCGGCACTTCGAAAAACTCCTCGCCGACAACGGCACCCTCGTCGTCAAGGTCTGGCTCCACCTGTCCAAGGCCGACCAGCGCCGCCGCCTCAAGGAACTCGCCGCCGATCCCGACACCGCCTGGCGTGCGACCGAAGAAGCCTATCACCACCACCGCATCTACGACCGCCTCGCCCGCACCGCCGAAAAAATCCGCACCGCCACCCATCAGCCCGGTGCTCCCTGGACCATCATCAACGCGGCCGACTCGCGCACACGCAACCTCGGCGTCGCCCGACTCCTCCTCCACCGTTTCGCCGCGCACCAGAAACGCGCCGCCCAAGACTCCACCTCTGCCCGGCCCAAGGCTCCGAAATCCCTCAAGCCCGCCGGCCTCCAACGCCTTCTCTCTCTCCCGCTCGACCAAAAACTTTCCGCCGGCGCCTACGAGGAAAAGCGCGAAAAATGGCTTGGCCGCCTCAACCGCGCCGTCCGCGCCGCGCAGGCAAAGAAACGCTCCATCGTCTTCGTCTTCGAGGGCTGGGACGCCGCCGGCAAGGGCGGCGCCATCCGCCGCCTCACCAGCGCGATCGACGCCCGCGACTACCGCGTCATTCCCATCGCCAAGCCCACCGACGAGGAAAAAGCCCACCACTACCTCTGGCGTTTCTGGCGCCACGTCCCCCGCGCCGGCCTCGTCACGCTCTACGACCGCTCCTGGTATGGCCGCGTCCTCGTCGAGCGGCTCGAAGGCTTCTGCACCGAGCCCGAGTGGAAGCGCGCCTACGCCGAGATGAACGACTTCGAAGAGCAGCTCACCGAGCACGGCATCATCGTCATCAAATTCTGGATGCACGTCAGCCGCGACGAACAGCTCAAGCGTTTCCGCGAACGCGAGGAAACGGCCTACAAGCAGCACAAGATCAACGCCGAGGACTGGCGCAACCGCCGCAAGTGGCACGCCTACGAGATCGCCGTCGGCGACATGCTCGCGCTCACCGACACCCCGTGCGCCCCCTGGCACCTCATCCCGGCCAACAACAAGCGCCACGCCCGCCTGCAGATCCTCAAAACCGCCACCAAGTCCATCGAGGACGCGCTGGCCTAGGACGCGCCGGCTCCTACGCGCGTGTTATCCGGTCGCGCACGACCCGTTGCAGGGCGACGAGACAGCTCTTCACGGTGACCGGCTTCGTAATGAAATCATCGCACCCCAGGGCAAAAAGCGACGCCCGCGTTTCCGCCCTGGCATCCGCCGTCACGATGGTGACCCAGAGATCACGGGCCTCTAAACCCGCCTCGCCGGCCCGCAGCCGCCGCAGGACTTCCACGCCGTCCACCTCCGGCATCTGCAAATCGAGCAGCACCGCATCGTAGCGCCCTCCCCGCGCAACCGCCTCGAAACCCTCCTGCCCGCCGGCGGCCACCGTGCATTCGCAGCCCAACACGCCGGCAATACTCTGCAGCAGACGCAGGTTCGCCGTGCTGTCGTCCACCAAAAGCAGGCGCAGCCCCAGCTGGGGCTGCGCCCGTGCGGGCGTCGAGTCGAGCGGCCGCGCGGACACATGAAACCGGAAAACCGATCCTACTCCCGGCGTGCTCTCGAGCGTGATATCACCGCCCATCAGGCGCACGAGCGAACGGCTGATGACCAACCCCAGTCCCGTGCCGCCATGATGCCGGCCCGACGACCGGGACACCTGACTGAACGGCTGGAATAACCTTCCTTGATCGGACGCCGCTATCCCGAGCCCGGTATCACGCACGCTGAACTCCAAAAGAATATCCCCGGATGCACGGTCGCCCTCCCGCACCCCCACCTCGACCGATACCTCCCCGACCGAGGTAAACTTCACCGCGTTGCCCAGCAGGTTCACGAGCACCTGCCGCAGGCGGCCGGCGTCGATCTCGACCAGCACCGGCACCTCCGGCGCCAGCCAGTGCCGGAGCACGAGGTTCTTCGCGGCCGCCTGGTCCGAGATCAGCTCGAACACGCCCTCGATCAGCGTGCGCACATCGCAGGGCTGGGCGTCCAGCGGCATCCGGCCTGCCTCCAGCCACGAGTAATCGAGCAGATTCCCGGTCACCTTCAGCAGAGCCTCGCCGTTGGAACAAATCGTCCTCACGTAGTCGCTCTGCTTGGTCGAAAGCGCCGTGTCGCGCAAGAGACCGGCGAATCTCACAACGCCGTTGAGCGGCGTGCGGAGCTCATGCCCCATGGTGGCCAAAAATTCCCCCTTGGCCTTCGCTTCCGCCCTCTTCAGCCCCGTCATATCCTGAAACAGTGTGATGAAAAGAATTACCCTGCCGCGCCTGTCATGCACCGGGGTGACCAGTCCGCGCGCGGGACAAGACCCGCCGTCTTTTCTGCGGTTGAACCACTCGCCCTCCCAAGGCTGGCCGCCACGCACCACGGCCACCATCTCCGCAAGCGTCTCAGGAGGGGACTCATCGGCGCTCAACTCGAGCCAGTCCCGCCCGACCAGCTCATCCTTGCCGTATCCGGTCTGTTCACACATACCCCGGTTCACATACACGATCCGGCTCTCCAGATCGGTGATCATAAGGGCGGCGCGACATTGATCCACCGCTTCGGCAAGCATGCGGTCGCCACCGCCGCCCATGCCCCGACGGCGCCCCGCCACCAGCACACCTGCCGGCACCCCCAGCAACAGCCATGTATAAAGGGCCGAACGAAAGCTCCCCCGCATCAAATCCCCGCCCCAAGGATCGGTCTCGATATCGAGCCCCAGCACATCCACCGCCTGCGTGCCATCCGCTACGACCGCGTAACCGGTCAGCCGTGCGCTCGACCCATCATTCACGGGGCTCTCCCCGAGCCTGCGCAACGTGTCCCCCGGCAAAAAAACATCCCCGGAGTCGGCCAGAAAAACCTCCGTGCCCGCGCCAAGCTGACGGCGATAAAGGTAGATGCCGCGCGCGCCCGGCTGCACCCGCCTCAACGCGGCCAGCCGCGCCTTCGCGGCGGCATAGACCGGACGGCCCAAATCCTCGCGCGTCGCGGAAAGCTGCCGGAGCTCGCCCGCCGAAAACGCCGCCGCACAGCGCCGTGCATCCACCGTCAAATCGGCTTGGGCACGCCGCCCTGCCTGCCGATAGGTCCACCCACCCGCGCCTGCACCCGCAGCAAAAATGGCGATGCAGACGGCGATCAACTGAAGGCGACTGGGCGAGGAAACCATAAGGAAAGCGGGGAATTACTGATGCCTGGAATCATGTAAATCAACCGGCATCACTCGGCCGGGCAGACATAAAAAGCTCGTTCTTTCACCAAACAGATCGGCCGCTGTTTGTTGATCAATTGATCTCGCTCAAAATCACCCAACAAAAAACCGCCCGATGATATCGGGCGGTTCGCGGAACGGCCTGCGTGTTTTTCAAGCTCACTTTCCTTGATCAGGATCAAAGACCGGCGCAGGCCTGCTGGCAGCGGGGATTGTTCTGCATCATCTCCGGCGTGCAGGTGACGACTTTCGCGGTCGCGGTTTCACGGGAGGCACGGACGGCGCCATCAGCCATGGTCATGCACTTCACGCCGTTGGTGGCATCGGCGGGCTTGGCGACGACTGCGTCCGCGACCGGCTTGGCGGCGCTCTTATTCTGCCAGGATTGAATGCCGGGGCCGGCAAGAGCGCCCAGACTGAGAGTCGCGCCAAACAGGGCGGCAACGAGGATTTTCGAGGGAGTTTTCATGGGATTTATGGATTTGAGACGATTGATCGTCTTCACCCCATGATACGCCGCCGCTCGGAAAACCCCCTGAGCTTTCCTTGGGCCGATGGACTCCGGCTGGACTTAATCACACGCGGGATTGAACTTTCCGTTTTCACCGCTCTTCATCTTATCCCCATGGCAAGTCTCCCAACCCAGTTCGCCGGCGTCACCGTCGTGACCAAGGCCAATGTTTATTTTGACGGCAAAGTCGTCAGCCACACGGTGCTTTTCGCCGACGGCTCGAAGAAAACCCTCGGGCTTATCTACCCGGGCTCCTACCATTTCGGCACCGATGCGCCGGAGCGCATGGAAATCGTCGCGGGCGGCTGCAAGGTCACCCTCGACGGCCAGACCGTCGTCAAGGCCTACGACGCCGGCACCTATTTTGACGTGGCGGGCAAGTCCGGCTTCACCATCGAGGTGACCGGCGGCGTCTGCGAATACATCTGCTCCTTCCTGAAGTCCTGAGCGAACCGGCGGCACGCAAGCTCCGCAACGCTCCGTCCGCCCGTTTACCATGCGCTCCTTCTTCGTTCTGCTTCTCTTGGGAGTCGTCCTCCTGACGATCGCGATCGTCGTGCGCTCCGGCATGCTCGCCCGCAAACACCCCGGGGCCCCCATGAGCGCCGCCATGCGCGAGGCCATGGCTGACGACTCCTACCAGTTTGCCATCGGCGACCTGAAACTCATCGAGCAACACTACCCCGGAGCCAAGGAAAGCCCGACCGGGCTGCGCTCTATTGTTCGCGCCCCCGGCACCGGCATGGCCACCCCGAAACGCGGACAGCTCGTGACCGTGAACTACGTCGGCCGTCTTCTCGCGGGCGAAAAGCAGTTCGACGCCTCGGCCGATCACAAGGAGGGCCCGTTCAACTTTTATGTCGGCGAGAATCGCGTGATCGCCGGCTGGGACGAAGCCCTGCTCACCATGCACAAGGGCGAGAAGCGCACGATCATCATCCCCTTCTGGCTCGCTTATGGCGACAAGGGCATCCGCGGCACCATCCCCTCCCGCGCCACTTTGGTGTTCGACCTCGAGTTGGTGGATTTCAAGTAAGGCCGGCGGCTCGAAAGTCCTCCTCCGTTCCCGGCTCGTTTCCCGATTTCCAGATAAAACAATTCCGGCGGCCACAGATCCCTTATGCCGTCTTCGCCGCCGTCACCGTGACTGGTGTCTTGCCCAGCAGAACCTTGTCCACGCGGTGACGGTCCATGTCGACGACTTCAAAACGCCAGCCTCCGACGTCAAAATAATCGCCGGCCATCGGGATGCGCCCGAAGTGCGTCATCACAAATCCGCCGAGCGTTTGGAAATCGACCTTACCCTCGTGGGGCAGCTCCGAAAGCTTCATCATCTGCTTGAGATCGGCGACGGGGAGCGTCGCATCGATCAGCCACGAACCGTCCTCGCGCTGACGCGCCTCGGGCGCACTCCGCTGGCCTCGTTGGGGGATGTCGCCCACGATCGCCTCAAGCACGTCCATGAGCGTGATGAGACCCTGGATCGAACCGAACTCGTCCGTCACGAGCGCGATGTGCTGGCCTGATTTTTTGAACTGTTCGAGCAGCGCGATGGCCATCATCGCCTCGGGCACGATCACCGGCGGCACGAGCAGGTTCTTGAGATGCGTGGTGAGGCCGAACGCCGAGTTGGCCCAGATGGATTTCACCGAGACCATGCCCACGACCTGGTCGCGGTTGCCGTGATAGACGGGAAAATGCGAATGCCCGCTGGTGATAATCTTGCGCCAGTTGGTCTCCTCAGGATCGTCGATGCTGAGAAACGTGATCTTGGGGCGCGGCGTCATCAGCGCGGTGATCTCCAACTTGTCGAGCTCGAGCACGCCGGCGACCATCTCGGTCTCGGCCTGGTTGAACACGCCCGCGGTCAATCCCTCGGCGATCATGATGTTGACCTCCTCATCGGAAACCGGCGCATCCTTGGGCCGCGCCGACAGGCCAAACGGCATCAGCACAAGATTCGTAAGTCCCGTCAGCAGGTTAACCAGCGGAGAGACCAGCCGCGACATCCAGAGGATGGGGCCGGTCAGCAGCATCGCGATGCGCTCCGGCCAATACAGGCCGATGCGCTTCGGAACGAGTTCGCCGATCACGACCGAGGCCAGAGTGATAGCGAGCACCACCACGCCGAACCCGATCGGCTGGGCGTAAGGGGCCAGGGTCTCGAAGTTGCCTAGCCAGCCGGCCAAAGTGCCCGCGATGTTCGCCCCGCCAAACGCACCGGCAAGCACGCCAACCAAGGTGATGCCCACCTGCACGGTGGAGAGAAAGCGGGCGGGTTCGTTAGCCGTCTCCAAGGCGCGGCGGGCGCTGGCGTTGCCCTTGTCGGCGAGCTGCTTGAGGCGGGCCTTGCGCGCCGAAATGACCGCGATCTCGGCCATGGCCAGCACCCCGTTACCCAGCAGCAAAAGGAAAATGATGATCAGTTCGGACGACAGTGCAGACATGGAAGGTGTGGGATAGAAAGCCTAGGCCGTGCCCAAGCCGACGCAACTCCTTAGCCTCCTCTCTTCATCACCGGAACCACCCGTGAATCAACGGCTAGAAGACCTCGTGCTCCTTTACCCATCCGCCGCTCAGGGTGTATTCATCGCCACCCCGAACAAACTGGCGACAGGCTTGGACGAGGATGCCGGCAGGGGCTTGTCCATCAGCACCACCATCCCGGCCGCATCAGTCTTCACCGCGAGATCATTGACGCGGGCAACCTCCCTCACAAACGCCCCCAAGGTCATGCTCTGCATGTTACCTGTAATTTGGATGCGACCAGCCAAGTCCGACGGCTCGGTGCGGACCTTGAGCGGAAGACCCACTGCCGTCTTCACCGCTTTCTCCTCGAACCGCTGGTTAAGACCATCGATGATCTCGTCGAGGTGGACGTTGTTATAAATCGAAGCCGGCTGGTATCCTCCGGAATTTAGTAAAATCCAAGTGGATGACTCCGGCTCCTTGAGCCGGGTGCCATCCGCTGCAACCACCACGGGGACTACCGTGTCCTGCTCGGGGTCCGCAACGGTGTTTTTATCCCTATAGGCCTTCACATAGTCCTGGTCCGTCGCTGAAAACGTCGCAACCGCGACATTAAAGACCTTTCCGTCACTGCGCTGGATTTTGACCCAAGTCGTATCCGGCACACTAAGCAGCTTGGCAACCATGGTGCGACCCGTGGCGTCGGTCCATTGGCGATAATTTTGAGGATCGGCAGCCTGAAGGGTGAGGCCGCACGTGAACTGAAGGGCAACCAAGCAAGCGAGAAGCTTGAATGATTTCATAAGATTACTTGATGCAAAAAGCCTGCCAGACCGGCGCACGCAAGATGATTAATGTAACTTTCATGCATCAGCCATCATGAAATGCCATAAATATCTTTTATAAAGATCATTAACTAAACCGCTTCATCCGCGCGGCGACATCATTTTTAAGCCGGTCTATGTGGCCCAAAGCATAAGCCTCCACGTCCAGCGCGGCGTCCGCCACCAGAGGCGTCAGGTCCATCGCCCACGTGATGCCGGCCATCCGGTCAGTGGCGTGCGAGGTGTTGAAGGTCGCGTGCGCCAGCCGGCGCCCCGGCACCGCGAGGTCGTAGCGTTTGCCGCCGCTGATCTGCGAGTCGAACACCTTCAACAATTCGTCGCCCAGTTTCGGATGCCGGCCGGCGTCGAGCGCGACCTTGTCAGCATCCACCATCCAATCGAGATCGCGCCACACCTCGCAGCCGAGCACGCGGCGCGGACGCTGTTCCGGTGGCAACGCGCGCAACGCCTCCAGGCAGCGCAGGAACACTGCGACATGCGTGTCGTGCTTGTCGGCAGGCTGGTGCAGATAGACGACCTCGGGCCGGCAGCCCCCAAAGATCGCCACGAGGTCGGCGCGCACGCCGGCATGGTCCGCCGCCTTTACGTCGGCGCTCGGATGCGCGAGTTGAAGCTGAATCGCGTAGCGCCCGAGCTTCGCCGCCTTGCGCTGCTCTTCGCGGCGGATCGCCAGCATCTGTTCATCAGTGAATTTGAGAAATGCCCCCGTGCGCGGAGAACCGGCGCCATTGGTCGCGACCACCCCGCCAAAGGCCTTGCCCGGCAGGTCGAGACAATCGGCGATGCCCGCATGCGCCATGATCTCGATGTCGTCCTGATGCGCCGCGACGCACAGGTGCGTCACCCGCGCAAGCGCGGCGGCGGCCAGCTCGTCGCCTTCGGGCAAAAAAACGTCGGCATCGGCGCGGAATAACTTCATGGGGTCGGGAAAAGTTGATGCGGATACTCGCCGCTTGCGACCAGCGAAGCGAGCGCCGCCTGCACGCGCGGCTTGTCCTCCTTATACGTCACGCCGAACCAGCTCGCCGTCGTCGGCAGCACCCGCACCGCCCCCTCGCCCGCCGCGATCTGCTGCGAAACCGCCTCCGGCAGGTAAAACTCCGACTTCAGCTCGCCACCGCGTGTTTTCAGAAACTCCGCGAATTGGCGGTCCAGTGCCGTGAACAACGCCGACGTGAACGCCCAGCAGTTCATCGACACGATTTCCTCACCCGTAAACTTCTTCCCGGCGCCCGCACCACCTTCGCCGACTTCCTCGCGCAAAATTCCCGTGTGCTCCACCACGCATTGCAGCGTGCCGTCCGCCGTCGCCGCGCACACGCCGCGCGATACCGCGCCGTTTTCCGAAAGCGTGTTTGCCAGCCGGTAGCCCACCATGGCGAATTCCGGATTCGGCATTTCGGATTTCTGATTGGCCGACAGATACGCCGCCAGTTTTTCGAACGCGTCGAGGCCGAAATAATCATCCGCTCCGATCACCGCGAACGGCTCCTTCACCGCTTCACGCGCGCACCACACCGCGTGACCCGTTCCCCAGGGTTTCTCGCGGCCGGGCAGCGGCGTGAAGCCCGCCGGCAGCGCGGCGAGCGACTGGAAAACATAGTCCACCCGCACACGGCCCGCGTATTTGGCGGCGACCTGCGTGCGAAACGCCTCCTCGAATTCCTTCCGAATCACGAACACAACCCGCCCGAAGCCCGCGCGAATCGCATCAAACACCGCGTAATCGAGGATCGTCTCGCCCGATGGCCCGACCGCGTCGAGCTGTTTGAGGCCTCCGTAGCGGGAGCCCATACCGGCGGCGAGAACGAGAAGCGTGGGTTTCATCAATGACATCCCATGAAGCCGCGCCCCGCGTGGCAGGCAAGAAACGGTTTCGCCTACTCCACGATACCCTTGCCCAGGTAGGCGTGCCGCCCGCCCAGCAGCTCCTGCGCGAGCCTGTAGTTGCGACCATCCTGATTGCTGCACCCGAGACCGGTGAAAGCAGCGTCAATGCGTTCGCGCGCGTTTCCGACGAAACAAGCGACCAATGCCTCCAGCTCCTCGCGTGGCTGACTCGGATCGGCGCGTTTCACGAGCGCATCCGCGTAAAGCACCGTCACCGTGATCGCGAACAGCTCCGTGCCGATGTCCACCACGCGCCCGAGCAGGAGCTGGCGTTTCTCCAGCGCCGGCCCGTGCTTGACCATCGCATGAAACAACGTGCGCGCCAACCGCCGGCTCGCACGCGCGGCATAGGCCAGCGCGGGCTTGAATGCCGGCGTGAGATCGGCCGGCACCCCGGCCGCCGGCAGGTATTGGCGCGGATACCAAAGCGCGTAAAAACCTCCCGCCTTCAATGCCGCCGAAGCGCGCTTTCCCATCGGCTGCCGCGAATCAAGCATGGCGCCCGCGACCTTGAGGTGCGGATCGAGCGCCTCGCGCGCGAGGAAGAGACGCATGATTTCCGATGAGCCTTCGAAGATCAGATTGATGCGGCTGTCGCGCATCATGCGTTCGACGGGAACCACTTTCTCGCCGCGATTTTTGAGCGACTGCGCGGTCTCGTAGCCGCGTCCGCCGCGGATCTGCATGGTTTCGTCCACCGCGCTCCACGCAGCCTCGGAGCCCCAGAGTTTGCACATCGCCGCCTCGATGCGGATGTCGGCCTTGTCACGATCCACCATCGCGGAAGTCAGCATGACCATCGCCTCGCACGCAAAGGCATTGGCCGCCATGCGCGCAAGCTTGTCGGCAATGGCCGCATGCTGCCCGATGGGCGCGCCCCACTGCACGCGTTCGGCCGACCATTCGCGCGCGTAGCCGAGGCAGCGTTTCATAAAACCCACGCACGCGGCGGGAATCGTGAGACGCCCGGTGTTGAGCGTGGTGAGCGCGACCTTCAACCCGCGTCCCTCGCCACCAATGATCGCCTCGCGCGGCACCGTGACATTGGTGAAGCGCACCACGCCGTTGTAGAGCGCGCGCAGCCCCATGAAGTGGCAGCGCGTAACGACCTCCACGCCGGGCGCATTCATCTCCACGATGAACGCGGTGATGCGGCTGCGCGGCTTGCCGTTCACGATCTCGTCGGGCGTGCGCGCCATGACGACGATCACGCCGGCCTTCACGCTGTTGGTGCACCAGAGTTTTTCGCCGTTGATGACAAAGTGACCGCCATCGGGCGTGGGTTCGGCGCGCGTGGTCATCTTCGCCGGATCGGAACCGACGCCCGTCTCGGTGAGCGCGAAGGCGGAGATTTCACCGCGCGCAACCCGCGGCAGGTATTTGTGTTTCTGCTCCTCCGTGCCGAAAAACTTCACCGGCTGCGGCACGCCGATGGACTGGTGCGCGGAGAGCAGCGCCGTGAGATTCCCGTCCACGCTGCCAAGCAACTGCGCGGCGCGGCAGTAGTTGGTCTGCGACAGGCCNAGCCCGCCANNGTNCTTGACCGGGATCTTGATGCCGAAAGTGCCGAGCTTCGCAAGCT
>FJVV01000929.1_pt1 | contig 10959 bp, 12 predicted proteins | sample 1011911 | NCBI WGS metagenome assembly FJVV01 (sample SAMEA3912450, study PRJEB9761) | metagenome | biome: forest; material: soil | place: USA | collected 2011-06-22 | depth 0.1 m
GGCACCCGCCTCGGCCAGCGCGCCTACATGGAGCACGGTTGCTTCTATTGCCACAGCCAGCAGGTTCGCGATTTCCAATACGGTCCGGACATGGAGCGCGGCTGGGGTTCCCGCCGCACGGTCGCCCGCGACTACCTTTACGAAGAAGTGCCGCTCCTGGGCAGCACCCGCCTCGGCCCCGATTTCGCCAATTACGGCTGGCTCGGGGAAGGCAAGGATGCCGCCGGAAACCCGGTAAAAGTCCACATGTGGCGCAACGAGCCGACCGACGACCCGAAAAAGCCGCTGGTCCGCAACGAGGCTTGGATCTACCAGCATCTCTTTAACCCGCGCATCCTGAACAGCGATTCGAACTGCCCGCCCATGCCGCATTTGTTTGAGCTGGCCGACACCGGCGCGGCTCCCTCGCCGAACGCCGTGGGCACCATTGGCAACCGCCAGATTATCCCCATTGCCGACGCGCGTTATCTCGCGGCGTATCTTTTGTCGTTGAACCGGACGCACGATTTGAACGAGGCGCCCACCATGATTAAGCCCAAGGAGGCAAAGAAATGAGCCAGCCAAGCGAAGGACAGGATCGACTCGACTATCGGGAAACCGATGACATCACCGAAGTGCACGCCTCGGTGCTACGCGAGCATTCCGAGCCCCGCTCGGATACCATGCCCATTCCGACCTGGCTCGGCGTGGTTTGCACCGTTTCGCTCGTCTGGGCCGCCCTGTATGTGGGCATGTTCCACGGGGGCTTCAGTTCCACCGTCTACAACGAGTACGAAAGCTCGCCCAGTGCGTTCTTCCCCATTCCCGGGGGCTTGAAGGACAACGGCCCCGAGGTTGAACTCACTCTCGCCCAGATCGGTGAGAAAGTCTTCTCTGGCAAGTGCGCTGCATGCCACATGGCCAATGGCTTGGGGAGCGCGTCCGTTCCGCCGCTCGGGGGATCGGAATGGCTCGTCGGCTCGAATTTCGGGTCGAAGCGCACCATCGCCATCTTGCTGAAGGGTATTTCCGGTCCCATCTCCGTGAAGGGGCAGAGCTTCAATGGCGCCATGCCCGCCTGGGAAGGCATGAAGGACAAGGAAATCGCCGGCGTCATCACCTATGTGCGCCAGTCCTTCGGCAACACGGCCACCGACGAATTCTCCGAAGCGATGGTCAAGTCGGTCCGCAAGGAATACTTGACCCACGCCGCCGCCTGGACCTCGGAGCAGCTTCTGCAAATCCCGACGAACGCCCCGGTGGAAGGCGCTGGCGCTGCTCCGGCTCCCGGAAAAGCCGCCGAAGCCCCTAAGGCCGATGCGCCGAAAACCGGCGATGCGAAGCCTGCCGCCGCTGGCGGCTTCGACCTCAACGCCTCCATCGAGAACGGCAAGAGCCACTACTCGGCGGCGGGATCGTGCGTCACTTGCCACCAGCCCACGGGCCTCGGTTTGCCGGGCGCCTTCCCTCCGTTGGCCAAGTCCGACTTCGTGCTGGGCGATCCGCGCCGTGTCGTCGCCATCACGCTCAAGGGCGTGAGCGGCGAAATCACGGTCAATGGCACCAAGTTCATGAGCATCATGCCCATGCCGGAAATGACGTATCCGGCGTTGAAAGACGACAAAAACCTCGCGAACGTGCTCAACTACGTTCGGAATAGCTTCGGCAACAAGAGCGACGTCCCCGTGACGCCGGAACTCGTGGCCAAGGTTCGTAAAGAATTCGAGGCTCATGCCGCGCCCTGGACCGAACAAGAACTCCTGAATTTTCCACCTGCTAAATAACGACTCATGACTCGCATCGCCACGATCCTCACTTCCATCGCCGCACTCACCACTGCCGCCTTCGCGCAAGAGGACATCAAAGCATCCGCCGACCGCGGCAAGATGATCTACATGCAGAGCTGCATGGCCTGCCACCAGATGACCGGCCAGGGCGTCCCCGGGGCCTTCCCTCCGCTCGCCAAATCCGAATACGTGAACGGCGAACCCCGCCGCGTGGTGGCGATCGTCCTCAAGGGGATCATCGGTGCCATCACCATCGACGGTAAAGTGTATGCGACCGGCATGCCCCAGCCCGACCTCACCTTCCCGATCCTGAAGGAAGACAAGAACGTCGCGGACGTGCTCAACTACGTGCGCACCAACTTTGGCAACGAATCCAAGGATGCCATCACCGCCGACTTCGTCGCCGCAGTGCGCAAAGAGTTCGCCGACCGCAAGACCCAATGGACCGAGGCCGAACTGAAGGCCTTTCCAGCCGCCAAGTAAATTTTACCCGTGCCGCCGAGTCGGCGCGGATTGACCCGAAGTAACCAAAATCACCTATGGCTCACGCCGCAGACCACACGCAAGACCCGCACGCCGGGCACGGGCACGACGCCGCCCATCACGAGCACCACGAACCGGGTTTCTGGAAAAAGTGGGTGTTCACCACCGATCACAAGATGATCGGTATTCAGTACGCCGTCACGGGTCTGGCGTTTCTGTTCTTCGGGTTCATGTTGATGATGGTGATGCGCTGGAGCATCGCCCACGGCGCCACCCCGCTCCCCAAGGGTCTCGGCGGCCTCCTGCACAGCTTCTTCGGTGACGACGTCTTTCAATGGGCGGAAATCAAGGAGAATGGCACCGTCAAGGCGGCGGGCTATGCCCTCACGCAGACGGGCTATAACGTTTTCGGCGCGATGCACGGCACCATCATGGTGTTCTTCGGTATCGTGCCTATCGCGTTCGCGGGCTTCGGCAACTTCGTCATGCCGCTCCAGATTGGGGCGATTGATATGGCCTTCCCGCGAATCAACATGGCCAGCTTCTGGAGCTTCTTCATTAGCTGCGTGTTCATGCTCGCGAGCTTCCTGGTTCCGGGCAGCGCGGCCAAATCCGGCTGGACGAACTATCCTCCGCTGGCGGGCGCCGCGGATATGCCGGGCAGTCTCTCGGCTACCGGCGCACTCCTCGGGGTGTGGACCAATGGCGGCACCCTCTGGCTGCTGGGCATGGTGTTCAACATCACGTCCTCGTTGCTCGGTTCGGTTAACTTCATCACCACCATCGTTCAGCTTCGGGCCCCGGGCATGACGTGGGGCCGCCTGCCCTTCTTCTGCTGGGCACAGTTCATCACTGCCTACCTGCTCCTGCTGGCCTTCCCGCCGTTGGAATCCGCGGCGATCATGAACCTTTTCGACCGCGTGTTCCAGTCGTCGTTCTTCATGCCCACCGGCCTGAACATCACGCACATTGGCGACGCCGCAGGCTTCACCCCGGCTTACTCCGGTGGTGGTTCGCCCATATTATGGCAGCATCTCTTCTGGTTCCTGGCCCATCCGGAGGTGTACGTGCTCATCTTACCCGGTATCGGCATGGTCACCGAGATCATCGCCTGCAATACCCGGAAACCCATCTGGGGCTACAAAGCCATGGTCGGCGGTATCTTCGTCCTCGCCTTCCTCTCCTTCATCGTGTGGGCGCACCACATGTATATGACGGGCATGGGACCCAAGGTCAGCGCCTTCTTCCAGACGACGACGATTCTCATCTCGGTTCCATCGGTGATTTTGTTAACGGCGCTGCTCCTGTCTCTCTGGGGCGGATCGATACGATTTAATACCCCGATGCTCTTTGCGGCGGCCTTCCTGCCCATGTTCGGCATCGGCGGTCTCACCGGCATCCCGCTCGCGTTCAACGCGGTGGATCTCTACATGCACGATACCTATTACATTATCGGGCATTTCCACTACGTCGTCGCGCCGGGCACCATCTTCGCCATCTTCGCGGGGGTCTATCACTGGTATCCGAAGGCCACCGGTCGCATGATGAGTGAGACCCTCGGCAAGCTCCACTTCTGGGGCTCCCTGATCTTCATCAATGCGCTNTTCTTCCCGATGCTCATCCAAGGCATGGCGGGTGTGCATCGCCGCTGGTACGATGGCGGTTACACGGCCTACAAAGCCACCATTGAGCCAGTCCTCCACTGGAACGAAAAGATGTCCAATGCCGCCTGGCTGCTCGGCGCCGTGCAGTTGATCTTCGTCTTCAACTTCTGCTGGAGCATGATTCGCGGTCGCAAAGTGCCGAATGACAATCCGTGGTGCGCGACCACCCTCGAGTGGGACACGCCGACTCCCCCACCGCATGGCAACTTCATCAAGGACATCGCGGTCTACCGCGGGCCCTACGAATACAGCGTCCCCGGTGCGGACAAAGACTACACGCCGCAATCGGAGCCGCCCGCCACTTCCGCGTCGGCTACCGCTCCGGTTCTCACTCCCGCGCACGCCCACTAAGCAGATTCTTTCGACCAAATGGAAATCCCATACACCGTCCGGCCGCGTCCCGATACCGGTCTCGCCAATCCCAAGCTCGGCATCTGGCTCTTCCTCGCTTCGGAAGTCATGCTCTTCGGCGGCCTCTTCGCGGGCTACATCTTCATGCGGCTCAGNGCGGAGCCCTGGATGTGGCCCCACGGCTGGCTGAACGTTCCCGTCGGCACCTTCAATACTTTCATCCTCATCTTCTCCTCCGTCACTGTCATCCTGGCGTGGGAGTCCTTGAAGATGCACAACTACAAGGCCTACAAAATCTGGCTGGCCCTCACCTGGATTTGCGGCCTGGGCTTCCTCGGGGTGAAGCTCGGCTACGAATGGCCCGACAAGTTCGGCCACTTTGGTTCCTACGTGAAATTGGAAGCTCTTCATAAGTATGAGCCCTTCCTCGGCAACGAAGACCCGAAGGATAAGGACGGCAACCCCGTCAAGGACGCCAAGGGTGAAAAGATCCTTGGTCGTATTAACCGGGGTGAATCCGACCGCCGCTTCATCGGTGGTCACTTGGAGGAGGCCGAAAAGGGTTCCACACAGACCTCCATGGAGCTCGCGAGCATTCCTTATATCGCTCCCGAAAAGCTCGAAGGCATGATCAGCGCCGTCTGGTCCATCCGTGATAAAATCAAGGAACTCGAAATCGAAGTCGCCAAGCCGGCGCCGACCCTCGACGACAAGTTGAGCGGGCCCGCCCTCGATAGCGCCCTGCATTCCCGGGATATCCTGAAGAAGCAACTCGAAGTCACCAAGCGCACCGAACAAAGCATGGTGAGCCTGCTGCCCAAATACGGTTTCACCGAGAAGGACGTCACGGAACTTCTGGACAAGGAAGCCCCGGCGGCCAAGCAGAAGGAACTGCGCGAAGAGTTCCTCGCCAAGGTGAATCTCGTGCACATTCACTTGGTGGATGCGGTGAACGCCCACCCGTATGACGCGGATAACGACAAGGCTCATTTCGTTCCGCGCGACAAAGTAGACGTCGCCACGCTGACGCTCAATCCTTCGGATGCCCGCCTGCTGGATCACGAGAAACACTTGGTCCTCAACAAGGCCGACCTGCTGGAGCATCAGGGCGCGCTTCTGCCGAAGCTGAATACCTACCTCGCCACCTACTTCATGATCACCGGCCTTCACGGCCTGCACGTGCTCGGTGGCTGTATTGTCTTCATCTACTTCTGGCTCCCCATCAAGGGTGGCTCGAAGCTCTACCACACCAATCACGCCCAGCTTTGCAATCGCATCGAGGTGGCCGGTCTTTTCTGGCACTTGGTCGATCTCATCTGGATCTTCGTGTTCCCGCTCTTCTATTTGCTGTAAATCCATGTCCGAACCTTCCGCTACCGCCGATTCCAAGCCCGCCCACGGTCACGAGACCTCTGGTCACGAGGCCCATGGCCACCACGGCAGCCTGTTTGCGCACGCCAAGCCCTACATCTTCGTGGGGGTTCTGCTGTTCGTCTTCACCGCGATCACCGTGGGGCTCTCTTATGTGGATTTTGCCGATATCAAACCCTTCCCGGGTGTTTTCGCTCTCATCGGGGTCCACGGCTTTGCCATCAATATCGTCATCGGTCTCTTCGTGGCGACCTTCAAGGTCTGCCTCGTGGGCTGGTACTTCATGCATTTGAAGCAGGAGAAGTCCAACATCTGGCGCCCGCTGTTCTTCACCTTTTTCTTTGTCACCGGGCTCTTTCTGCTTTTCTTGCTTGGTTATAGCGACCCGATTCCGACCACGTCGCACCCGATTCACTAATGTCACTCCGGATTTTCCACATCTGTTTCATCATCCTCAGCACGATCCTCTGCGCGGGCGTGTCTTGGTGGTGCTTTGACAACGAGGTGGCGAAAATCTGGTCCTACTCCTTCGCGGTGGTTGCCGCCATCCTGCCGCCCTACGGCGTGTGGTTCTTGCGCAAGACCCGGAATTTCGTCCTCTGAAGCTGACGATGAAACGCACCGCATTTCGCAATCGGCTTGAAGTTCCCACTTGGGGAACCTCCCTCGTCTCGCGCTTCACGCTGGCCACCTTGCTGGTCGCTTTCACGGCCCGCGCTGGCGCCTGCGCGGTTTGCATGGGCAGCGACAATCCGCAAATCGTGGACGCCTCCAACTCCGTGCTCTGGGCGCTGCTCGGGCTCGTGGGCTTCATCTTCCTCGCGACGGGCCTCACCGCTCTCTATCTCTGGCGCAAATCTTTGACACCTACTCCGCCGGCTCTTGAGCTCATCCCCAGCATCATCGGCGAGTCCAAATCCGACCTCTCGTAACTTCTTATGCTAGCTGTATTTTCAGACTACTTCGACCTCAACAAGCTCATGGGGATGATCCCCAACAAATCCGAGCACGGCCGTGAGATCGACTCCATGCTGAACTTTTGCCACTGGTTCATGCTTATCCTCTTCGTGGGATGGACGTCGTACTTCCTCTACTGCATGTGGCGCTTTAGCGCCTCGCGCAATCCCAAGGCCGACCACAAAGGCATCCGCAGCCACTTCTCCACGCACATCGAGGCCAGCGTCGTCATCATCGAGGCGGTCATTCTGATCGGGATGGGCATCCCGCTCTGGGGCAAGCGCGTGAACGAAATCCCCGACCAGCAAAAGGCCGATGCCTTGAAGATTCGCGCCATCGGCTTCCAGTTCGGCTGGCATCTGCACTACGCGGGTCCGGATGGCGTTTTTGGCCGTCAGCACGTGCGTTTCATCGTCCCCGGCTTGAACCCGCTCGGCCTCGACCCGAACGACGAAAACGGCCGCGACGACGTGGTTTCGCTCAGCGACATGCGCCTCGTGGTGGGCAAACCCACCGTGGTGCGCGTGAGCTCGCTCGATGTGATTCACGGTTTCGCCCTGCACCAGATGCGCGTGCAGCAGGACGCCATCCCCGGCAACGAGGCGCCCATGTGGTTCCGCCCGATGGAAACCGGCGAGTGGCAGATCATTTGCGCCCAGCTTTGCGGCGATGGTCATTCCGGCATGGTCGCCAGCTATAGCGCCATGACGCAAAAAGATTTCGATGAGTGGTATGCCGGCCAGCGCGACATCACGCAAAACAAGCTGAAGTCCCAGGCCGAGACCATGAAGAAGCAGGCTGAAGCTGACGCTGCGGAAGCCGCGAAGGCCACCCACGACGCAGAGGCCGGCCACGGCGAAAAGAAGGCCGAGCACTAAGCCGTCCGTCGGTTCCCTCCCGGAACCCGCTGCCAAAATAATCGCGCGGAACCGATTTCCCGGCTCGCGCGTTGCCTGAGCCCGTCGCACCAATATCCTACATGGTTATGCCCACCAATCGCTGGCTCTCACTCTACGCAAAGCTTTGCGTGTTCGTTTTGCTCGGGCTGATCCTCTTGGGCGCGCTGGTCACCACCTACGATGCCGGCATGGCTGTGCCGACTTGGCCGACCATCAATGGGCAGATGAACCCGCCCGGCTGGACCAATGAGATGCTCACCCGTCTGGAGCACTCGCATCGCCTTACCGCCATGAGTGTTGGGGTTCTCGTCGGGGTGCTCTGCGCGTGGATTTGGGGAAATATTTGGGCCCTCGGCGTGGCGGTGGGAGTCAGTAGTCTGGCGGGTGGCGCTGCCCGTTATCTGAAACTCGACGGCAACCTCGCGATGCAGTTGACCATCTGGCCTGCCGCCGTGGTCTTCGTGCTCTTCCTGCTCTACACGCATCGGCGCGCGGGGGGGAAGGTCACCAGCCTGCATCGGTTGGCGCTCGTGGTCTTCTTCTGCGTTTGCATCCAGGCCGTGATGGGTGGCTATCGGGTCACCTTGGAGACGGCAGGAAATGATGCGGTGAAAGCCGCCCAGGTGGAGCTGGCTCTGGCCAAGTCGGACCCCGCGGACGCCGCGAAGCATACCGCCGCTGCCGATCAACTCGGCGCCAAGGCCGAGCAGCTGTATCCCCTCGCCACCAACCTTCGAATCGTCCACGGCATTTTCGCGCAATTCACGCTGCTGTTGCTGGTCATCCTCGCCGCCCGCCTGTCTCCCATCGCTGCGGAGTTGGCGGCTGCCTCCGAGCTTGCGGGCGCACCCAAGATTCATCGCATGGCCAAGGCCGCGATCGGCTTGTATTTTCTCCAGCTTGCGTGTGGCGCCTACCTCCGCCACCGGAATCTCGGCATGCTCATTCCCACGTGGCCCGGGGGCTGGCCGGAAGTTTGGACCTTCCCCGTCATTGTTCACTTTTTGCATTCGCGCGTTCTGCCTTTCCTTCTCTTCGGCCACATCCTCGGTATGGCGATTGGCACCGCCAAGCGCGCTCGCGGACAGGGCCGGTTGGTCCGGCCGGGGTTCGGCCTGCTCGCCCTGGTCGTGATTCAGATCGCTTTCGGCGCGCTCATTATCTTCAAGGGAGGCCGCTATACCGGCCCCCACGCGGTGAATTCCCATGTCGTGAATGGCGCGCTCATCCTGGCCACGGCCGGGCTTCTGGCCACCCGCGCGCGCCTGTTGTCACCGCGCGCCACCGCATGAGCACGCCCTCCGCGGTGACCGTCCCCCATGCCAATGCCGAGCCCGGCATTTTGGCGGACTTGATGGATCTCACGAAGGCCCGGCTGAACCTCCTCGTCCTCATCACCACCTTCGTCGGCTACTGGATGGGTTCGCACGGCCCCATCGAATGGGCTCGACTGGTGCAGGCCATGCTCGGCACCGCTCTCTGCGCCGCCAGCGCTGCTGCCTTCAACCAACTGTGGGAAGTAAAGATTGATGCCCTCATGGCCCGCACCGCCTCGCGCCCTATCGTCGCCGGTCGCATGACGCGGAGCGCCGCCTTCGCCATTGCCGGCGCTCTCGGCACCCTCGGAACGGTGTGGCTCTGGCTGGCCATCAGCCCGCTCAGCGCGATTCTCGCCGCCAGCACCATCGTCATCTACGTCCTCATCTACACGCCGCTGAAGCGGGTCAGCGCGTGGTGCACCATCGTCGGCGCCATCAGTGGCGCCATCCCGCCGGTGGTCGGCTGGTCCGCTTCCAATCCGACTCTCTCGCTCGGCGCCTGGGTGCTCTTCGGCATTCTCTTCACGTGGCAGATGCCGCACTTCCTCGCCATCGCCTGGATGTATCGCGACCAGTACCGTTCCGCGGGATTGGTCATGCTCAAGCGCGACGACCACACCGGCTTCCCCACCGCCATCACGAGCCTCGTCTTCACGCTGATGCTCACCGCCGTCACCATGGTCCCCTTCAATAGCGGGCTCGCCGGCAGCATGTATCTCGGCGGCGCGCTCGTCATCAACAGCATCTTCTTTCTCGCCGCCTTGAACTTCAGCGCCGACCGCACGCGCCCCGTCGCCCGTCGTCTGTTCTTCGCGAGCATTCTCTACCTCCCCCTCATTCTCGGCCTGATGGTCTTTACGAAAGCGTGATGAAACACCCAACACCCGTTGGTAAACATCCAACGTCCAACGCCCAACGTCCAACACCCCATGTTGGCGTGTCGGAGCTCTTCTCAAAAGCGGCCTCGAACGGGAGTCCTTGGGCGTTGAGTGTTGGACGTTGGATGTTGGATGTTAAGCTCTGGACGTTGGGCGTTCTCGTCCTCCTCTTCCTTGCCGGCTGCGACAACGCCTCCTCCGCCAAGCCGCTCCCCAAAATGTACGAGCTGCCCGCCTTCACGCTCACGGAGCGTAGCGAGCAGCCCTTCGATTCCTCTTCCATGCGCGGCAAAGTCTGGGTGTGCGATTTCTTCTTCGCCACCTGCCCCATGGTCTGCCCGAAGCTCACCGAGCAGATGGCCAAGATTCATCAGGCCACCGCGGGGATGGACAACGTCCACCTCCTCTCCATCGCCACGGATGAAACGGATACCCCCAAAGTCCTCCGCAACTACGCCGACGCCTTTCACGCCGACCAGCGCTGGTCCTTTGTTACCGGCAAAAAGGATGCCGTGTTCGATCTCAGCATCAAGGGATTCAAGCTCGCCCTCGCCGACAAGGACGGCGTGAACCCCGAGTTCAAAATCATCCACAGCACCAAGATTGCCCTCGTGGATAAACAAGGCTGGATTCGCGGCTACTACGACGGCCTCGGCGAAAACCAGGCTCAGGAATCCGCGCGTCTGCTCGCCGACATCAAGCGTCTCGCCTCCGAACCCTAAATTACTTGGGCGCACCCGTCGGCGCCTCGTTCGCACTGCCACCAATTTCGCATGACCGCCGCCGATCTTCCGCCACTCAACGCCTGCCTCAACGGCCTTGCCACCGTTCTTCTCATTTCCGGGATCATCGCCATCAAGCGGGAGGCCAAGCAGCTTCACGGCATGCTCATGGGCGCCACCTTCGTGGTCTCCTGCGTGTTTCTGTGCAGCTATTTGGTTCACAAAATTATGGTCGGTGGGATTCACACTTCGTTCGCGGGGCAGGGGATTTGGCGCACGATCTACTACCCCATGCTCGCCACGCACGTCCTGCTTGCCATGTGCGTACCGGTGCTCGCCATCATCACCATGCGCCACGCCCTGCACGGCCGCTACGCCGCCCACCGGCGCTGGGCCAAAGTCACGTTCCCCATCTGGCTCTACGTCAGCGTCACCGGCGTGCTCGTCTATTTCTTCCTCTACCAGTGGTTCCCCGCGAAACCGTAGGGGAGGCACTCCACCCGGCCGGTCTGACCGCGCGGTCGTCCGCATCGGAACGCCGCCCAAAGT